>Ga0256406_1000452_pt1 | contig 75251 bp, 60 predicted proteins | sample RumenRJG_03DNA_FD_185986 | JGI IMG/M metagenome (GOLD analysis project Ga0256406, IMG submission 185986) | Bovine rumen microbial communities from Lethbridge, Alberta, Canada - RJG_03 | ecosystem: Host-associated > Mammals > Digestive system > Stomach > Rumen | place: Canada: Alberta | collected... | reverse complement strand
CTTAGAGGCGAAGCAATTACGAAGAAAAGTAGCCTAAACATATTTTAAGCCTCTGTTAAGAGCTAAGCTATTCGGACATTACGAACACCTGAAAGCCCCTAAACAGAGGGGGTGGGAAACTTTAGTACCACTTATTATTGTAATGGATGACATCGGGGGCCCACACCTGATGCTCAAAGCCAGGCACACTGTCATGAGTCCAGGCTGGCAGCTTGCCATCGAGAACTCCATTGGGGGTCACCGTCCAGTTCTTCAAATCCTTGGATGTCATCTGCGAGATGTCCTGACCGGTGAAATAAAGATAATAAGTGCCGTCCTCATACGCCATGACGGGATCGTGGACTAAAGGTTTCTGTATGGTTGTTGCTGAAGCAACGAGCAGAGAAGCGAGTAAGAGTTTCATTGTTGATACAATTATGGTTGATACTTATATTTTTTGAAGCACAAAACACCCCTCCGACATCATCTCTGAGGATGATGCCGCAAGCAAAGGGATGTAGACAGCGTGAGAATAGAATGAGCTGAGACTCACGCCTTTGAAATGTTATTTCTGGATGATTTTTCTACCGTTTTTGATGACTATGCCATGATAAGCCGGACCCACCTGCTGGCCATTGAGGTTGTAGGCCCTGCCATCGCCAAACGGCTTACCGCTATGGATAGAGGAGATGCCCGACACGGTGCCATCCATATCTACCATGAGATTGAAGGCCTTGGAATAAACATATCCGTCCTTACTGATATTCAACGTCAGCGTGACAGGTCCGTCAGCTACCGGCTCACCGAAGTCATCGTCATAGACATTGATATCGCTGGACTTCCAAGAGATGCTTGCTCCAAGATGTCCGTCCTCCAATGGCAGGAGGACATCCCGGTTGATTGTAGCTCCGTCTGTGAAAGGAATCTTCAGTCTGTCAAGGGTATACTTGATAGCGGCCTTGGCGTCAGCCTTTGACGCCCATATCTCCTGCTGTCGGGTCTGCGCAGCCCCAGAGCCATTCACCCCACTGTCGTCGGAGACAGCAGCTATGCAGAGGGCTGGAATATTGGTATAGTCGAGCGTCTGTCGGACGAGCACACCCTTGTAGGCCACATTGTCAAGGATGAGTGTGACGAAGTCGGTGCCCGCCTTGCGCGTCCAGCTGCCTTCCCCAATACCGTGTCCCGAGACTTTGCCGTCGTCGGAGAGCGTGATATTGACAGGAGAGGTCAACTGGGCCGTCGTGGCCTGATTGTTAGAGGAGACGGCGGCATGGCTCTGACCATACTGATGACGGATAAACTGATAGGTGCCAGGAATGTCGGCATCGGCGACAGAAGCCTTTCCTGCTATGTCGGCATTGGTAGCGGTCTCACCCTTGAACTCATAAGGAGCGGCCACCAGCCATCCGTCTTCATTGAGGAAGAGCTGGTGAATGCGGACTTCATGACCGAAAGTGCCATCATTGAACTTGGTATGGTAGACGACAAAAGCCCTGCCCTGAGCGTCAATGAACGCAGAGTTGTGGCCCTGAGCGACCTCACCCTTCGGCATCGTCTCCCACTGATAGCCCTCCATCAGCAGCACACCGCGGTTGTCGGTGGCTTTGCTGCCATAATTCAAGGTCTTCTTTTCATAGATGGCCGAAGTGCCATTAGCATCGACATAAGGTCCATCGGGCTTCTCTGAACGGAAGACGCGAATCTGATAACCTTGAGAGGGGTTCAGACCGCCATAAGACATAAAGAGGAAATAGTATTTGCCTATCTTCTGGATGTAGCTGCCCTCACCGGAGACATAGTAGCCGCCCGCTATCTTCTTGCCGAAATACGGATCAGAAAGAATATTGTATGTGTTGGCTCCGGGAGTAGATGCATTGCCCTCAGTCTGATATTCATATTTTTGAGAATAGTCCCTAAGGCCTGTCTTTTTGTCAAGTTTCAGCATAAAAATGCCGCCTGACCATGAGCCGTAGGACATCCACAGATTGCCACCGTCGTCGAAGAACACGCATGGGTCGATATTGTTTGGATACACATTTCCCCAGCTTGTGGTCTTGCTCTGTGGAATGTTATATCTGGCAGGCAGTGACGAAAGAGAACCCAATACTTTTTCCAAGTCTGTATGCTTGTAGTCGGCTGACTTAGTATAACCTACATGGTCGAAACGTCCGCTAAAACCGGAGTAGACCACTACCCCACTGTTCACCCACGGACCTTTTGGGAAGTCGGAAGTAAAGAGCACAATGCTGGAGCACCAGTTGTCGCCATTGAGCGACTCATAGAGGCACCATTTCTTCATCGTAGGATTATAAATAATGTCAGGAGCCCACTGCATGCCTTTAACACTATTGCCGGTGTATTGCCATGAATGGGAATTACCATAAGCATTATCACAGAGTATGCGCTCGCCACTGGCATTGGCAAAGAGACTGTTTGTCGTCGTAGCCTCCTCACCGCCAGCCCATGAGGCATCCCAGCCAAGGTAGTTGCTTGCGGCTGTCGTAGAACCATGGCCCAGATGAGAGCCATAGACATAGAATACAGGATTGGCAGGATTGGAAATATTATCCATGACGATTGACGGGTCATGGCAAGAAATACGATGTGCGTAAGTCTGCTTGGTATACGCGTTTTTTAGGTCTGCATCCGACAGCGTCTGTGAGGACAGTGGCAGCGCCATCAAAGCAAGAAGAGAGATAAGAGAAAGATGCTTCATATGGATTGGTTTTTATTTTGAAGGCAAAATTACTAAATATAAGAGGGAAAAGAGTGGAATAACGGATATAAAAAGTGCCTATAAACACTCATAAATATGGAGTTGAATAGAAAATCCAACTCCATAGCCATTTTTTCCACCTGTCTACTTGGTGGAAACATAGATGAGACCACTACCAGGTATAACTGAAAAAGAACTCTGTACAATACAAGGGTACATTCACCATCCAGCTCTGTCGCTCATAGTCCTTCATAGAAAGTCGTATGCCAGTGAGATTGTATTGTTTGAAATCTGAAGTTACAAAAGTACGCAATGATTTAGCCTTTGTGTTTTCTTCAGCCTTCACCTCTACTGGCATGACCTTGTCAGCAACCTGCACCACGAAATCAATTTCGAGAGTTGAGTTATCCTTGCTATAATAATAGACAGGAAGGTTGGGAATGGTGTGTAACTGTTGAATAACAAAGTTTTCCGTAAACGCGCCCTTGTATTCCTTAAATACATTGTCGCCTATCAATATCTGGTCAGGCGGCACCATTGTCAAAGCTCCTAACAATCCAATATCAACGAGGTAAAGCTTGAAAGCATTTGGGTCTTCATAAAACTTCAACGGTATTTTAGCATCCCTTACCCTTTCTACCTTATAAACCAGCCCCGCATCAACAAGCCACTGAATGGCAATCTCAAAATCGGCTGCGCGAGCGCCTTTTCTTACAGCTCCAAATATAAACTTTTTATTTTCCTTCGCAAGCTGTGAAGGAATAGACTGCCAGACCATTCTTATTCTTTGAGACTCCTTGCCGGCATGTTTTGCAATATCACTCATATAGGAAGTAAGGATCTCATTCTGTATATTACGAACTTCCTTGATATTCCTATTCTTAGAGAAAGATAGAACGGCCTCTGGCATGCCGCCAGTGAAATAGTATTGACGGAGCATTTCTTTATAAGAAGCACTTAATGAACTTGCTGTGACATAATCATGCGAAGCAAGCATATCATACAATCCCTTCTTGTCCATAGCCAAAAGGAACTCGCCAAATGTCATTGGATAAAGGTGCATGATATTCACCTTGCCGACAGGGAATGATTCGCCCTCAATATTCATAACACCTAAGAGGGATCCCGCAACAACAACGTGCAGATCAGGCATATCCTCACAGAAATACTTCAATGCAGATACCGCTGCTGGAATCTCCTGTATTTCATCGAGGAATATCAATGTCTTGCCTGGGATAATTGTTGTTCCTGTCATAGCTGAAAGTCCAAGGACAATTCTCTTAATATCCTTGTCCTCAGTAAAGAGTTTTGTAGCCGTTTCATTACGGAAGCAGTTGACATAAACAAAATTCTCAAATTCGTTCTCACCGAACTTTTTAAGAATATAGGTCTTACCCACTTGTCTCGCTCCATAGAGCATCAAAGGCTTTCTTGCCTCTGACAACTTCCACTTAATCAGGTTATTATAAATAGTTCTTTCCATAATCGGCACTTTTATGAGGGAATATCAGCTGCAAATATACAATTTTATGAGGGAATAAGCAAGAGAAGACTACATTTTTATGAGGGAATAAGCAAGAGAAGACTACATTTTCATGAGGGAATCATAAAAAGGGGAGGCCCGACGGCCTCCCCCTACAAAAGATATAACTTCTATTAATCCAAACCTATATACTTATCTACGATGTGCACGGGATGCACGCGACACGATGTGCTTCTTAGCAAACAGCGGTGTAGAGCTGAATACCAAGTGATCGCTGTCAACGGTGAAGTCAACACACAAATCAGAAGGATCTACCGTGTTTACGCCGAGGTAATACTGGATGTAAGTCTTGCCGTCGGTGCCCTGCATGACAGCCTGGACATCAGCCGTACCGTTGCCGCAGTTAGTGACAAAGATGTTGACCTTAGCGCCATTCATCGCTGCGAGCCATGCAGCCCAATCAGCTTGTCCGCCGCTTTTAAGAGAAGCATCATAACCGTTGCCCCAACCATAGTTGTCGGCACGCAGCACGGCATACTCGGCCTTGGCGGCATTGCGGAGGACGACCACCCAGTTGTTCCAGTTCCCAGCTCCACAATAGTTAGTGAATGAGAACTCACGGGTCTCACCGACAGGAACCTTGATGTCATTGTCGAGATGAGCTCCCCACCAGGCAGTGGTATTGTCCTCTGCTCCTAACGTGGTAGGACTTGGTTTAGAGAAGGTTGCTGTAGACTCTTCCACACGTACTCTGATCTTCTTAGAAGCCTTACCACGGGTGACGGTCACATCCTGGAAACCTGCCACGGCGGGAACTGAAGAGAACGTCAGTTTGGAGTTGTCGATGGTGCGCGTAGAGCCGTCGGGGAACTTACCTTCCACGACAAGGCCTGTCGGATTGAATGCCAACGTGCGATTGGTCAGACCGGAAGTGGCGGCTGAAGAATAGAAGTAGTATCTACGGTATGTCGGATTGGTCTTGACAGTCAATGCTGTAGGCATATCCGAGCACTTGAAGGTGGCAGTAGCCGAAATCGGCTTGGCAGCGGCCTCGCCCTTGAAGGTCTTGTCATAGACAACAACCAAATTCTTGGTGCCCTCAGTTGTCAAGTCTGGCGTAGAGACGAAATAGAGCTGAGCCGCCGGAATCTCCTTCGTGACACCTTCCTCATAGGTCACCGTGGCAGAAACCCCTGCCATGGCTTCATCCAAGTTGGCATTGAGCTGCACCTCATCAGGAATGTTGTTCAGCACCATGGACACGGGCTGCTTGTCGGCAGCGGATGTATAACCGCCAATCGGCTTGATATTGCTCGACAGGAAGTTGATGTAAGAGCCCTCCGGCACAAGGAAGCAGCGGATGTTGTCGTTAGAAGCATCTGCATTGAAATTCGGCAGACGGTAAGGCTCTTCCAATGTCTTGGTGACGGTACCGTTGGTTATCTTAATCTTAAAAGTATCCGGATTGGTGCGGTCAACAGAAAGCTTTACCTGGCCACCAAGCTTCTGCAAGTTGGCAGCATCCTTATTTTCTGCATCCGGAGACATCGGGTTGTTGCAGCTCGCATACTTGAACCACAGATAATCACCCCACTGAGAATTATATTTGGTAGAGTCATTGGTAAAATCATAGCGGAAAGCGCCATACTCCTTGTAGCCTTCTCCACCACGGTCTACGTCGTTTGTGACCACCAATGCAAAGTTCTTATAATAGATTTTCTCGTCAGGATTAATGTTGAGGTTGAACACAGCATGCCAGACTTGTCCAGCAGGAATCTGATAGTACTTGGAGAAGGAAGACCAGAAAGACGAGGAGAAATCAGTGTTGCCAATGGTGTAGACATCCTCGGTAAGGTCTGTCCACGTCTCCTCATTGCCAGCATTCTTAGCTGCGTTGATGGAGTCGATCTTCTCGGATATCCAGTCGGGGGTATTCATGTCGTAAGTGTCTGCGCCCTCACAGCCAGATAATGACAATAATCCGAGGGTCAGTCCACAAATGGCTGTTGATAATTTATTGAGATGAAACATCGTTTTTTAGTTTATAAGTTAATTGATGTGTAAGTTTCTCAAGCTCTCGGACTCTTCATGTTGCAGAAGCCAAGGTTTCCACCAATTAGCTCCCTACCGAAGAGCCCAAGAACTATAAGACTTACGGATTACTTGCCGAGGCTGACGACCGGATGAATGGTCCAGCCATTCTTCTCGAAGTAACCAGCATTGCTGGTGCTGTTGTTAGCAGAGTTGCCTACAAGATTTGAATTCTTGTTGATAAGCGTCTGGACGATAGGCTCAAACTCATGTCCAGCGTTATAGGTATCGAAAGAGCACTTCATGTTAACGCCAACGGAATCGATGGCTGAGCCCAGGTCAGAATGCTTCAGGGCCTTACGCTGCCATTCATTGAATTGAGCTGGTTTCCAGTCTGCCTTTTTCATACGGGTGAACATCTCGTGGTCCATCAGCTGCTCCTGACGGTCCTTAGTGAGATAGAATCCCCAACGGATCAAATCGAAGCCACGGCCGAACTCGCAACCGAACTCCTTTGGACGCTCCACGTTAGCAATCTGCTCAAAGAGCTTGTCCTTGGTGTCAAAGTCGGAAAGTTTCAGGTCGGCAAGGCCGGCACGCTCCCTAACCAGGTTTATCCAGTAGATGGCCTGCTGGTCAGGACCGTTAACTTCGTTCTCGCACTCAGCGGCACGCAGCAGTACATCTGAATAGCGCATCAGGCGGAGGTTGATGCCGCAGTGAAGACCGGTTGTGATGCTGTTGTACAGTCCTGTACGCATGTTTGTCCACTTGGCGATAGGAAGACCGCCAAAGTTGTTGTTGGTGCAATAGACAGTATTGGCTGTGAGCTTCTTCTGGTAAGCAACATTTCCTAATGTCTGATCATTGCCATCCCAGTCGGCCTCATAGGTGCCGATGGTCCAGTACAGACGCGGATCGAGATGACCGTCCGTAGTACGCTCGCTCTTGAAGAGGTTATAAAGCCAAGGAGATGCAGAGAGGTCTGCCCATCCGCTGTTGTCGCCAGGACCGAAGTTAGACTCGATGGCATTTCCCTGTGTAGCGTTCTTGCTGGTGTTGACCGGTGTCCACTCATCATCGGTGCCCTGAGTACCATAGTCAAGATATTGCACCTCAAAGAGGCTCTCGTCGTTGTTCTCATACTGTGCACCCTCACGGAAGTTGTCGCCATAGTTGGCCATGAGCCTATAGGTTCCATACTTCTTGTTGATGATGTCCTTGAGCACGGTGAGGGCATCACTGTATTTATGACGCATCATCAGCGCACGGGCATAGTAGCCGGCGGCAGCGCCACAGGTGGCACGACCTTTCGCCCACTCACCGCCCTTGTCGCGTGAGGGCAGCAGAGTCATAGCCTCAGAGAAGTCTTTCTCCACCTGGTCCATGACAATATCGAACTGGTTGTCAGCAGCATTGGAGGCGTAAAGACCGTCAAGGGTGGAATACTGATCGTAGCTGGTCAGCAAAGGCGGATTCTGGAAATATCCTGCCAGCGTGTAATAAGACAAGCCGCGGATGAAGAGCAGCTGACCCTTGATTTGCTTATAGGTCTCGGAAAGCTGCGAGTCATCGGTACCGCCTATCTTCGTCAGACCGAAATTGCAGACATTGATGGCATAGTAATAGTCACGCCAGATCCACCAGTCGATGTCGCCGGTGGCAGGCTGGTTATAGTCGTCAAAGGGCTGATACCACACCTGCGAGGCATTCCAGACCTCATCGCCACGGGTAAGGTCTATGGTGTAGCCGACACGGGCGTTGGTGCCCTCCATACGTAAATGGTTGTAAGCGGCTATAACCGTTTCCTGCAGGTCGTCGGCGTTGAAGCCGAATGTGCCTGAAGATTGCTGGTTAGGATTCTGAACATCCAAATCATCTGAGCAAGAAGATAGCGTGCCAAGTCCTAAAAGCAGTGCAAATGAAAGCTTATATAATTTCATAAAGATATTTTCGTTTAGATGTTTTGTTTTTCGTCTTAGAATACAAAATGAACACCTGCCATGAATGTACGTGGTGTCGGGAACGAGCAGAAGTTATAGCCCGGTGTGAACACGCCACCAGCGTAGTCGACATTGTAGCCATGATACCCTGTGAAGGTGTAGAGGTTCTGAGCCGAGACATAGACGCGGACGCCTGTGACGACACCACCGAACCACTTGTCAGGCATGTTGTAGCCCAGCTCGACATTGGCAATCTTCCAGTAAGCAGCGTTCTGAATCTTGCGTGAACTGAAGAGGTCGTTCCATGCCAGCGTAGCGTTGTTGGTAACATAAGTCCGAGGTACATTAGAGAGGTAGGTCTGACCGTCTTCCGACCAGCGGTTGGCATCGAGAATGTCAACATCCTTGTTGCCATAGCCATAGCAGGAGTTCAAACTGTTGTAGATGTCATCAGCCACATGATAGCCCAAAGCGCCATAGGTCTGGATGCTCAGGTCAAAGTTTCTGTATTCAAGGCGGGCACTGATACCGAAGTTGACTTTCGGCATACCACTCTCGAGAACCGTCTGGTCGTTGGAGTCGATCGTGCCGTCGCCATTGACATCCTCATAGTAGCAGTCACCGACATTGGCTCCTGGCTGATAAACCGTCTTGCCAGCAGCCACAGCTTTGGCGTTGAGCTCATCGAGCTGAGCCTGCGAGCGGATGATGCCTGCGTATTTCCAACCGTAGAACTTACCTATCTCATGGCCCTGCTCAGTGATATAAGCACCTGTGATATAAGGCTCATTGGTAAAGCCGAGGCTCTTCACCTTATTAGACAGCGTAGAGAGGTTAGCGCTGATGTCATATTTCAGGCGGTGGTCATGGTTGCGGTAAGTAGCCGAGAACTCAAAACCGCTGTTGTCCATAGTAGCGGCATTCCACGTAACACTGGTATTGGCAACACCGGCATTCTCAGGAACAGGCACGCCATAGAGAAGGTCCTTGGCACGGTTCTTATACCACTCTGCACTGAACTCCAAACGGTTGTTGAACAGAGCCATATCCAAACCAATATTATAGGTAATCTTCTTCTCCCAGGCGATGTTCTCATTGACGAAGTCAGAGATGGCAGAACCATAGACGACATTATTGCCAAAGCTATAGCTCATATTGTCGCGGTTCATGGTAGCCATATACTGATACTCTCCTATGTTCTCGTTACCGAGCTCTCCATAGCTGGCGCGAAGCTTCAACATATTAATAATGTCAGTGGGCACTTTGAAGAATTTTTCCTTATCAATACGCCAACCGGCAGAGACGGACGGGAATGTTCCCCAGCGGATATTCTTGGACAGACGTGAGCTGCCATCACGACGGAGGACAACAGACAAGAGGTATTTCTCAGCATAGTTGTAGTTCAAACGACCGATGAACGATGCCATCGTATGCTTGTACTCATAAGAGCTTGCATCCCGCGTAGAGCCATTCTGAAGCTGCAGGAAATAAGGCTCTGAGAGATCGTGAGCCCAGCCCGTCAGCAGGTCGGTATGCTCTTCCTCATAAGTCTGACCGAGGACGAGGTTGATATTGTGCTGCCCGATATGACCGTCGTAGGTAAGGGTGTTCTCAATCAGCGCATCGCTATAGTCGCGTGAGCCCTTGGTCAGCGTCTCGTTGCTCTTGGCAAGGTAGACGCGGTTAGACTGAATCCAAGCCGGAATCCAGGTCTTGTCCTTGGCGTGCGTCTTACTGTAAGAGAGGTTAATCTTATAGTTAAGGTGATGGTTCTTCGGAGCGAATCCTACCATCTTGAACAGATCGACATCAGCAGAGCCAGTGCCCACAAAGCGGTCGACAAGGGTGTTACGCGTCAGCATATTGTTGACCAACAGCGGGTTGGAGGCGGAGATATCACCATGAATGGTATCATAATAGACACCATAGCCATAGGCGTCGTACTTGTAGTTGCTAGCAGCGCCCACTTTGTCGTCGAGCACCCATGTGCTGGGGTCGTAGGCCTTAATGGTCGGCTGCATCAGCAGAGTGCTGCGGAGCACGTTGGAGACATCGCCGTAGAGGCCCTGTACATACTCACCGGCATTAGACAGCGACATATTGTCCTGGTCAGAGTGAGAGTAGACAACGCTGGTGCGGAATTTGATGAACTTGGTATCGAAGGTGTTGTTCACACGAGCCGTATAGCGTTTAAAGTTAGGACCAGCACCCTCGATGATACCCTTCTGCTGGAAAAAGTCGAGAGCTACATTATAGGTGTTGTGCGAACCGCCACCAGAGAGGTTGACATTGTGGTCCTGACGGATACCGGTCTTGAAGACCTTGTCGAACCAGTCGGTATTGGTATTGTCCATGAAGTGGTACTTGCCATCCTCGCCAAGCTTATAGCCACCGGGAATAGGTGTACCGCTGTTGGTGCAGGCCTGACCTAAATACTGACTGTACTGGTCGGCATCCATGACATCGTAGACGCTGCTTGAAGCATTGTCCACACCGAAATAGCCATTGTACTCCATTTTCAGCGGCTGGTCCTTCTGACCATTCTTAGTAGTGATGATGATGACACCGTTAGCGGCACGTGAACCGTAGATGGCACCGGCGGCAGCATCCTTAAGAACTTGGATAGTGGCAATATCATTCGGTGAGAAGTCGCGAATCGTGGTACCCATGGGCACACCATCAATGACATAGAGGGGCGCCTGAGAGCCGAACGTTCCGATACCGCGGATACGCACCGAGGGGTCGGCACCCGGCTGACCGTCAGAGGTAATCTGCACACCGGCCACCTTACCTTCGAGCATGGTGGAGATATTGGAGTTGGAGACTTTCTTCATCTCATCGGCATTGACGATGGCGACGGAACCCGTCAGGTCGGCCTTCTTCTGTGTACCATAACCGACAACGACGACCTGATCGAGAATGTTATTATCAGCAGACATCTCTATCTTGTCGAGCACTGCACGGCCGCGCACGGCTATCTCACGGTCTTTATAGCCCACATAACTGATGATGAGGGTAGCGTCCGACGAGGTGTTGAGCGTGAAGTTACCGTCCAAGTCTGTGACGGTTCCATCTTTGGAGCCTTTCACCTTTACGGTTGCACCGACGAGGGGTTCGCCGGTTTCGTCAACAATCTGACCCTTCACCTTTACGGTCTGAGCCTGCGTCACAGATGCATGTGCGGGAAATGGACTCACTGCCATACCACCAATAGCACCTATACATAGCATCACCGAGAATAATTGTTTTCTCATGTTACTTGTTTTTAGGTTATAATTAATTAATGTTTTACCCGTTAAAGCCAATTTTCTTTAAGATTGGTGCTGCAAAAATACGAAGAGTGTAAAACTACACGGTGGAAAAAGCTCAAAATAAGGTGGATTTTCTTGGTAGATAGCAATTTTCTACTTTTCAGTGAAAAAACGTGAGGTTAGAAAGGGTGTGTATAGAAGTCTGGAAGAACAGAAGAGTTTTGAAGTCCGGAAGAACAGAAGTGGTAAAGTCCCGAAGTCCAGAAGTCGCGGAAGTCCAGTCATTACAATAATCATACCGAATCAGATGCTTAAATCATACCGAATCAGATGCTAATGCATACGACTGGACTTCCGCGACTTCTGGACTTCTGGACTTCTAAAATTCTTCCGGACTTCTAAAATTCCGCCCTTCTACTTCTTATACGACGACGGGGCTGTGCCGAACTTCTGCGTGAAGCAGCGCGTGAAATACTTCGGATCGTTGAAGCCCACGCGGTAGGCTATCTCCGTGATGTTGCGGTCAGCGGCATTATCTTCTAGGAAGCGGCGAGCCATGTCAAGGCGATAGTCGCGGATGAACTGCGTGGTGCCCGTGCCGACCTCCACCTTCAGAATCTTATGCAGGTCGCTGCGACTCAGCCCTACGGCATCAGCCAATTGCTGAACATTGAGCGAGGGATCAGAGAAGCGTTTCTCCATGACCGCCATCACGCGCGACATCACAGAGTCGCTGTCGCCGTTCGACTTCTTGGCCAACTCCATCTTGTCTTCCTTCACCGTCTTCTCCTGGCTCTCGCGGTAACGCTGCTGCGTGCGGAGGATGTTCTGAATACGGTCCTGCAAAGCGCCTGGGTCGGGGCTTTCCTTCAAGGCAGCCTCTATCGGGCGATAGAGACGCTCGGTCTCACGATAGCGCACCTGCTCCACACGCTTGTTATAGATATAAGCGACAATGGCGATAACGATGCCCAAGACAATGAGCATAAACCACCAACTCTTATAAAAATAGGGTGTGACATTGACGTCGATGGAAGTCTCCTGCGTGTCACCGTCGTTGATAGACGAGGTGTAGCGCACGAGCAGCGTATAATGGCCACCCGGCAGCGAGGTGTAGCGCACGCTGTGGACTCCTGGCGGCAGCTTCGTCCACTCATCCTCATAACCTTTCAGTCGATAGGAGTAGATGCCCTGCGACTCACTGCCATAGCGGAAAGCAGAGAATTCTATCTCGATATTGCGGTCGCCCTCATGCAGGTAGATGTCCTTGGCATCGCTGATACTCTCCTTGAGATGGTCGCTACCAGTCATCGCCCACTGGTTGTTGACAAAGAGTCCGGTGAAATGCAGCGTGCCACTGACGGCCATCTTCTTGTTGAGTCCATAGACTGCCGTGAGTCCTTTCTCACTGCCTAAGTAGATGGCATTCCCATCCCCCCTGATAGCGCCATTGAAATAGAATTGGTCGCACAGAAGGCCGTCGGCCACCGTGAAGTTGCTGAACTCCATGGTCTTCATGTTCAACCTTGACAGGCCGTTCTCCGTGGCAACCAGCAGCGAGCCATACTTGGTTTCCACTATGCCCTTGACGGAGTTGTTGGCCAGACCGTCGCGGGTCGTATAGTTCTTTATCTTCGTCGTATCGTTCAGACTACCGGTCACATGGTACATGCCATAGCCGACGGTTCCTATCCACAGGCTGCCGTCTGCCGACTGCCAAAAGGAGGTGACCTTGTCGAAAGCTTTCGAAGACGGGTGGTCGAGCTTATATATATAATGTGTAAAGGCGAAGCGTCCCTTTCTGTCACGTCCGCGCTTCAAGTCCACGCACACCATCCCCGGCACACAGCCCATGAGCAGTTTGCCGTTCTTGGTGACGATCAATGGCGCCATTGATGGTGCGGCATTGCGGGAAGGGGTCCACAACCCGATGCGTCTTAAAATCATAGAAGAAGAGGCCGGCATTGGCACCTATCCACAACCCATTGTTGTAAGGGTCGAAGGCCAGAGCACCTACAAACTGCAAGTCAACGGCATGGCGCGCGTCGACAGTCAGAGGCCGGATGCTGTTGCCCTGCATCGCGCAAACGCCCCCACCCCACGTACCAATCCAGAGCGTGCCATGGTTGTCGGCTTCGAGACAGGACACAGAGTTATGGGTCAGTCCGCTGTTGGATACGGTGAAATGGATGAAGTCGTCCTTTCCCCTGCGCTTGAGGTTGAGGCCACCTTCCACGGTGCCCACCCACAGGTCGCCATTGGGAGCGGAATACATGGCGTTGACCGGGCCCTGGCTGATGCTGCTGGCGTCGCCGTCGACATGAGCGTAGTTGTCGAGCGAGAGCAAGCGTGGCACCAGGCGGGTGATACCTCCCGTCTCCGTTCCTATCCATATACATCCGTCATTGACGAGAATGTTGTTCACAAAATTGCTGGAGAGCCGCAAAGGCTGACTGTGGTCATTGAGATGATAGTAGAAATGCGCGTTGGCATCCATGACATCGACGCCACAGAGCGTGCCTATCAGCAGTCCGCCACCGTCTGGCGTGATAGCCAACGAGGTCACGGTCTCATGCTGCAAGCCCTGCGCCGTACCGTTATAATGCCAGCTGCGGCCATCGCTGCAATACAGACCACGGTTGGTGCCAAACCATATTTTCCCTCGCCATTTCAGGATAGCGCCGATGACCGCGCCCTTCAGGTAAGGATAGCGCGCCGAGAGATTCTCTACGACGAGCTTGCCGCCACGCACGACGACATGACTCATCTGAAAGTTCAAGCCTACATACAACGAGCCGTCGCCGATGACATCGGCCATCGCCACATCCGCCACCTTTGTATGGTGGGTAGCCGACAGCACACTCGTCACCTTTCCCTCCTCGTCGAAGGCAAGGCGGTCGATAGCACCCACTTTCAATATCCATACACAGCCTTTTGTATCGCAATACACGCGCTGTGCAGGCTCACTGAGGGCCTTGTCCAACTTGACCTGCAACGCATTGTTGACAGCTTTGGGGCTCTCCATCAGCTGAGTATGGAGACTGAGGAGCTTCACGCCCTCCTCATAGGCTATCCACAACCGGTTGTATTTGTCCTCAACGACATTACGGCAATTGTTGGAAATGTAGCCGAAGCCCAGGTTTCCGCACATGCCTAAATAATAGAAGGAGTAGCCGTCATAACGCACCAAACCGCTCCCATGAGTGGATATCCAGGTAAAACCTTTACTGTCGCGATAGATATCATCAACATAGTTGCTTGGCAGACCGTCGTTCATATTCAGGTAGCCAATATTATATTGCGACAAAGCGTTTGCACGCGTGTTCAGAGGAGCAAACAAAGATAAAAAGATTGCTATGAATGTTGCAAAATACTTCATATAGTTTTCTTCGGTCAAAGGACTTTCAATATATTTGAGTGCAAAAATACACTTTTTATTTTTAACCAAGAAGAAAAACCGCAAGAACTTTCGGTCAGAAGAACTTTTCAACACCAAAAGAGGCACACGATAGGTCGGTGAGCACTGACCCTCAGAGGTCTCACATGGAAAGAGAGGAATAGCAAGGTAATCCGCGGCATATGCCAGCGATATCCGTGGCATTTGCCAGCGACATACGTGACATTTGCCAACGACATCCGTGGCAAATGCCGTACATTCTACACCTCTTTATTTCAACTCCTCCAGCACCTTACCGATGTAGTCGAGGACCTCCTCGCGACCCGTCTTCTTATCCGAGCTCGTGATGAAATACGGGGGCAGCGACTCCCAGGTGTCAAGGAGCTTGTTCATCCATGCCTGGGCATTGGCCTTGACCTTTCCCACGCTGAGCTTGTCGGCCTTGGTGAAGATGATGGAGAAAGGAATGGAGCTGGCGCCGAGCCAGTCGATGAACTCCCGGTCAATGGCCTGCTGCTCATGGCGGATGTCGATGAGCACAAAGACGTTGACGAGCTGCTCCCGTTGCAGGATATACGAGCGTATCATCCTGTCGAGCTTGTCGCGCTCCGTCTTCGACCGCTTAGCGTAGCCGTAACCGGGGAGGTCGACGAGATACCACTCCTTGTTGATGATAAAGTGGTTGATGAGGAGCGTCTTACCCGGTGTGGCCGATGTCTTGGCCAAACCCTTATGGTTGCAGAGCATATTGATGAGACTCGACTTGCCCACATTGCTGCGACCGATGAAGGCAAACTCCGGCTTCGTATCCTTAGGACACATCGTCACTGTGGGCGCTGAGATGACAAATTCAGCGTTCTTAATATCCATGATTCTATGTTTTTGCTGCAAAGATAATGTTTATCTATTATTTTTTGCTAACTTTGCGGCAAAAATTATAGATTAGGTAAAAAGATTCAATAATTATGTCTAAGAGATTTACCGAGCACGACCGTCTTGATCTTACCAAGACCAACGAGGAGGTATTAGCAGAGTGGGAGAAGAATGACATCTTCCACAAGAGTATAGACGAGCGGGAAGGCTGTCCGAAGTTCATCTTCTTCGAAGGCCCTCCCTCAGCCAACGGCCATCCCGGCATCCACCATGTCCTGGCCCGTTCCATCAAGGACACTTTCAACCGTTATAAGACCATGCAGGGCTTCCAGGTCAAGCGCAAGGCCGGTTGGGATACCCACGGACTGCCCGTGGAGATCAACGTCGAGAAGGAACTGCACATCACCAAGAAAGATATCGGCACGAAGATTTCCGTCGAGGAATACAACCGCCGCTGCCACGAGGACGTGATGAAGTTCACCAAGGAGTGGGACGATCTCACCAAGAAGATGGGCTATTTCGTCGACCTTGAGCATCCGTATGTCACCTACCATAACAAATATATCGAGACGTTGTGGTGGCTCCTCAAGCAGCTCTACAACAAGGGTCTGCTCTACAAGGGCTACACCATCCAGCCCTACTCCCCCGCCGACGGTACCGGTCTGAGCTCCCACGAGCTGAACCAGCCCGGCTGCTACCGCGACGTCAAGGACACCACCGTCACGGCCCAGTTCCTCATCACCGACCCCAAGGCCGAGTGGACAAAGTGGGGCAAGCCGTATTTCCTGGCATGGACCACCACACCGTGGACCCTGCCTTCCAACACCGCCCTCTGCGTAGGCCCGAAGATCGACTATGTCGTCGTAGAGTCCTACAATCCCTACGATGGTGAGCCGTTGACCGCCGTCATCGCTGAGTCGCGTCTCAACGCCTACTTCGACGAGAAGCAGGAAGTCAAGGACGGTGCTGCGCTGCCCGCCTTCGACAAGGAGAAGAAGCTCTGCCCCTGGCGCATCATCGACCGCATGAAGGGCACCGACCTCGTCGGCCTCCACTACCAGCAGCTCATGCCCTGGGTCAAGCCCTGCGAGAAGGTGAGCCAGTACAGCCACCAATTTGTCAACGACTATGCCCAGGCCCATCCCGACAAGGTCTTCGCCAGCACCGACGGCCGCGACAAGTTCGTAGAGATGGAGAGTGAGGCCTTCCGCGTCATCCCCGGCGACTATGTCACCACCGAGGACGGTACCGGTATCGTGCATATCGCACCTACCTTTGGTGCCGACGATGCCAAGGTGGCCAAAGACGCCAAGATTCCGGCCCTCTACCTCATCTCCAAGCAGGGAGAAACACGACCCATGGTAGACCTCCAGGGCAAATACTATGTCCTCGACGACCTCGACGACAACTTCGTGGCTCAGTGCGTCGACAAGGATGCCTACAGCCACCACGCCGGCGACTATGTCAAGAACGCCTACGACCCGCGCTTCAATGTCGACGGACAGTGGGACCGCAAAGCCTCTGAGAAGGCCGATGACCTGAACATCATCATCTGCATGGAGATGAAGCAGGAAGGCACCGCCTTCAAGATTCAGAAGATGGTGCACAACTATCCCCACTCCTGGCGCACCGACAAGCCCATCCTCTACTATCCCCTCGACTCGTGGTTCATCCGCGACACGGCGAAGAAAGCCGAGATGGTGGCTCTGAACAAGACCATCCACTGGCAGCCGGAGTCTACAGGCACCGGACGCTTCGGCAACTGGCTGGAAAACCTCAACGACTGGAACCTCTCCCGCTCACGCTTCTGGGGCACGCCGCTGCCTATCTGGCGCGACGAGAACCGCCACGAGAAGTGCATCGGATCTATCGAGGAGCTCTACAACGAGATAGAGAAGTCCGTCAAGGCTGGATTCATGAAGTCCAACCCCTTCAAGGACGCTGGCTTCGTCGTCAACGACTTCTCTCAGGAGAACTACGACAAGATTGATCTCCACCGGCCTTATATCGATCGCATCATCCTCGTCAGCGACACCGGCAAGCCTATGAAGCGCGAGAGCGACCTCATCGACGTATGGTTCGACTCAGGCTCTATGCCCTATGCCCAGCAGCACTACCCCTTCGAGGGCGACATCAACGCCGAGGGCCTCAAGGCTACTGGCAAGAGCGAGGCCGAATACCGCAGCGAGCTCGTCCACAGCACCTATGAGGGCACACCCGTGCCGCCGGCTTTCTTCCCCGCCGACTTCATCAACGAGGGCGTCGACCAGACACGCGGATGGTTCTTCACCCTCCACGCCATCGCCACCATGGTCTTTGGCTCCGTGGCCTTCAAGAATGTCATATCCTCAGGTCTCGTCCTCGACGCCAAGGGCAACAAGATGAGCAAGCACTTAGGCAACGTCACCAACCCCTTCGACATGATTAACAAGTATGGTGCCGACCCTGTACGCTTCTACATGCTCACCAACTCCGAGCCTTGGGACAACCTGAAGTTCGACGAGAACGGCGTCGACGAATGCCGCCGCAAGTTCTTTGGCACATTATATAATACCTACAGCTTCTTCGCCCTCTACGCCAATGTCGACGGCTTCGACCCCGAGGCCACAGACCTCCAGGCCAACGAGCAGGCGTTCACCGAGATAGACCGCTGGATCCTCTCCTGCCTGAACACCCTCATCAAGGGTGTGACGCGCGAGCTCGACAACTTCGACCCCACACGTGCCGCCCGTCTCATCGACGCCTTCGTCAACGACGACCTCAGCAACTGGTATGTGCGTCTGAACCGTAAGCGCTTCTGGGGCAAGGAGATGAGTGCCGACAAGCGTGCGGCCTACGACACCCTCTACACCTGTCTGATGACCATGGCCAAGCTCCTGGCGCCCTTCGCTCCCTTCGCTGCCGACCAGCTCTACCATGACCTTGGCGGCAAGTTGGAGTCCGTCCACCTCGACACCTTCCCCAAGGCCGACGACAGCCGCATCGACACCGACCTCGAAGCACGCATGGCCATGGCTCAGAAGATTACGTCCATGGTGCTGGCCCTCCGCCGTAAGGTCAACATCAAGGTTCGCCAGCCCCTGGCTCAGATTATGATTCCTGCCGTCGACGACGAGCAGAAGAAGCACATCGCAGCTGTCGAGGACCTCATCCTCAACGAGGTCAACGTCAAGCAGCTCACCTTCGCCGAGGGCAACGGCATCCTGGTGAAGAAGGTGAAGTGCAACTTCCGTGTCATGGGTAAGAAGTTCGGCAAGCTCATGAAGGGCGTCGCCGCCAAGATGAACACCCTCTCCCAGGACGAGATCGCCGGCTTGGAGAAGACGGGCTCCATCGCCTTCGAGGTCGAGGGACAGCCCATCACCGTCGACGCCGCCGACGTGGAGATCATCTCTGAGGACATTCCCGGATGGCTCGTCAGCAACGAGGGCAACCTCACCGTGGCCCTGGAGGTCGAGCTCACCGACGCGCTCCGCCAGGAGGGTATGGCCCGCGAGCTCATCAACCGCATCCAGAACCTCCGCAAGGAGACAGGTCTCGAGATTACCGACCGCATCACGGTCACCGTGGCGCCCAACGACAAGACAACAGCTGCCATCAACGCCTTCGGCGACTACATCAAGTCGCAGGTCCTGGCCAACGACATCACCGTGGCCGACAACGACGGCGCTGAGGTCGACTTCGACGACTTCAAGCTGAACATCAAGGTCGAGAAGTGCTAAGCCACGTCCATTGACTTATTTCTCTTTTGGACATCAGTGCTGCCGGTGACCACACCGGCGGCAACTGGCGTTCAAAAGATTTTACGTTTTATAATGAAGAACAAAAAACTACTTGGCATCATCGCCATCGGCATCGTTGTGGCCATTCTCGTCATCGACCAGCTGATAAAGATTCATGTCAAGACCACTATGACGATAGGTGAGGCCGTGAAAGTCACCAACTGGTTCTACATCACCTTTATCGAAAACAACGGCATGGCCTGGGGCATGACCTTCATCAACAAGCTCTTCCTCAGTCTGCTGCGCATCGTTGCCGTCACGGCCATAGGCTGGTATATCTACCGCGTCATCAAGACCGGGGGGCGCACGCGCTATGTCGTCTTCCTTTCGATGATTCTCGCCGGTGCGGCGGGCAACATCTTCGACTCCATGTTCTACGGCCTGTGCTTCACCGCCTCCTCGCCGTTCAATGTCGCCTACACAGTGCCCTTCGGCTCCGGCTATGCTGACTTCCTCATGGGCAAAGTCGTAGACATGTTCTACTTCCCCATCATCGACACCTACCTCCCCTCGTGGCTCCCCCTCGTGGGTGGTGAGCGCTTCACCTTCTTCGACCCCGTCTTCAACTTTGCCGACGCGGCCATCACCACGGGCGTCATCTGCCTGCTCATCTTCTGCAACAAGGATCTCAGCATCATCGGAAAGCCCGTGGAGAGCATGGGCAAGAAAGCGGACAACGACGGCAAGGACAACGCCAACAAGGACAAAGAGTAAGAATATATTATGCGCCATTATCTGTGTCTCATCCTACCCCTCCTCGCCATGGCCCTGACCTTCACGGGCTGCGACGACCATTCCGACACCTTCCTCTCCAAGCATGAGATGGAAGACATCCTCTACGACTATCACCTTGCCGACGCCATGGCCCAGCAGGCCAAGGGCGGTGCCGCTGCCAACGCCTTGGAGTACCGCGCCGCCGTGCTGAAGAAATATGGCGTCTCGCAGGAGAAGTTCGACACGTCAATGGTGTACTACATGCGCCACACCGACGAGCTCCACACCATCTACCAGCATCTCTCCGACCGCATGCAGCAGGAGGCCGACCGCCTCGGAGCCACCGCCTCTGGCGTCACCGCTGCCGGCGACTCCGCCGATGTGTGGAAGGGCGCGAAGACCATGGTCCTCATGCCCAACCAGCCCTACAACCTCTACACCTTCAACCTCAAGACCGACACCACCTTCCACAAGGGCGACCGCCTGGTGCTGAGCTTCAAGGCTGACTTCATCTTCCAGGACGGCATGCGCGACGGCATCGCCTACATGGCCGTGCGCTTGGGCAACGACAGCATCGTCACGCGCAACTACCACCTCTCCTCCTCCATGCCCACCTCCATGGAGATTGACGACAACGACAGCCTGGGCATCAAGGAGATTCGTGGCTTCTTCATGCTCTCCAAAGACAACAGCATGAACGCCTCGTCGACGACGCTCCAGCTCATGTGCATCCACGACATCCAGCTCCTGCGCGTCCATGCCCATCCACAACCCGGCGGCCAGCAGCCCATGCAGCCCATGCAGAGTCAGATTCCCGTCAACCCCGACGTCCCTGACTCGCAGCGCATGAGGCCCATGGTAACCCGTTAACAACAAAAAAATTCTTAGCAATGAAAAAACACATACTCGCAGCTCTCTTCCTGAGTCTGGCCACGGCCGCTTCGGCCTGCACCAACTTCATCGTGGGCAAGAAGGCGTCCGCCGACGGCTCCGTCATCTGCTCCTATAACGCCGACGACTACGGCATGTTCATCGGCCTGGCCCACTACCCCGCCGCCAAGCACGCCAAGGGCGAAATGCGGCGCATCGTAGACTGGGATACAAAGAAATACCACGGCGAGATTCCCGAAGCCTCCGAGACCTACAACGTCATCGGCAACATCAACGAATTCCAGGTCACCATCGGCGAGACCACCTATGGCGGCCGCGAGGAGATGGTCGACACCACCGGCATCCTCGACTACGGCTCACTCATCTACATCGCCCTGCAACGCTCCAAGACAGCCCGCGAGGCTATCCGCGTCATGACCTCCTTAGCGGAGAAATACGGCTACAACTCCGAGGGAGAGACCTTCACCCTCTGCGACCCCAACGAGGCCTGGATCATGGAGATGCAGGGCTGCGGTGGCGACAAGAAGCAGAAGGTAGTATGGGTGGCCGTCCGCATCCCCGACAACGCCATCTCAGGCCATGCCAACCAGAGCCGCATCGGCGTCTTCGCCAACTACCGCACCGAGGTGCTCCACAGCAAGAATGCCATCTCCTTCGCCCGTGAGAAAGGGTGGTTCAAGGGTGCCGACAAAGACTTCTCGTGGAAGAACACGTACGCCTTCCCCGACTTCTCCGGCCGCCGCATCTGCGACGCCCGTGTGTGGAGCTTCTTCAACCATCACAAGGACATGAGCCGCTGGCTACCCTGGGCCTTAGGCAAGGACAAGAACGCTGAGGACATGCCCCTGTGGATCATCCCCGACAAGCCTCTCTCCGTGCAGGATGTCGAGGCCGACATGCGCGACCACTTCGAGGGCACCCCGATGTCCCTGGCCGCCGACAAGGACAGCACCGACATCGGCGGCGGCGTCTGGGAGATGCCCTATCGCCCCACCCCACTCTTCTTCGAGGTCAACGGCAAGAAGTACTTCAACGAGCGCCCCACCTCCACGCAGCAGACGGGCTTCTCCTATGTCTCACAGATGCGTTCCTGGCTGCCCCGGAAGATAGGCGGCGTACTCTGGTTTGGCAACGACGACGGCAATATGGTGGCCTATACGCCCATCTACTGCGGCAACACCGTACAGCCCGAGTGCTACAATACTCCCGGCGCCGACGCCGTCACCTTCTCCATGAAGAATGCCTATTGGGTCTGCAACTGGGTCAGCAACATGGTGTATCCCCGCTACTCTCTGATGTTCCCCAGCCTCAAGGCCGTGCGCGACAGCCTGGAGCAGAGCTACTTTGCACAGCAGCAAGCCGTAGAGGCCAAGGCCGTAGCGCTCAACAAAACCTCTGCCGACGATGCCGTCAAATATCTCAACGACTACAGCAACAGCCAGGCACAACAGATGCTCGCTCGCTGGAAGCAGCTCGTCTTCTACCTCATCGTCAAATACAACGACATGGCCGTGAAGCCTGAGAAGGACGGACACTTCGAGCGCACACCCGAGGGCATCGGCGCCACCATCCAGCGCCCCGGCTACCCCGACAGCTTCAAGAAGAAGCTCGTAGAGCGCACCGGCGACAGATACGCCCTGCCACAGTAAGCACTCTCGTTTTCACTACCATTAAAAAACATTTTCTATGGGAATATTCGGACTTTTCAGCAAGAAGAACAAGGAGACCCTCGACCATGGCCTGGAAAAGACCAAGCAGAGCGTCTTCTCCAAGATAACACGTGCCATTGCCGGCAAGTCAAAAGTCGACGACGATGTCCTCGACAACCTCGAAGAGGTGCTCATCACCTCCGATGTCGGTGTCGACACCACGTTGAAGATCATCCAGCGCATCGAGGAGCGTGTGGCGCGCGACAAATACGTCTCCACGTCAGAACTCAACGGCATCCTCAAGGACGAGATTGCCGCCCTCCTCACCGAGAACAACTCCGACGACAACACCAACTGGGACCTGCCGCAGGACCACACGCCCTACGTCATCCTCGTTGTCGGCGTCAACGGTGTGGGCAAGACCACGACCATCGGCAAGCTCGCCTACCAGTTCAAGAAAGCCGGTAAGAAAGTCTACTTAGGAGCTGCCGACACCTTCCGCGCCGCCGCCGTGGAGCAGATACAGATTTGGGGCGACCGCGTCGGCGTCCCCGTCGTCAAGCAGCAGATGGGTGCCGACCCTGCCAGCGTGGCCTTCGACACCCTGCAGAGCGCCAAGGCCAACGGTGCCGACGTTGTGCTCATCGACACCGCCGGGCGACTCCACAACAAGGTGGGACTGATGAACGAGCTGAAGAAGATCAAGGACGTCATGAAGAAGGTGGTGCCCACAGCCCCCGACGAGGTCCTCCTCGTCCTCGACGGCAGCACCGGACAGAACGCCTTCGAGCAGGCCAAGCAGTTCTCCGCCGTCACCAACATCACCTCACTGGCCATCACCAAGCTCGACGGAACCGCCAAGGGTGGCGTTGTCATCGGCATCTCCGACCAGCTCAAGGTGCCCGTGAAATACATCGGTCTGGGCGAGAAGATGGAAGACCTTCAGCTCTTCAACAAGAAAGAATTTGTAGACTCACTCTTCTAATGGATAATCAGATTGACTTTATCACCATGGGCTGCTCCAAGAACCTTGTCGACTCGGAGCACCTCATGCGCAAGTTTGAGAACCTCGGCTACCACTGCACCCACGACCCCAAGCATCCCAAGGGCGACATCGCCGTCATCAACACCTGTGGCTTCATCGAGAGCGCCAAGGAGGAGAGCATCAACACCATCCTGGAGTTCGTCGACGCCAAGCAGCACGGCCGCCTGAAGAAGCTCTTCGTCATGGGCTGCCTCTCACAGCGCTACAAGCAGGAGCTGGAGGAGAGCATCCCCGAGGTAGACAAGTTCTACGGCAAGTTCAACTACACCCAGCTCCTCGACGACCTCGGTCCTGCCCCTGAGTCTGCCAAGACCTTTGCAGCCCGCCGTGTCGATGCCAACACGCGGCGCCTGCTCACCACACCCTCCCACTACGCTTACATCAAGATTGCCGAGGGCTGCGACCGCTTCTGCGCCTACTGCGCCATACCCCTCATCACGGGGCGGCACGTAAGCCGGCCCATGGAGGAGATTCTCCAGGAGGTGGAAGAGCTCGTCGGCGAGGGCGTCACAGAGTTCCAGGTCATCGAGCAGGAGCTCACCTACTACGGTGTCGACCTCTACGGCAAGCCACGCATCGCCGAGCTCGTCGATCGCATGGCCAACATCAAGGGCGTGAAGTGGATACGCCTCCACTACGCCTACCCCAACGACTTCCCCTTGGAGCTCCTCGACGTCATGCGCGCCCACGACAACGTCTGCAAATACCTCGACATCGCCTTGCAGCATATCTCTGACAACATGCTCAGCCGCATGCTCCGCCATGTCACCAAGCAGCAGACCATCGACCTCATCCGCACCATCCGCGAGCGCGTGCCGGGCATCACGCTCCGCACCACGCTCATGGTGGGCTTTCCCGGCGAGACGGAGCAGGACTTCCAAGAGCTCGTCGACTTTGTCAAGGCCGAGAAGTTCGAGCGCATGGGCGCCTTCGCCTACTCAGAGGAGGAGGGCACCTACTCGCAGAAACACTATCAGGACGATGTCCCGGCTGAAGTCAAGCAGCAGCGGCTCGACAAGCTCATGGCCGTGCAGGAGGAGATCAGCGCTGACATCGAGGCGGCAAAAGTTGGCAAGACCCTCAAGGTCATCATCGACCGCAAGGAGGGGCAATACTATGTCGGGCGCACCGAGGCCGACTCCCCCGAGGTGGACCCCGAAGTACTCATTGACGCCAAAGACGGGCGCCTGAAGACAGGACACTACTACGATGTCCTTATCACGGCCAACGACGCCTTTGACCTCTACGGAAAAGTAACGAAACGATGAACAACAAGGAATTTATTGCCGAGCTGGCCTCCCGCACGGGCTACACCCAGGCTGACACGCAGCAGATGGTAAGGACTGTCATAGAGAAGATGTCCGCCGACTTTGACGAGGGCGACACGGTACAGATCAGTGGCTTCGGCACCTTCGAGGTGCGGAAGCGCCTGGAGCGTGTCGTCGTCAACCCCGCCACGCAGCAGCGCATGCTCGTGCCTCCTAAGCTCGTCCTGAACTTCAAGCCCATCACGGCAATAAAGGAGAATCTCAAGAAAGGAGGCAGCGATGAGCAGGAATAAGGATTTAGCCGCCGCCCTGACAGAGAAGCACGGACTGGCCAAGGCTGACGCCGAGGCCTTCGTCAGCGCGATGTTCACGCTCATCAACGAGGCCCTGGCCTCAGAGCGGGCCGTCAAGGTGAAGGGTCTCGGCACCTTCAAGGTCATCAGTGTGGCAGCACGCAAGAGCGTAGATGTCAACACCGGGGCGCCTATCGTCATCGACGGACGCGACAAAATCTCCTTCACCCCCGACAGCTCCCTGCGCGATGAGGTCAACAAGCCCTTCGCACAGTTCGAGACGGTGGTCGTCAACGACGGCGTCGACTTCTCGGAGATAGACAGGAAGTTCGAGGAGGAAGAGAGGGCCTCTAAGGAAGAGGCTTCTACAGAAGAGGCGGAAGACAGCTCTGAAGTTGCAGAAGTCGCGGAAGTCGCGGAAGTCCAGTCAAATGGCCGGGAGGGGTCCACGAAGGACACGGAAGACACGGAAGAGACGGGGTCCACGAAGGACACGGAAGACACGGAAGAGACTCCGGAGGTCACGGAAGTCAAGCCGGAGGTCACGGAAGAGACGGGGTCTACGGAGGACACGAAGGACACGGAAAAGACGGTTTCCACGAAAGACGCAGAAGACACGAAAGACACGAAGGACACGGAAGAGACGGACAACACGGACAACACGAGGATGGTGGAGGAAGTGAAGGACGAGATGCGGGCCGTGATGAAGAGCGAGCACAGGAAGATGCGGGTCTTGATAGGTGCTTGCGCCGCCTTTGTCGTACTCTGCATGGCAGGAGCAGGCTATATGTTCACTCAGATGCAGAAGAAAGACAACCGCATCTCCAACCTCGAAGCGCAAGTCCAGGCCTTCACCACTCTCTCCAAGCAGCAGACTGCCAAACCCAAACCGGCAACGCCACAGTCCGATACCCTGCAAGGAGAGACAGTCGCAACGGAGACGACAGCCGCTACTGCCACAACAGCACCCGCCACTACGTCAGCACCCGCAACGACCAAACCCGCCACGACGACAGCTGCTACCACGACGACAACACTGAATGCTGCTCGGGCTGCGAAGACGGCTGCCCAAGCTGGTAAGACTGCACAAGCTGCCAAGAGCGCCACGTCCGACGCTGCGTCGGTCAACTACGCCAAAGACCCGCGCATTCGCACGGGAGCCTACAACATCGTCGGTGTAGACAGGACCGTCACCGTGAAAGCAGGTCAGACGCTCTCCTCCATCAGCCATATCTACCTCGGACAAGGCATGGAATGCTACGTCGAAGCCGTCAACGGTGGACGTACGGAGTTCAAAGCCGGCGAAAAGATAAAAATCCCTAAGCTCAAGCATAAGAAGATGAGATGATAGGTGGTGGGTGATAGGTGGTAGGTTGAGCACTGACCACGGAGGGGTCTCACGTGGACAGCACGGCATATCATTACCACCTAATGCTCTCCAATCGCCTTTTCTATGATTTCACCGATTTTGCCCTCGTTACGCTCATCGACTTTGCAGACGATGTTACCCCACCCGTCAATGAGATACTTGGTGGGTAGGTAGCTCTCTACCAGGATAGACAGTTGCTTGCATCAGTCATATCCTTAACAATCAAGCCAAGTGCGGGCGGATTTCCGCCCCACGAGGCAAAAAACGACTTTAACCCAACTTGCAGTCTATGCTAATGTAACTTCTTGATTCTCAAGTATTGTTTTTTTAATTTCTTCTGAGTGTACCACACAAATTTTCGCGGTCCGTTTTAGCGGTGGATTCTTGAACTTGAGTAGTCTGTAGAGCTCAGCCAGCTGTTCCTCCGGTTCCGTACATTGTCTAATCTCCGTTCTGTTTCCATCGCATCTGGTTGCAGTCGTACTGACAACTACTTGTGTCGATGCTATCCTTCTGATTTCTCGCCATGTATGGTTCACTCACTGCTGCCTAAGCTGGTATTGTACTGTGGAGACTATCCAGTAGGCCAGTATGGCAAGATGGAAGTGCGCCTTCACTGCTTCGTCGTTCTGGTGATACCCCGGACGGATATCCAAATAACTCTTCAAACATTCGAACACACTCTCGACCCTGCGGATAACATTGTAGTAGGACCATATCTGTTGCTCTGAGCACCCCTTGAGAGTCGTCTAGACTATCTTCCAGTCCCTCGGATTCAATGTCGACGGGGGAGAGTTCGTCTATGCCGCAAAAGAGAAAATCGAGCCAACACAGCAGCTTACCATCGTCCAAGGTCTCAAGAACATGGGACTGCCCATGGACGACGACTGGCTATACGAAACCTTCGGTATCGAGAAGCCAAAGAACTACGACCAGCAGAAGGCCGATGCACTCGCACTCAAGCAGTCCCTCGCCCAGAGGCTCAACGACCCTGACGATAAAAATACAGGAAATGGTACCGGCAACGGCTCCTCCACCTCAGACACCCCTACAAAACATACCGAACCTACAAAACCTACCACACCTTCCTCCAACCGCCCTTCAAACGCTGCTCAAACAACCTTCAAATCCCGTTTGAAGCGTTTTTTCGCAGTAGCCCCGAAAGGGGCCGACACCGACTTCTGATCGACTCTCTCTACTACGGCGCTTCCTGCCCCTGCTGCAACAGCCGCACGTCCCGTTCGCCGCAATACATTGCGGCGCCCCATATCTCCAACGCCGCGTCAGCAGCCATCTCCATCGACGCCGATGTCCTCGCCTCCTTCCTCCGAAAAATCTACGACGGCTTCGACACCTCCACCCAGATAGAGCCCTCCATCTGGCGCGAGGTCCTCCGTGTCATCAACTCAGCAACCGTCGAGGGGCTCACCCAGTCCTCCAACCGCTCCCTCTCCGACAACTTCCTCGCTGCACTTCGCCACTCCAACGAGGTCTTCGCTGCTTTCAAGGTCCACCAGATGGGCTCTGACATGGCGGCAAAGCTTCTCGACGCCAACGGAAAGTTAAAACCCTTCCGGCAGTGGCTCAATGATGTCTCTTCCATCTCCACACACCACTGTGGGGCATGGCTACGCACTGAGTACGACACCGCCATCATCCGAGCCCACAACGCGGCCGACTGGCAGTCTTTTCTCCGTAACAAGGACGTCATGCCAAACCTCCGGTGGATGCCCACAACATCCCCCAATCCCGAATCTTCCCATCGGAAGTTTTGGGAAAAGAAGCTCACACTCCCCGTCGAAGACCCCTTCTGGTCCAAACACCACCCTGGCGACCGATGGAACTGCAAGTGCTCCCTCGAACAGACCGACGATCCCGTCAACCGTCCCGATGACCTCGACGGCGTCGACCCACCACAACGCGGACTCGAGAACAATCCCGGAAAGGACGGACACACCTTCTCCGACAATCATCCGTACTTCCCAAGCGGTTGTAGCTCGTGCCCGTTCAACAAAGGCTTCAAGAATCAGTTGGGTACTTTCTTCAAAAATGAGAAGAAGCATTGTATGAACTGTAGTAAAGTAGACGCAAAGATTAATGCTATAGAAATTTCAAAAGAACGAAAGATTATAAGAGCAGAAGCAAGAGCGTCTTTGTCTTCAAAAAGTTTTTATAATGCTAATTTTCCTCACCAAGTAAAAATAACTGGTGCTGGTATAAAAGAATGGTTAAATCAGCCTCACAAACATATTCGTGAGAAAAACCGAGAGCTTCTGAATCTCGAAAAGCTATTCAATGAATCTAAATATTTAGGTCCAACAATAGATAAAAAGGAAAGAGAAGACGTTGCTTGTAGCCACATTTTCGAAACAATTATCGCGAATGAAAAATCATGGATAATAGTTCACGAGAAAAAGTGGGGTGAATTTGTCATTCATAGCATATCAGATAGTGATAAGGTGGTTCCAAAATAAAAAGGTCTCAGAGCCCTTCCCTCCGGAACTGCAATCCAGCGCGGTACTCATCAACCCTGTGGCAAAAATAGAACTTTATTTTCATATTCGCAAATAGAAACAAGAAAAATTTCATCATGGACGCAAAAAACATTCAATTCCTCGTCGAAAAGGCTAAAAACGACATCCTACGTGAGGTCAACGACCGACTTCCCCGCAAGGTGGGCATCACCGCCGTCAATCACTTCCGGCAGAACTTCCGCGACGCTGGCTTCCGCGATGGTGGGCTCCGACCATGGCAGCGCACGAAAAGGCAGGACTCCAAATCTCCCGATGCTAAGTACACGCCGCTCACCTCACGCCGAGACCACCTCATGCGCTCCATAGAGTTCCAGGCACAGCCCGGACAGGTCGTCATCTCCGACCCCGTCCCCTACGCGGCCATCCACAACGACGGAGGCGACATCTCTACACACCCTACTGTCACACCGAAGCTTCGCAAATACGCCTGGCACATGGTCTACTCCCTCGCCGCCTCGCAGGGCAAGCTCCCCAAGACACTCCCTACAGAGGCTGACAAGTGGAAGGCACTCGCTCTCACGAAGAAGACTAAGCTTTCCATTCATGCTCACATTCCGCAGCGTCAGTTCATCGGCGACTCACAGGAACTTACTCAGAAACTCAACACGATTATCAATAACTCTTTAAAAACAATAAAAGATGGAATCATTGCTCTTGCCAATCATTAATCACATCTCACAATCATTCCCAGAAATTCCTTACGTCGACGAGGACTACGGACAGCTCGAAGCCATCGACAACGAGAACATGGATACCTATCCCGTCGTCTTCCCCTGCGTTCTCATCAACACCGACTCCGTCGACTGGTCCTCCCTTTCCGCAAAATCGCAGAAAGGCAACGCCCACATCTGTGTCCGGCTCTGCATCGACTGTTACGACGACACGCACTCCGCCTCCGGAACAACCGAGAAAATAAAGGAGCGCGCCGAACTCGTCCACTCCCTTCACGAAGCTCTCCAGACTTTCCGACCACTCTCCGTCGGAGCCCTCATCCGTACCAAGTCTAAGTTCTACACCTGGTCTCATGGCATAAAGGTCTACGAGCTCTACTACGACATCGACGTCGACGACATCATCTCGACCCACAACCGCAAGACCATCGTCCGACCATACATCACACCGACCCCGCGCCTCTAAACGCAATCGTTCCGTTCGCCGCAATACATTGCGGCGTTACTTGTGTCATCACAAGCTCTTCACACGGAAACCCGTGAATATCGGCTTCTCTATCCGTCTGCCTTCCACCGTCGCCCCCTCTCTTATCATCTTCCGCACGATCTGCATCACGCGCTCCTCGCTCACGAAAAACTCTTTCTCCGACAACTTCTTCACGGCATCGTCAAACCGAAGTCGCTTCACCTCGGTCCAATAGTAGTAGCGCTCAAACATCTTCATGTCCCTCGCGGCTTTTAGTTCTTTTTTCTTTTCACTAATAATGATGCAAATTTAAGCATTTTACATCATCCTTTTCATAAAATGTAACACAAAAAGCGGAGCAGCGAGATAGCGGGACAGTTAGGCATTGCTTTGGATGTCAAGACGCTCAAGAAGCGGGGAAAGCAGAAGTTGCGCGAGATGCTCTCACCAACGACGATGGCGATGCTCGCTATGATGTGTATGGGAATATAGAAGGAAATGGAGTGTTTATCTCTTCTTGGATAAACGTTGCGTGAGCGGGATACGGGAATCGAACCCGCCTCCCAGGCTTGGGAAGCCCGTGCACTACCGATGTGCTAATCCCGCATAAAAAGAAAGGGGAAAGACTTTCCCCTCAGAGCCGATACCCGGACTCGAACCGGGGACCCACGCATTACGAATGCGTTGCTCTACCAACTGAGCCATATCGGCGAATGCGAATGCAAAGGTAGAAAGAATTTTTGTAATCGCAAAGAGTTCCAAGAATTTTTTATAAAAATCTGTATCGAGGGGCGGAAATGGGTGATGGGTGTTAGGTGATAGGTGATGGGTGGTGGGTGGTGGGTGGTAGGTGGTAGGTGTTAATGGTGTGCTCGGTTTCACCGTAGGGGCGGCCTTTATGGCCGCCCTAACCCAGCAGGTTACCGGCAAGCACTGACCCAGAAGGGTCACACTGCGAGCAACATGCCGTTATTTGTATTTTGCGATGAGATTCTCGGCGCGGGCGTCGCCCATCTCCTGGGCTTTGCGCAGGTCGGCGAGGCCCTCGGCGGTCTGCTTCGACTCACAGCGTGCGATGCCACGGATGATGTAGAGGTCGCTGAGCTGGTCGGCTCCCGGCACCTCGAAGGCCATGTCGCAGGTGGCGATGGCATCGGACAACCGATTGACACGGAGCTGGAGGCTCGCCATCTCGGCATAGTAGACGGGCTCGGCGCGGTTCAGGACAATAGCATGGGCGATGTCGTTGAGGGCTACCTGATACTGGCGCAGTTTCATCTCACAACGGTATTTGGTGTAGTAGAAGTCTGCCGTGCCCCGGTTGTTGACGAGTGAGTCGTAGGTCATATAGTCGAGGAAGGCCTTACGGTAATCGCCGTCGGCATCATACTGCTGTCCGCGGGCCAGGACGTAGGGCGCGCGGGCCTGACCCTGCTGCACGTTGACGGCACTGTCGAGGAGCGCCATGATTTCCGGTTTCGGGGCTTTGAGCATCGTCTTGCAGCGGGCAGCCTCGTAGTAGACCTCCCCGTTCTTGCCCAGCTCCGTCTGCTGCAAGGCCGTGAAGAGGTTGAGGGCATCCTGATAGCGGCCCATGGCAAAGAGAATCTGCGCCTGCTGATGGCGATAGTTGGCCTGCGGTTTTAGCTTGTCAGCCTCGCGGGCCAGCTCCAGGGCCTTGTCGAGTGACCACTTCGTGAACGTAGTGTCGACATGGTAGACGCTGGCACGATAGACGATGTCGGCATAGTTGCTGTAGGCGACATCCTTCTCAGCGGCCTTCTTCAGCTCCAGTTGCAGCATATCGTCAGCCTGCTGAAGCCGGCGCTGCGCCATGAGACTGTTGGCGCGCGTGTTGTAGCCCGCCGTGGCCATGGGGAAGAGGCGGATATAGTCGTCGATATACGCCTCATACTTTGTGCTGTCGACACTGCCCGCTGCCATGAGGAGCATGACGGTGGCGTCCTTCTCGTCGGCGGGGAGGGCAGTGCGGATGCCCGTGGCGCGGAGCGTGGCGTCGTTGATGGAGAAGGCCGTGAGCTTGAAGGTCGTGGTGACGCGTGTGTCGGCGGCAAAGGCCTGGCCGCCCGTCTCGGGGCGCTGCATGATGCCCAAGAGCTCACCGGAGGCGTTGACGACAGGGCAGCCGAGCTGGGCGGCAGAGACGTCGGCATCGTTGAAGACATAATAGTTGTAAGACGTCATGAACTTCTCGGTGCGCTCGGGTGTGAGGGCATTGATAGCAGGCTTCTTCAAGTCATAGCCTACGACATAGACCGGCGAGGCAGCACCATCGGAGGTTGTCAGCGGCAGAGCAGGCGCTGAGGAGGCTCCTTTGATGCGGAAGCGGCAGAGGTCGTAGTTCTCGGAGACGCCGAGCATGACGTCGACATCATACTGTCGGCCACGGGCGTCGATGACGACGGCACGGGCAGCGCCCTTGAAGGGGTTCCACATGGCCACACCCTCACCGGCAGCGCCCGTGAAGACGCCGTGAGAGGTGGCGAGGATGGTGCCGTCAGCATTGTAGGTGGTGAGGGTGAACACGCTCTGAGCCGCTTTCTTCACACCGGCAGGCTGGGCTGCGGCGAAGAGGGGCAGGAAGAGCAGAAGGAAGGAAAGAAGGGGGTGGATGAAAGACTTGCGAGTCATTATCTGATAGGATTATTTGCGTTTTCCAATAGTGTCTTGGCATTGTCGATGGCAGCCTGGGAAACGTCGCTGCCCGAGAGCATCTGAGCCAGCTCGGTGACACGCTCCTCGGGCTTGAGGAGGCGCATGTGGCTCACCGTGCCCTCGGGAGTCTCCTCCTTGCTGACCTTGTAGTGGGTGGAGCCCATGGCGGCAATCTGCGGCAGATGGGTGATGGAGATGACCTGCCGGTGGTTGTCGCCCATCTCGCGCATGATCTGCGCCATTTTCTCGGCCACACGCCCGCTGACACCGGTGTCGATCTCGTCGAAGATGATGGTTGGGAGCTTGACAGCGCCGCTGATCATGGCCTTCAGGGAGAGCATGACACGGGCAATCTCACCACCGGAGGCAACCTGTGCCACGGGCTGGAGGGCGGTGCTGCTGTTGGCACTGAAGAGAAACTGCACCTTGTCGATGCCCGAGGGTGAGCACTCCCGGCTGTCGAAATGGATGGCGAACTGCACCTTGGGGATACCTAAGGGCACGAGGCGCCGCTTCATCTCCTCCTCGACCTTCATGGCGGCCTTGTGGCGCACGCTGCTGAGCTTCCGGGCGATGTCCAGACACTGGCTGTAGGCAGCCTTGGCGGCTTCGTCGAGGGCCTGGAGCTGCTCCTCCCCGCCGTCGATATGCTGTAGCTGACTGCCGATGCGGTCGCGCTCGGCGATGAGCTCGTCGGTGGAGGCGGCATGGAACTTCTGCTCTAAAGAGTAGAGGAGGTCGAGGCGCGCGTTGACATCCTCCAGCTCCTGGGGGTTGAAGTCGACCCGCTCAAGCTTGGCGTCGATTTCCTGAGAGATGTCCTTGACGTCGATGAAGGCGGAGTCGAGGCGCTGGACAAGGTCCTTGACGTCGGGGTAGACATCCTCGATGTCCTGAAGCCGTGAGAAAGCCTGTCGGAGCTCGGTGACGCAGCCGTTGTCCTCACCGGAGAGGAGCGAGGAAGCCTCGTAGAGGGCGCTCTTTATGTCCTCGGTGTGGCTCATGGTCTGCGACCGCTGCTCCAGCTCCGTCTCTTCGCCGGAGACGAGGCGCGCCCTGTCGAGCTCGGCAAACTGGAAGCGGAGGAACTCCTCATTCTCCTTGCTGCGACGGCACTCCTCCTGATAGTCCTCGAAGGCTTTCTTGGCCGCTATCCACGCCCCGTAGGCTCTCTGATAGTCGCCACGCAGGTCGCTGTCGTCAGCGATGATGTCGACGACATTGAGCTGGAAGTCCTCCTTCTGCAAGAGGAGGTTCTGATGCTGGCTGTGGATGTCGATGAGCTGGTCGCCAAGGTCGCGGAGGACATTGAGCGAGACGGGGGTATCGTTGATGAAGGCACGGCTCTTGCCGCTGCTGCTGACCTCGCGGCGGAGGATGCAGTCGGAAGGGTCATAGTCGATCTCATTGCGCGTGAAGAAGTCCTCCATATTATAATGTGAGAGGTCGAAATGCGCCTCTATGATGCACTTCTTCCGCCCGGCCTTGATCTGCTTAGAGTCGGCGCGCTGGCCTAAGAGGAGGTGGAGAGCGCCGAGGATGATGCTCTTGCCCGCTCCCGTCTCACCGGTGATGACGGAGAAGCCGGGGAAGAGGGGGATGTCGAGCTCGTCGATGAGGGTGAAGTCCTTGATATAAAGTTGCTTGAGCATAGTATGGTTATTGCTTAATCTTTTCCCACGCGTTGTTCTGTGAGGCGTTGATGGAGAAGAGGATGTCGTAGACGCTCTCCTTCTCCTTCTGCGTGCCATGGCCTTTATAGATATTGGCCAGCTCGTCGCGCTTGTAGTCGGTCCATATCTGGGGCCACGCGCTCTGCGGCCGGTCCTCATGGCATTTCTTCAGGTCGTTCTCGATGGCCGTCGTGACCTCGTTGCGGCCACGGTCGGCATTTTCGGCCATCTCGTCGAGGCCCTTGCGGTAGTAGTCGTACTGCAACTGCCGGAAAGGCTGCATGGCACCGTCGAGGTAGTCGTTGATGATGGCGAAGCGGTTGCGGTCGCTGTCAAAGGACTTCCAGCCGGTGTAGTTGAGGTTCTGGGCACCATTGGTGAGGTTCATGCAGCGCTCTAAGACATCGCTGCCGCCCATGGGGGCGAAGGTGTCGAGGTTGATGCCGATGATGAGGTAGGCATAGTAGGCTAAGAGCGCCGTGAGCTGGTTGTCGATGGCGTCGTCGTTGAACTCGAGCTGGTCGAACTGCGCGAAGGTGAAGTTGAAGTCGTTGTCGGTGTTGTTGAAGATGGTGGTGGTGTAGGAGGCGTTGTAGACGGGTCGGTTGGCCTGGATGACGGCCTTGCAGGTGAAGAGGTCCGTCGACTTGTCGTATTTGGTCACCGTGATGTTGAAGTTGCAGGCGATGCGCTCGTTGTTTCGGAATTGCAGACTCGTCCACTGCCGGTCGTTGATGAACTGGGTGAGCGTCTGCTGGAGGTTGTCGAAGACGGAGGCATCGGTGCCGCTGATCTGGTTGTGGTTGATGGTGACTTTAGCTGAGAGTTCCTGAGCCCCGGCAGTGTGGGGCACCGTCAGCAAAGCGACGATGGCGGCGCACCCTATGGCACGGCGCAGCAGGCACCAGCGATAGCCGTGGTGCCCTGCCCTACCCTTCTGCATACGGATTCTCACCATGGGCCCGTCGTCAACCGTTCAACTTGGCCTCACGGAGGCGGATGCGCGTGAGCACCTGCTTGGTGTTGAGGGTGAAGTCAGCACCCAACATCCAACTGTAATAGCCTGGGTCGCGGCGCAAGACGTCGGCCACGGCCCAGCCACGGTATTTGCCAAAGTTGAAGACTTCCTGGCGGCGCGGCTTGCCGTCGGCATCGAGGATGGGCTTGCCGTCACCGTCTTTCATGTCGGCCCACACCATGCGTCCGGCAAAGTCGACGTTGTCGTTCTGCCGCGATTCCTCGGCCATGACATCCATGTCGTTGGGCAGGGCCATGGCAGGGTCTTCGACCTTTCCGGGCTCATATTTGTCGAGCTCGCCCTGAAGGACGCGGTAGGTAGCCTCGGTGTCCTGGTCGGCGCGGTGGGCCTGGAAGTCGTCCTCCATCTTGCGACCCGTGAAGAAGCGGTAGGCAGCGGCGAGGTTGCGGGGCTCATGGCGGAAGAAGATGGTCTGGGCGTCTATGAGCCGGCATTTGGAGAAGTCGAAGTCGACACCGGCGCGGAGAAACTCCTCGGCGAGCATGGGGACGTCGAAGTGGTTGGAGTTGTAGCCAGCGAAGTCGCAGCCCGTGAAGGTATCGGCCAAGGTCTTGGCTATCTGCTTGAACTCCGGGGCGTCCTTGACAGCGTCGTCGGTGATGCCCGTGAGTTGCTGCACAACGGCGGGGATGGGCTTGCCAGGGTTGACAAAGAGGCTCTTGCGCTCTTCCTCGCCCTCGGCATCGCCGGGTTTGACTTTTATATAGGAAATCTGAATGATACGGTCATTGACCAAATCAAGCCCCGTAGCCTCCAGGTCGAAGACTATCAAGGGCTTTGTGAGTTTCAAACGCATTTGAAAAGTTCTTTTAAAATACGGTTGTGTCAGTCGGTGAGAAGAAGGGGCATGATGAGCATGAGGATGTCCTCGTTCTCAGGCTGTGAGGTGGGCACGATGATGCCGGCGCGGCTGGGGTCGCCGAGGAAGATCTTGATGTCGTCGGTGGAGATGGCATTGAGGATCTCGGTGAAGAAGTCGCCGCGGAAGCCTATCTGCATGGGCTGTCCGTTGTACTGGCAGACGAGGTCCTCCTTTGCCGAGGTGGCGAAGTCGAGGTCCTCGGAGCTGAGCTCGAGGTTGCCGTTCTCGACCTTGAAGCGTATGAGCTGGCTGCTCATGCTGGCGAAGGGCAGGACACGGCGGATGGCGCTGAGCAGGGACTTGCGGTCGATGACGACCTCGTTGGGGTTGTCGGCGGGGATGGCGGCGTTGTAGTTGGGGAAGACGCCCTCGATGAGTCGGCAGTAGAGCTTGCCGCTCTTGAAGCGGAACTCGGCGGCGTTGCCATTGAAGCGGATGATGACGTCGTCATCGCTCTTGTCGAGGACGGCGCGGAGGAGCTGTGCGGGCTTCTTGGGCAGGATGAAGGAGGCAGGTGTCTCGCTCTTGATGTCGGAGTAGCGGCAGCGCACGAGCTTATGTCCGTCGGAGGCTACGAAGGCCAGGCACTCGGGGGTGAGGTCGACATAGATACCGTTCATCACGGGGCGGATCTCGTTGTTGTCGGTGGCGAAGATGGTGCGGGCGATGTTGTCGGCGAGCATGGAGCCCTTGAGGGTGATGGTGTGGGCGTCGTCGCCGATGGCCTGCGTCATGGGATATTCGTCGGCACCCTGGGCGGTGAACTGATACTCACCATTCTGATAGCCGATGGTGACCTCGTAGGTGTCGAGGTTGATGTCGAAGGTCAGGGGCTGCTCGGGAAGCTCCTTGACGGCGTCGAGGATGGTATGGCTGGGGATGGTGAAGTCGCCGTCGGTGTCAAACTCGTCGAGGGGGAGGCTGGTGTCCATGACATTCTCGCTGTCGGAGGCGGTGATGTCAATCTGACCGTTGTGGACCCTGAAAAGGAAGCTCTCCAAGATAGAGAGCGAGTTCTTGCTGCTGATGACTTTGGCAAGTGTCTGAAGGCGGCTGTTGAGAGCTGTACTTGATAGGGTAAATCTCATGATATGTTTTGTTTATTGTTTTCCTTACATTTTACAAAGATACATATATTATATAAGACAGCGGCATGTTTGCGGGTCAAAATCTATGTTTTTTCATTTTTTAAGACCAAAATGTTTGCCTATGCGCGTAATTTTTCTTAATTTCGCAAAACTAAAGCATAACAAACAACAACATTCATATACTAACAGTTTATTTCTATGGCATTACAAGGAATAGAGGTTGAGGGTGTCATCATCAAGGAATACCCGGCTAAGGAAGGCGTATCCAAGACATCCGGCAACGCTTGGAAGTCTCAGGAGTTTGTCATCCAGACCAAGGACCAGTATCCTCGTGCCTGCGTGTTCCGCGTCTTTGGCGCTGACCGCATCGCGCAGTTCAACATCCATCAGGGCGACACCGTCCACGTATGGCTGGATATCAATGCGCGCCCTTGGCAGGACAGATATTTCAACGACATCAACTGCTACCAGGTTGACCATATCGACCCGAACGCTGTGCCCACGGGTCAGACTACATCTACCACGTCACAGCTTGGCGCTGCTCCGCAGCCCGCACCGTCGGCTCAGCCCGCACAGCCCGCTCAGCCTGCTGCAGACCCATTGGGTGGTGGTGACAACTCTGACGACCTCCCGTTCTAACAGATTTGTGACAGAGATGTCCGTCAAATAAAAAAGCCTGGCGAAAAGCCAGGCTTTTTTATTTGACCATAAAGTGATAAATCAGATGTCCCATCCTACGGCAGAGGCGCCGAGGACAGCGGCAGAGCCACCATCAAGACCACTGATGAGGAACTTCGCCTTGCCCTTGAAGATCTTCAGGACATGTGCGTCGTAAGCCTCCTTGATAGGCTTCATAATGAGGTCACCGGCCTTTGTCATGCCACCAAAGAAGATGAAGGCCTCAGGAGAGGAGAAAGCGGCGAAGTCGGCGCAGGCCTCACCGAGCATGTGACCCGTGAACTCATAAATGTCGAGGGCCAGCTTGTCACCCTTGCCGGCAGCGATGCTGACGTCGAGGGAGGTGATGTCGGCAGGATTCATATCGCGGAGCAGCGACGGGCGGTCTGTCTTCTCCAGCATCTCACGGGCTGTGCGTGCCACACCCGTAGCAGAGCAGTAAGCCTCCAGACAGCCTTTACGGCCACAGCCGCACACACGGCCGTTCTCACCACGAACCATGGTGACATGGCCCAGCTCACCAGCGAAGCCGTCGCAGCCATAGACCATCTCGCCATTGATGACGATACCGGAGCCGACACCGGTGCCGAGGGTGATCTCGATGAAGTTCTTCATACCACGGGCAGAACCGTAGATCTTCTCACCAAGCGCTGCCGCATTGGCATCGTTGGTCAGCGCTACGGGGACGCCGAGCTTGTCGGAGAACATGCTGCCCAAGGGCACGATGCCATCGTGAGCCCAGGAGAGGTTCGGGGCAAACTCTATCGTGCCCGTATAATAGTTGGCGTTAGGGGCGCCAATACCCATTGCCTTGATGGTCTCAATACCACCCACCTGCTCAATGATAGGCTGCAGGGCGTTGACACATGCCTGGACATAATCCTCGACAGTGGCATAGCCTTGGGTCTTTATAGCGGTTGTGGCCTTGATGTCGCCACGAGCGTCAACGATACCGAAAACAGAGTTGGTTCCACCGAGATCAAGTCCGATGACATACGGTTTCAATGCTGGTTCTTCCATGATTCTTATGTTTTAGTTAGTTATTATTGTGTGCAAAGGTATAAAAACATTTGAGAAGTGTCAGATAAAAAGCCTTTTTTTTCTATTTTTTTGTCTGATTTTTGTTGAACCGCAAAAGAATTACTATCTTTGCCCTTATATATTAGCATTATGACACAAGAAGAAGACATCAGAAACGCCGTCAAGGTCCTCAAGGAGGGCGGCGTCATCCTCTACCCCACCGATACGGTGTGGGGCATCGGCTGCGACGCCACCAACGCTGAAGCTGTGGCTCGCGTCTACAAGATTAAACATCGTGACGACTCCAAGGCTCTCATCTGCCTTGTCGACAGCGACGCACGTCTGCAGCGCTATGTGCGCAACGTGCCAAACGTGGCCTGGGACCTCCTCGACGCCGCTGTGAAGCCCACGACCATCATCCTCGACGGCGCCGTGAACTTAGCCCCCAACCTCATCGCCGAGGACGGCAGCATCGCCCTGCGCATCACCAAAGAGCCTTTCTCCCACGAGCTCTGCTTCCGTTTTCAGAAAGCCCTGGTGTCGACGAGCGCCAACATCAGCGGACAGCCCGCAGCACAGAACTATCAGGACATTGACCCCGAGCTCCTCAACAGCGTCGACTACGTGTGCTGGACGCGGCGCCAGGAGCATAAGCCCCACACGCCGAGCGCCATCATCCGCCTCAAACCCGACGGCGAGGTGTCGATTATCAGAAAATAACGAAATATGCTGGAACGCGTCTTAGCCTGGAAAGAGAAGAATCTCACAGACCGACAAGCTACCTCGGTGCTGGCCTTCCTCATCGGAATATTGGCATCGCTGGCAGCCTATGCTCTGCACTCCCTCATCGCCTTTATCCAGCGCCTGCTCACGGAAGACTTCGTCACCAACCGCGCCAACTGGCTCTACCTCGTCTTCCCGGTCATCGGCATCTGGCTCACCTCGCTGTTTATCAAATATGTGGTGCGTGACAATATCTCGCACGGCATCACCCGCGTGCTCTACGCCATCTCTACCAAGCAGTCGAAGCTCAAGCCCCATAACTGCTGGACATCATTGGTGGCCTCGGCGCTGACCATCGGCTTCGGTGGTTCTGTGGGTGCCGAAGCCCCTATCGTGCTCACGGGGTCGGCCATCGGCTCTAACCTTGGCAGCCTCTTCCACATGAGCAACCGCCACCTCATGGTCCTCGTGGGCTGTGGCGCGGCAGCCGCCATCGCCGGCATCTACAAGGCGCCTATCGCAGGTCTCGTCTTCACCTTAGAGGTGCTGATGATAGACATGAACATGGCGTCCATCGTCCCCATTCTGATTGCCACCATCACCGCCGACGTCGTCAGCTACATACTCGCGGGGACGTCAACGATGTTCACCTTCCAGCTGGACAGTGCCTGGAGCGTGGACCGCGTCTCCGGCACCGTCCTCCTCGGCGTCTTCTGTGGCTTTGTGAGCCTCTACTTCATGCGCGGCATGACGTGGTGCGAAGGGCAGTACGCCAAGATGCACAGCCACCCCTACCGCAAGCTCTTCACCGGCGGACTCATCCTCAGCGTCCTCATCTTCTTCTTCCCCTCCCTCTACGGTGAGGGCTGGAACGGCCTCGGCATCCTCCTCAGCGGGAAGACGGAGGCCGACTGGGACCAGGTGATGAACGGCTCTCTCTTCTACGGTCATTCCGAGCTCTTGGTGGCCTATATCGGACTGGTGGTGCTTTCGAAGATAGTGGCCACGTCCTCCACCAACGGCGCCGGCGGCTGTGGCGGTACCTTCGCCCCCTCGCTCTTCGTCGGTGGCTTCGCCGGCTTCTTCTTCTCCCGGATATGGAATATGGAGCAGATAGGCGTCTACCTGCCCGAGAAGAACTTCGTGCTCTTGGGCATGGCCGGTGTCATGGCCGGCGTCATGCACGCCCCACTGACGGGCATCTTCCTCATCGCCGAGATAACGGGCGGCTACCAGCTCTTCGTGCCCCTGCTCATCGTCGCCGTCGTCAGCGTTATGGTCATCAGCATCTTCGAACCACACAGCATCTACGCCATGCGACTGGCACGCGAGGGGAAGCTCGTCACACACCACACCGACCGCAGCATCCTCACTCTGATGAACATGGACTCCGTCATCGAGAAGAATGTCACCAGCGTGAAGCCCGACCTCAGACTGGGTAAGCTCGTCAATGTGTTAGCCAACAGTGACTTCGACTTCCTGCCCGTCGTCGACGACTCCGGCCGTCTCTTGGGCGAGATAGACATCACGAAGATTCGCCATGTCGTCTTCCGCACCGAGCTCTATCAGAAATATACAGCCGCTCAGCTCATGACGCCGGTCCCCGCCTTCCTCTACAACAACGAGCCGATGGAGGAAGTGATGAAGAAGTTTGAGAAGACGAACTCCGAAGCTCTCCCTGTGGTGAACATAGACAACCATCTCATCGGCTACATCTCCCGCCTCCGCCTCTACAGCGTCTACCGCAAGATGGTGGCCGACTATTCGGCTGAATAATCCCGCCTACACCCCGCTGACGACGGCGGGGAAGGGCGAGAAGCAAGGTTTAAAATACTGGAATAAGGGAAGATAAGGTATAAATTTCTCTATTTTCTTCTTTTGATGGCCCAATATTTTGTAACTTTGCAGCCTAATTATGCCATTTCCTATCCATATAGATATTTTAGAGCTGATTATAAAAGGCATTATAATCGGCGTCGCGGCTTCCGCACCCATGGGGCCCGTCGGCATTCTCTGCGTGCAGCGCACACAGAAGAAGGGCCGGTGGTATGGCTTTGCCACAGGCGTGGGAGCAGCCCTCAGTGACCTTATCTATGCCCTCATCTCCGGTTTTGGAATGTCTTTCGTCGTCAACTTCATCAGTAATCCTGTCTACAAGTTCTATTTGCAGCTTGCCGGTGGCATCATGCTGTTGGTCTTCGGACTCATCAGCTTCTTCTCCAACCCGCTGAAGAATGCGCACCAGGGCGGACAGAAGGAGAAGGGCACGCTGATACACAACGGGGTGACGGCGTTTCTCATCACCTTCTCCAACCCACTTATCGTGCTGCTCTTCATCGCACTCTTCGCACAGTTCAACTTCATCGTGCCCCACCAGCCGCTGTTTATGAGTGCGGGCTATGCTGCCATGCTGGGCGGCGCACTGCTGTGGTGGTATGGGCTGACTTGGCTCATTGACAAGATACGCGCGCGTTTCGACCAGACGGGAGTCGTACTCATCAACCGTATCATCGGCGGATGTGTCATCTTCTTCTCCATCGTCAGCCTCATCGGAACGCTCTTCAATATCTATCTCTTCCCACAGCTGCAACACTGACAACATTCAAATTGATAGTATAAGATGTATATCGCACAAAAGATTCGCAAGACGTCCATCGTGGAATATCTGCTGTATATGTGGCAGATAGAGGACTTGATACGTGCCTACGGCTGCTCGCTGTCGCGCATCCGCAAGGAATACATCAGCAAGTTTGATAAGTATACCGACGAGCAGAAAGACGAGGAAGCCGACTGGTTTGGCAACCTCATCCGCATGATGAACGAGGAGGGGAAGCGAGAGTCCGGACACCTCGACATCAACAAGGTGCTGCTTCAGGACCTCACCGAGTTTCACAAGCGGCTCCTCGACGCCAACAAATTTCCTTTCTACAATGCGGAGTACTATAAGGTGCTGCCCTTCATCGTCGAGCTACGAAGAAAGGGCAACGCCGACGTCGACGAGATAGAGACCTGCCTCAACGCACTCTATGGCATCATGACCCTGCGCATGCAGCAGAAGGAGATCTCGCCGGAGACAGAGCACGCCATCGCCGAGATTACCACCTTCCTGGGCATGCTCAGCGACTATTATATCAAAGACAAGAACGAAGGTATAGACTGGGATAAATAAGCATTCATTATGAATATTTTAGTTACTGGTGCCAACGGACAACTTGGCAACGAAGTGCAGATTGTGAGCAAGCAGTCTGCCAAGGACAAGTATTTTTTCACCGATGTCTGCGACGGCTATGAGAAGCTCGACATCACCGACATCGAGGCCATCAGAGACTATGTCGAGGCCCATGACATCGCATGCGTCATCAACTGCGCTGCATGGACCAATGTCGACAAAGCCGAGACGGCAGGAGCTATCGTAGAGACGCTCAACGCCACAGCTCCGGAGAATCTGGCCAAGGTCATGAAGGAGCGCAACGGCCTCCTCGTGCATATCAGCACCGACTACGTCTTTGGCGGCGACCCCTACAACACTCCCTGCCGAGAGGATCAGAAGGGTACCCCGACGGGTGTCTACGGACTGACAAAGCTCCACGGTGAAGAGAAGATCCAGGCCACGGGCTGCAACCATATCATTCTGCGCACGGCATGGCTCTATTCTGAATTTGGCCACAACTTCGTCAAGACCATGCTCAACCTCACGGCCACCAAACCGCAGCTGAAGGTCGTCTTCGACCAGGCTGGCACACCGACCTACGCCGGCGACTTGGCCGACACCATCTTCGACATCATCGAGAACCGTAAATATGAGGGCAACACCGGCATCTACCACTTCAGCAATGAGGGTGTGTGCAGCTGGTATGACTTCACAAAGATGATCGCACTCTTGGCCGGTCACAACGGCTGCGACATCGAGCCTTGCCACAGCGACGAGTTCCCCTCACCGGTGAAGCGCCCCGCCTACTCCGTCCTCGACAAGACAAAGATTAAGAATACTTTCGGCATTCATATCCCCTACTGGCTTGACAGCTTGAAGAAATGCCTCAAAAATATGAACAATGAATAAAGAGATAGAACGCCGCCGCACCTTTGCCATCATCTCCCACCCTGATGCCGGTAAGACGACGCTCACCGAGAAGTTCCTGCTCTTCGGTGGACAGATTCAGGTGGCCGGCGCCGTGAAGAACAACAAGATTCGCAAGACCGCGACTTCCGACTGGATGGACATCGAGAAGCAGCGTGGTATCTCCGTGTCGACATCGGTCATGGAGTTCGACTACCTGCCCGAAGGTCAGAGTGGCGACCCGTATAAGGTCAACATCCTCGATACCCCGGGTCACCAGGACTTTGCCGAGGATACCTACCGCACGCTGACTGCTGTCGACTCCGCCATCATCGTCGTCGACTCCGCCAAAGGTGTGGAGGCGCAGACACGAAAGCTCATGGAGGTGTGCCGTATGCGCAACACCCCTGTCATCATCTTCATCAACAAGATGGACCGTGAGGGCCGCGACCCCTTCGACCTCCTCGACGAGCTTGAGCAGGAGCTGCACATCCATGTCAGACCACTGTCGTGGCCTATCGGACAGGGAATGAAGTTCAAAGGTGTGTACAACATCTTTGAGAATAACCTCAACCTCTTCACCCCCGACAAGCAGCGCAAGACGCAGAAGGTGGAGGTCGATGTCGACTCCTCCGACCTGGAACAGCATGTCGGCGAGGACTTCGCCAAGCGGCTGCGCGAGGATTTGGAGCTCGTCGACGGCGTCTACCCTGAGTTCAATGTCGACGACTACCGCAAGGCCGAGGTGGCACCCGTATTCTTCGGTTCAGCGCTGAACAACTTCGGTGTCCAGGAGCTGCTCGACTGCTTCGTGCAGATAGCCCCCTATCCGCAGGCTGTGAAGGCCGAGGAGCGCATGGTGAAGCCCGACGAGCCGAAGTTCACCGGCTTCATCTTCAAGATAACGGCTAATATCGACCCGAACCACCGGTCGTGTATCGCTTTCTGTAAGGTCTGCTCCGGCAAGTTCCTGCGCAACCAGCCCTACTACCACGTGCGTCTCGACAAGTCGGTGCGATTCTCCTCACCCACACAGTTCATGGCACAGCGCAAGAGCACCGTTGACGAGGCCTGGCCCGGCGACATCGTTGGTCTCCCCGACAACGGCATCTTCAAGATTGGCGATACCCTCACCGAGGGTGAGCACCTGCACTTCCGCGGACTGCCCTCCTTCTCACCGGAGCTTTTCAAATATATCGAGAACGACGACCCGATGAAGAGCAAGCAGTTCCAGAAGGGTATCGAGCAGCTCATGAACGAGGGTGTGGCGCAGATGTTCGTCAACCAGTTCAACAACCGCCGCATCATTGGTACCGTCGGCCAGCTGCAGTTCGAGGTCATCCAATACCGTCTTGAGCATGAGTATAATGCCAAATGCCGGTGGGAGCCCGTCCATCTCTACAAAGCTTGCTGGATAGAGAGCGACGACGCTCAGGAACTCGACAACTTCAAGAAGCGTAAATACCAGTATATGGCTAAGGACATCGAGGGCCGTGACGTCTTCCTCGCTGACTCCAGCTATGTGCTGAGCATGGCTGAAGAGGACTTTAAGCACATCAAGTTCCACTTCACCAGCGAGTTCTAAATAATATGAATTGTCAATGGGGATGTATCAAAATGAGAGAAGTACTGAACTTCACAATTTTTGATATATCCCTTTTTTCTTTTCACTCGTCTTTCAAAGGATAAAAAACGCCACGCCAGATTGTTTTTCCATGATTTTTGCTTATCTTTGCAGCGATTACACAAAACATGTAACATAAATCATGGAACAGCTGAACAATCCTTTCGTAGTCTATGGTTATAAAGGTGCAGAATACTTCTGCGACAGAGAGAAAGAGACGAAGACCATAATGAATGCGCTACACAATGAGCGCAACATCGTGCTTGTGGCTCCACGCCGTATCGGTAAGACAGGACTGATACATCATGTCTTCGCTGAGATGGCTAAGACTGAACCGGAGAGCAAATGTTTCTACATGGACATCAACTCCACTCGCTCGCTGACGCAATTCGTCCACTATTTTGCTAAAACCGTTATCGGCAAACTGGATTCTCCAACTCAGTCGGCCCTTAGGAAAGCATCTGCGTTCTTCTCAAGCTTCAAACCATTGATGAGCTTTGATGAGGTCAATGGCACCCCATCCTTCTCCCTAACTTTTAGCCCTGACCAAAAAGAAGAGTCATTGAAAAGAATCTTTGACTACATCAGATTGTCAGAGAAGAGAGTCTATATCGCCATCGATGAGTTTCAACAGATTACACAATATCCAGAGAAGGGTACGGAAGCTTTGCTCAGGTCATATATTCAATTCTTGCCAAACGTTTACTTCATCTTCGCCGGTAGCAAACAACATATGATGGCAGACATGTTCATGTCAGCCAAGCGTCCATTCTACCTTGGAGCCCAGGTAATGGCATTGCCATTGATAAACATTGACAAGTACGCTGATTTTGCCAACCGACTCATGGCAAAAAAGGATATGAGAATCTCAAAAGAGGATTTCACCTATCTCTATCAAGCCATGGACGGACAAACCTGGTATGTACAAGCCATTCTTAACCGCATCTATGAGAATGGAGATACCGTCACAAAGTCGGTTATAGACAGTGTTATAAAAGATTTGATTAATGAACAGGATGGAGTATTCTCCACCTACTACGACTCGTTGACAACCAATCAGGCACTTCTGCTTTCGGCCATAGCGCAAGCAGAAAGAGTGCCATACATTCTCTCACAAGAATTTATCTCCCAATATCACCTCCCTGCAACGAGCAGTGTCAACCTCGCCCTAAAATCTCTTATAGAAAAAGAGTTTGTCTACAAAGAGTCAACTGGTTATATCGTCTATGACCGCTTCTTTGCACGCTGGCTAAGAAGGAAAGCATCAGAATTCGGAGAATCGTGATTGATAATGCGCGGCATATGCCAGCGAAGTCTGTGGCAAATGCCACGGATATCGCTGGCAAATGTCACGGATATCGTTGGCAAATGCCACGGATATCGTTGGCAAATGCCAGCGACGATGATGAGGTATGGAAAGAGGCAATGGAAAGGTTAGAGGGAGAATACGTTCCCTATAGCTTCAGCCAGTTATCCATTATCTTTCTTCCTTCGGGCGTGAGGACGCTCTCGGGATGGAACTGGATGCCATGGATGGGATACTCACGGTGGCGAAGGCCCATAATCTCGCCGTCGGGACTCACCGCCGTTATCTCAAGCGCTTTCGGGAAGTTGTCTTTGGAGACCACCCAGCTGTGATAACGGCCGACGATGAAATGTGTGGGTACACCCTCAAAGATGGGATCGTTGCCAAAATGCTCACAATCGGTAGCTACGCCGTGGTAGACTTGTGAGAGGTTGGTGAGTTTTCCACCAAAGACCTCACCAATGGCCTGATGACCGAGGCAGACGCCAAGCATCGGCTTCTTGCCTGCATACGTCTTGATGACATCGAGGAGAAGTCCGGCCTCAGAAGGAATGCCAGGACCGGGGCTCAGGATAATCTTATCGTAAGGCTCCAGCTGCGGCAGTTCAAACTGGTCGTTGCGGACCACGTCGACCTCCGCACCCAACTGCTTGACGAGATGGGCCAGATTATAGGTGAAGGAGTCGTAATTGTCTATAATGATTACTTTCATAGTTTCTCAGCTTCTTTAATCGCCTTGACGAGTGCGCCAAGTTTATTGTTGCTCTCCTGAAGTTCATACTCATCGTTGCTCTTCGCCGTAATACCGGATCCAGCCTGGAACCACAGCTCACCATTGCGGCTGATGAAGGTGCGGATGACGATAGCCTGATTGAGGTCGCCATTGAAGTTGATGCTGCCAATGCACCCACCATAGGCCCCACGGTTGTGCGGCTCCATCTCGTTGATGAGTTGGAGGGCTCTGACCTTCGGTGCACCGCTGAGGGTACCGGCCGGGAAGGTGTCGATGAACTCGAGGATGTGGTCGGCACCTTCGTCGAGCTCACCGCTGACACGGCTCACGAGGTGGATGACATGGCTGTAGAACTGCATGTCCTTATAGAAGTCCACCTTGACGTTGTGGCAGTTGCGGCTGAGGTCGTTGCGTGCCAGGTCGACGAGCATGACATGTTCCGCATTCTCCTTAGGGTCGTTGCGCAGGAACTCCGCATTCTTCCGATCCTGCTCCGCATTCCCCGTACGCTTCGTTGTCCCAGCGATGGGGTCGATAAACGCCTTGTTGCCCACGAAACGGTTGTGGGTCTCGGGTGAAGAGCCGAAGATGCGGAAGCCACCGAAGTCGAAATAGAAGAGATACGGGCTCGGGTTGATGCTCCTCAGCGCCCGATAGAGTTTGAAGTCGTCGCCCTCGTACTTCTGTATGAAGCGTCGGCTGATGACAATCTGGAAGACATCGCCACGCAGACAGTGCTTGACACATCGCCGCACGTTGGCCTTATGCTCATCATCGGTGAGCGTCGAGGTAGTAGGACCGACAGGGCGGAAGCTGTACGGCTTCACCGTGGCCTTGTTTGCCGCGGTCTGCAACGCCTTGAGATCGTCATCACTGCCCAAGGTGATGAAGTCGATCATATTGTTGAAATGGTCGAAGACGATCAGGTCTTGGAAGAGGATGTACAAGATGTCGGGTGCGTCGTTGCGCTCCATGGTCGTATCCCTGACAGGGATGTTCTCGAAATAGCGCACGGCATTGGCAGAGGTGAAGCCATAGATGCCGTAATACTGACTCCCCTCCCCTTCTATCTTGAATGCGTTGAGGAAGTCGTTGATGGCCTGCGCCACAGCTCGCTTCGGTTTGTCGCTATTCTCTACAGGCACCTCACGCTTCTCCGACGAACCATCAGGGAAGAGCATGGTGATGACGCCATGGCTCACTTTCACGCTCGCCATGGGATGGATGCCGATAAAGGATCGGGCGTTGTCGTTGCCGTGATAGTCGCTACTCTCCATAAGCATGGACTGCGGAAAGAGGTCGCGCAGACGCATATACAGCCCCACGGGCGTATAGAGGTCGCCGAGGATGCGCTTGGACTTAGTCTGATAATTAAAATTTGCCATATTCACCTGCCATGTCTTTGTTCTTGAGATACGTCTCGATGTCTTTGTCGCCACGTCCTGAAACCGTGAGAACGACGACGTCATCGGGATTGAAATGGAGTTTGCTGAGGGCAGCCACGGCGTGGGCGCTCTCGATAGCGGGGATGATGCCCTCCATGCGCGTCAACTCATAGCCCGCGCGGATGGCCTCATCATCGTTGATGGCCAAGACATTCTCACGCCCCGTCTTAGCAAGGTAGGCATGCATGGGGCCGATGCCAGGATAGTCGAGGCCAGCAGAGATGGTGAACGCCTCTTCAATCTGTCCGTCAGCATCCTGCATGACAAGTGTGCGGGCACCATGCACGATACCCTCTGTGCCGCAATGGATGGTAGCCGCGGTGTGGTCGGTATCAATACCCTGACCGCCAGCCTCAGCAAGGACTATCTTTACGCGGTCGTCATCGACATAGTGGTAGATGGTGCCAGCGGCATTGCTGCCACCGCCGACACATGCCACGAGATAGTCGGGGTAGTCACGGCCTATCTTCTCCTTGAGCTGCCATTTTATCTCCTTAGAGATGATGCTCTGCAGCTTGGCCACGATGTCAGGATAAGGATGCGGACCCATGGTAGAGCCGACGATGTAGAAAGTATCCTCTGGGTGGCAGCACCAGTTGCGGATAGCCTCTGAGCAGGCATCGGAGAGCGTCATGTTGCCCGTCGTGACCGGTGTCACCTTAGCGCCGAGCATACGCATGCGCTCCACATTGGTGTGCTGGCGCTCCACATCTGTCTTACCCATGAAGACCTCGCACTCCATATTGAAGAGTGCGCAGACCGTAGCCGTAGCCACACCATGCTGTCCAGCTCCCGTCTCAGCAATGACACGCTTCTTGCCCATCTTCTTAGCCATGAGAATCTGCCCCACGGTGTTGTTGATTTTGTGAGCACCCGTATGGTTGAGGTCCTCACGCTTGAGATAGAGATGGCAGCCGTATTTCTCGCTCATGCGCTTGGCATAATAGAGCGGTGAGGGGCGCCCGACATAGTCCTTCAACAGCGCATAATACTCATCCTGGAACTCCTTGGAATCGAGAATCTGCTGATACTGGTCCTGGAGGTCGTGAACACATTTATATAATATCTCCGGCACGTAGGCACCGCCATACTGTCCGAAGAATCCGTTCTTGTCTGGTTGCATAATTTTGGGTGTTTATGTAGTTGTTATTTTGATAAAGCATCCTGCAAAGCGTCGAGGGCCTTGTCGGGGTCGCCGAGCTCCCGGAGCAGTGTGACAAACTTACTGCCGATGATGGCGCCCGCTGCATTCTGCTGTGCACTCTCCAAGGTCTGCTTGTTGCTGATACCGAAACCTATCATGCGTGGATTGCGGAGATTCATGGAGTTGATATGGTTGAAATACTCCAGCTTCTTCTCGTTGAAGTTGCTCTGTGCGCCTGTGACACTCGCCGAGGAGACCATATAGATGAATCCGTCGGTATTGTCGTCGATGAACCGGATGCGGTCGTCGCTCGTCTCAGGTGTAATCATCATGATGACGCGGATGTCGTATCTATCAGCTATGGGCTTGACGATGTGCTGATAGTCGTCGAAGGGAAGGTCGGGGATGATAGTGCCCGAGACACCGCTGTCAGCGAGATCGTGGAAGAAAGCCTCGAAGCCGTAGTGCATGATGGGGTTGAGATATCCCATGAATATGAGCGGAATCGTAATCTCGTCCTTGATGGCCTTGAGTTGCGAGAGGAAGATGCGCGTTGTCATCCCATTTTTCAGTGCTACGGTTCCTGCCGACTGAATAACAGGTCCATCGGCGAGTGGGTCGCTGAAAGGCATTCCTACTTCTACAAAGTCAATACCATGGCGCTGCATGGCCTTGATGACGTCAGCCGTTCCTTCAAGCGTCGGGCAGCCGGCACAAAAGTAGAGGCTGAGAAACTTGCGGGAGCCTCGGTTGGCGAAAAGTTGATTAATCTTATTCATTGTGTTGCTGTTGTTATTTCTTTTTTATGGGTGGGTAGGCATAATGGGCCTGTTGGGCCAGTTGCTATTCTCTGAGCTTCTCAACGAAAGTGTGAAGCTTGTCAACATCCTTCACCGCCGGCTCCGTCTCAAACTTGCTGTTGACATCGACACCTATGAACTGAGGGTGGTGGAAGGTCTTGAGCGCTTCGACATCGTCGGGCCCGATGCCACCACTCAACAGGAAGGGTGTGGAGCCCTGATAGGCATCGAGCACCGACCAGTGGAAATGCTTGCCGCTGCCACCCTTGCCCGGACTCTTATAGTCGAAGATGAAGAGGTCGGCGACACTATCGTATGCCCTCACCTGCTCCAGGTCATCAACGGTGGAGATGCCGAAGGCCTTGATGAACTTCACCTGCGGCGCGATGTCGGGGATGAGGGTGCGGCGGAGGTTCTCAATCAACACCGGTGACTCGGAGCCATGGAGCTGGATGTAGTCGAGCGAATAGTTGTAGACGTATGTGATGATGGTCTGCGGCATCTCATCGACGAAGAGTCCTACCCGCTTGATCCGCTTTGGAAAGACGAAATGCCGTGTGCCGTCTGGATTGACAGCATAGGCGAGACGCTCAGGACTATAGTCCGGCATGATACCCGCCTCAGAGCTTATCATCCTCACGAATCGCTTGCTGTGCGGCCAGAAGTTGAAGCCCATCATGTCAATGTCGAGAGCCGCCACATCGCGAATATTCTTGGCATCGCGCATGCCACAAACCTTTATGAGCATAATCGTAGTGTCATTATAAAGCCAGGAAGTTCCTACCTTCCCAATTGTTCTATGAAAGCCTTCAGGGCCTCACCCGGATTGTCCTCCTTCATGAAGCGCTCGCCCATGAGGAATCCACGAAAGCCGGCCTCTCGAAGCTCCTTCACCGTCTCGGGCTTGCTAATGCCACTCTCGCTGACACGACAGACGCCGTCGGGGAGCTTCTCGGCAAGGCGGAAGCTGTTGTTGACATCGGTGATGAAGGTGCCGAGGTTGCGGTTGTTGATGCCGTACATATCGGGGTCGAGCTCCGCATACTCGAAGTCGCGCTCGTTGTGCATCTCCAAGAGCGTCTCCAGACCCAGTTCGTGTGCGAGATGCTGCAAGCGCTTGCATTCGTCTTTGGTGAGACATGCCGCAATGAGGAGCACAGCGGAAGCGCCACAGTAGCGGGCTTGGAAAAGCTGATACTCGTCGATGATGAAGTTCTTGTAGAGGATGGGAATCTTCACCCCCGCCTTGCGCGTCTGCTGGATATATTCATCGTAGCCTCCGAAATATTCCGTATCTGTGAGGATGCTCAAGGCTGTAGCGCCATTCTTCTCATAGAGCGGTGTCACATCCTGAGGCTTCACGTCTTGGTGAATCCACCCTTTCGACGGACTCTTACGCTTGAACTCCGCGATGATACCTGTTGGCGATGTCATCAGCGCCTCACGCATGGAAGCGGGACGCCCCTGCTCCACCAACTTCTGTATGTCGCCGATAAACTGCTGGATGGGGACGAAGCGCTTGCGCTCGTCAATCTCCACGCGCTTGTGAGCAACGATTTCTTCTAAAATGTCCATGATGCTTTCTTAGGATAAGCTTTACGTAGTTGAGCCTTATGAGTTCAGTTCGACGAATTTCTTGAAGGTTCTCAGTGCCGCACCGCTGTCGATGCTCTCGCGAGCGATGTCTATGCATTCATCGACAGACTTCTTACCCTTCTCCAAGACTTGGATACCGAATGCAGCATTGGCGAGGACGATATTCTTCTGAGCAGGCAACGCCGTATTGGCTAAAACGTTGTCGAAGATTTGTTTAGCCTCTTCCTCAGTAGCGCCACCGACAATCTCCTCCGGTTTTGCAATATCGAAGCCGAGATCTGAAGGTTTGAAGACTTTCTCGTAGTTGTTGGTGATAACCTTGAAGTCGCCGGTGAGTGAAATTTCATCATATCCGTCGATAGAGTTGACAATACCGTAGTCAATACCTATCCTTTGATAAACCTGCTGGTAGAGTCGCATTTGGTTAAGGGTGGCAGTGCCCAAAAGCTGGCACTGAGGCTTAGAGGGGTTGATGATAGGGCCAAGGAGATTGAAGAAAGTTGGGAAAGGCAGTGCCTTGCGGATGGCACCTACAAATTTCATGGCCTTGGCGAAGAGCTGTGCGTGGAGATAGACAATGCCACACTCATTGATGGACCTGTTGAGCTTGTCGATGTCGTCGGTGAAGTTGACACCATGGTTTTTGATGACATTGGAAGCTCCGCTGACACTTGTGGCTGCGTAGTTGCCATGCTTGGCAACCTTATAACCTGCACCCGCGATGACGAAACAAGATGTCGTGGAGATGTTGAAGGTATTTTTTCTGTCACCGCCGGTACCTACGACATCGATATAGCGATCGCAGTCGAGTGGCACCGCCACACCCGTCTCCAGAATACCGTCACGGAAGCCTAAGAGCTCGTCGACCGTGATACCCCTCATCTGAATGGCGGTGAGAAGGGCCGTGATTTCCGCGTCGTTGAGCTCACCCTTCGTGATAGAGATGAGCAACTCTTTTGTTTCCTCACGTTTCAGTTCCTCATGGTTGAGGAGACGGTTGAAAATACTTGTTATGTCCATAATGGTATATTTTAAAATCTTTATTATCCTATCAATAACAGAACTCTTAATATCGAATTTCTACCTAACAAAAAAGAGGCCTGTCGTGATTACGGCAGGCCTCTTAGTATAGCTCTGATTAGAGTATCTACATAGCGATGCGACTCACGACTTATTCAATCTTGAGTTACGCCACCACCAATATGCAGATACATGATTCATCATTTTGTTGTTGTATTTAATTCGATTGCAAAATTATATATATTATTCCAATCCGCAAACTTTTCAGCGATAAAAATAACGATTAGTCGCAATTTTAACATTTTCGCTGTCTTCTAACGGACGTGAGTCTACTGTCGACACCTCCACAGGCAGACATTACGAAAAAAACGTGCGACCTCCCGAAGGAAATCGCACGTTGAAAAGTCTTTATTCCTCGCCACCGTCTTCAGCGGGCTTGAGGTTGGTGTAGACGTTCTGTACGTCATCAAAGTCCTCAAGTTTCTCAACCATCTTCTCGATGGTCTCGCGCTGCTCGGCAGGGATGTCAGTCAGATCGTTAGGGATATAGGTGAACTCGGCAGAGGTAATCTCATAGCCGTTATCCTCAAGATACTTCTGAATGTCACCAAAGCTCGTCGGTGAGCCGTAGATAGTGATTTCCCCTGTCTCCTCATCGGTGTCATACTCATCCTCCACACCGTAGTCGATGAGCTCCAGGATAAGGTCATCCATCTCCGTGTCAGCCTTGGGCTTGAAAGTGAAGACAGCCTTGTGGTCGAAGAGGAAGCTCAGCGAGCCCGTAGTACCGAGGTTGCCACTGAACTTATTGAAGACCGAGCGCACGTCGGCCACGGTACGTGTGGTGTTGTCGGTGAGGGTATCGACGAGGATAGCCACTCCGTGAGGTCCATATCCCTCGTAAGTAACCTCCTTATAGTCGCTCTGGTCCTTACCCATAGCGTTCTTGATAGCGCGCTGGATGTTGTCCTTCGGCATGTTCTCGCGCTTGCAGGTGGCGATAATGGCGCGCAGGCGGGGATTGTTCTCAGGCTCGGGACCGCCAGCCTTCACAGCAATGGCAATCTCCTTGCCGAGTTTCGTAAATGTGCGGGCCATGTGGCCCCATCTCTTAAGCTTTGTAGCTTTACGATATTCAAATGCTCTTCCCATAATATATTTTTTACCTTAATTCAGCATTAAGTTGTTTTTTCAGATTTGTGATAAGCTTCTGCATCATGGCATCAATCTGCTTCTCAGAAAGTGTCTTCTCATCATCCTCAAGGACGAAGTTGACAGCATAGCTCTTCTTGCCGGCAGGCAGGTTCTTACCCTGATAGACATCGAAGAGGGTGACACTCTTCAGGAGCTTCTTCTCGGTCTTGCGAGCTATCTGCTCAATCTGAGCAAACTCCACATCGTCGTCGACGAGGAGAGCCAGGTCACGGCTGACAGCAGGATACTTGGAGAGTTCCTTGAAGTCGACCTTATTCTTCTTCGTAGCCTTGACAATTCCCGTCCAGTTGATTTCAGCATAGAATACATCCTTGTCAACATCACACACGTGGGTAACCTTCTTGGCCAGCTTACCATAATCGACCAGAACCTTGCCCTGACGGGTCTTCAAGGTCAAGCCGTAGGCAAAGATGTTATTGTCGGTCTTGCTCTCTACGGCGAAGCCCTCAGGCAGTCCGGCACGGATAAGGATGTTCTGAACATAAGCCTTCAGTTCATAGAAAGAAGAGTCCTCATCAGGATGAGCCCAAGAGCCCTCCACACGCTTACCCGTGACCCAGAGACCGAGGTGGTACTCCTGCGTGTAAGCCTTGATAGGAGCATCATGGTCGTCCTTCTCAGGGTCATAATGATAGACATTACCCACCTCGAAAAACCTCAGGTTCTCACGCTTGCGGTTGATGTTACGTGCCAAAGACTCCAGACCACCAAAGAGCAGGGTCTGACGCATCACACCAAGGTCGGCAGACAGTGGGTTCATAATCTTGACCGTGTTGGCCCAAGGATAGGCATTGAGCGTATCCGTATTATAATATGCCTCTTTAGTGAGGGAGTTGTTGAGAATCTCATTAAAGCCACAGCCTACAAGCTGCTCTGAGACGATATTCTCCAGCTTATGCTCCTTATCCTCGCTGTTCTCTACAGTGAGTGAGGATTTGAGCTGAGTGGGAATCTCCACATTATTATATCCATAGATGCGGAGGATGTCCTCAACGACATCACAAGGGCGCTGAACATCGACACGGTAAGCCGGAACGACGAGGTCGAGACCGAGGTCGTCCTCCTTCTCTATCTTCATCTCCAGACTTGTGACAATGCTCTTGATGGTATCCTTGCCGAGCTTCTTGCCAATCAACCTGTCGCAGTATTCATAATTCAAGCGCACATTGAAATCGGGCAGCTTGACAGGATAGACATCCTTTATCTGCATGGAGACCTTGCCACCCGCCAGCTCCTGGCAGAGGATGGCAGCCTGCTTCAGCGCATAGATGGTGCCATTGGGGTCAACGCCACGCTCAAAACGGAAGCTGGCATCGGTAGAGAGCCCATGATGGCGGGCACTCTTGCGGATCCATGTAGGATGGAAGTAAGCCGACTCCAAAACGACATTCTTTGTAGTATCATAGGTGCCGGAGCCCTTACCGCCAAAGATACCAGCTATGCACATCGGCTCCTCAGCATTGCAGATGCTCAGGTCGTGCTCACCAAGGATATGCTCCTCACCATCGAGGGTTACAAACTTGGTGCCCTCAGGCTGCGTACGCACTACAATCTTATGGCCGGTAACCTTATCGGCGTCGAAGCAGTGCATAGGCTGACCATAGGCCATCATGATATAGTTAGTGATGTCAACGATGTTGTTGATAGGACGCAGACCGATGACGGTGAGCTTGTCCTGCAACCATTTCGGGCTCTCCTTGACCTCACAGTCCGTGATGCTCAAGCAGGCGTAGCGCTTGCAGGCGTCAGTATTTTCTATTTCCACATCAATAGGCATGTCCTCGTTGTCAACGTGGAACTTTGAGCAGTCGGGGCGATGCAGACTTGTCTTGTAGCCACGCTGCACCAGCCAGGCATAGAGGTCACGGGCGACACCATAATGCGAAAGGGCATCGGTACGGTTGGCAGTGATGTCAATGTCTATCACCCAGTCACTCTCTAAATGATAATATTCAGCAGCAGGAGTGCCTACCACGGCATCATCAGGCAGAACGATAATGCCATTATGGTCTGTTCCTACCCCGATCTCATCTTCGGCACAAATCATGCCAAAGGAGTCAACACCGCGCAGACGGCTCTTCTTGATGGTGAACTCGTTGTCGCCATCATACAGTTTGCATCCCAGGTCGGCGACGATAACCTTCTGACCGGCTGCTACATTGGGAGCACCGCAGACAATCTGCTGGGGCTCACCCTTACCAAGGTCAACAGTAGTGACGTGAAGGTGGTCGCTATTAGGATGAGCCTCACATGTCAGCACTTTACCAACATAAAGGCCTTTCAAACCACCGCGGATGGTCTCTACCTCATCAAGAGCGTCAACCTCCAAGCCTGTAGAGGTCAAGGCGTCAGCTGTCTCCTGTGGAGTAAGGTCGAAATCAACGTATTCCTTAAGCCACTTATATGAAATCTTCATTATATAATGATTTTATTTTCTAATCTTCTAAAGTTATAACCCTCTAATAGACTGCAAAATTATAAAAAATCTACGAGTCAAGAAAAGGACTCGTAGATTTTTATACGATGAGATTAGAAATTAATGACAAAGTTAGAGTTTGTGCTCAGGCACCACGGCAAAGTACAGTGCCACGTGGTCGGTCAGATTCTCCATATAATGGCTGTGCCCAACGGGACAGTAGTGACACTGACCGGCATGGCACTCCTCCACTGTGTCATCATAATGGAAAGTCAGGGTGCCACTGACGACAAAGATAATCTCACAATTTCCCTCATGGGTATGCAGACCTGATGAAGCGCCTGGCTGTAATGTGGAATACATTATCTTCACATGGTCGTCAGCGAAATTGCGTGTGTCGAGCCTTCCCTTACCACCCTTGAAGCCATCGATATGGGCTTCCGGAATCTTTTCGAAGTCAATAATCATGATAGTGTATAATGTATAGTATGTAATGTGTAATGAGTAATGAGTAATGTAATGTGTAGTGTATAATGAAGAAACAATAAAAGGGCTATTGCTGGGCACCCTTGAGTTTCTCCACCTCATCGAGCCACATAGCCGATACTGCATCTGAAGGCATGCGCCAGTCGCCACGGGGAGAGAGACTGACAGAACCGACCTTAGGACCATCGGGCAGGCAGGAACGCTTGAACTGCTGGTTGAAGAACCGGCGGCAGAAAGTTTGCAGCCAGTGCAGGATGACGTCGTCGGTATAATGTCCGGCATCGGGGTATTCAGAATTGTTACCGCCAAAAGCCTTCTTGGCCAGCATCAAAATCTTCCGTGGGCTAAAGCCATGACGCAGGAAATGATAGAGGAAGAAGTCGTGGAGCTCGTAAGGTCCGACGAGGTCCTCTGTCTTCTGCTGGATGTTGCCATTGTCATCGGCCGGAATGAGTTCCGGCGAGATGGGAGTAGCGATGATATCATAGAGTGTGGCTGCCGACTGCTCATCGACCGTCTGGGCAACAAACTTCACGAGGTATTTTATCAGCGTCTTGGGAATGGAGGTGTTGACACCATACATTGACATGTGATCACCATTATATGTTGCCCATCCCAGGGCCAACTCCGACAGGTCGCCGGTGCCGATGACCATACCCCCAAGTTTGTTGGCCAAGTCCATCAGAATCTGCGTGCGTTCACGGGCTTGGGAATTCTCATAGGTGACATCATGGATATCAGGATTCTGACCTATATCCTCGAAATGATCCATGACGCTCTTTGAGATATTGATTTCGCGGATATCTACGCCTAAGCTCTGCATCAATGACACTGCATTGTGATGCGTGCGGCCCGTGGTGCCAAATCCCGGCATGGTGACGCCGATGATACCCTTTCTGCTGAGTTTCAGCTTGTCGAAGGTCTTCACGCATACCAGCAGGGCAAGGGTGGAGTCGAGGCCACCGCTGATGCCGATGACGACGGTCTTGGCATTGGTGTGGACGATGCGCTTAGCCAGCCCCATTACCTGGATGTTGAAGATTTCGTCACAGGAAGCAGCCATATCATGGCTTGTCGGAATGAAAGGATGCGGGTTGACAGCACGCTCGAGGACAAAGTCGTGGCTCAGGGACGAAACCTCAGCGTCGATGAGATGGAGGTCCTCACCCTGCATGCGGCGCTGCGCATTGACAAAGGTGGTGTTGTTGCGCCGGTCGCCTCTCAGGCTCTCTATATCAATCTGCGCTGTGAGCACCTGGCTCTCAGTGGCGAAACGCTCACCCTCGCCAAGGAGCTTGCCATTTTCATAGATGAGCGTATTGCCACCATAGACAACATCCTGTGTGCTTTCACCAAAGCCCGCACCACTATAGACATATCCGCAGATGGTACGTGCACTCTGCTGAGCAAGAAGGCTTTTGAGGTAATTATGTTTTCCGATAAGTTCGTCGCTGGCAGAGAGGTTGAAGATGAGGTCGGCACCTGCCAAGGCGAGATGGTTGCTCGGAGGAGTCGGCGCCCATACGTCCTCACAGATCTCTACACCGAAGACGGCACCGTCACCCGTACGGAACAATTGAGGTGCATTGGTGATGTAGACAGGATGGCCTGCATAACGAATATTCTGAGGACGAAGATCTTGAGCGGAAGCAAACCAACGCTTCTCATAGAACTCGCTGTAGTTGGGCAGGAACGTCTTGGGGACAATCCCTAAAATCTTGCCACTCTGCATGACGATGGCGCAGTTGAGAAGCAGATCTCCGACGACGACAGGAGCGCCGACAATGGAGATGATGTCAAGCTGACGACTGAACTCCAATATCTGCATGACGCAGTTCTCAGCGGCATCAATGAGCAGTTGCTGTCTGAAGAGATCCTGACAGCTATACCCCGTGATACTTAGCTCCGGAAAGACGACGACCTCAGCACCCTGGCTGGAAGCCTGAGCGATGAGCAGCTCAATCTCTTTGGTGTTGGCATTGCAATCGGCAACCTTCACTGTAGGAACAGCCGATGCCACCTTAATGATTCCGTATTTCATAATTATGTAAGAGGTTAGTGGACAGTGACCTGTGTCGCCCCATATCCATACTCCTGGAAGGAAGCGTCCTGCCACTGGAAAGTTTTATGCTTATAAGTCAGTTCATTGATAATCGATCGTCGCAGGACTCCGGCTCCCTTGCCATGGATAAAGATGAGCTTCTGCCCTTTCTTATCACCAAATTTAGCCAGTGTCTGACGGAATATCTTCATCTGATACTCCAGGATGTCACCCGGCTGCATACCGGCTGTGGTATCCAGAATGGCATCGGCATGCAAGTCTACTACAATGGCATCATCAAGGCCACGGTGGCGGACGTAAGGTGCATTCTTAATGTTGCCTTTTGACTGGTCGTTGTCATAACGCCGGACTAAAGACTCAACAGATTTCTGAGAGGTGCCCTTACCCTGCTGACGACGGGTGTCGCCAGGAACAGCCTGGTCTTCGTTGGCCTTTGCATACATTTCTTTCTTCAGCTGCTTGGCATCAACGACGAGGGGACGCATCGGTTTGTCGTTCTCGACAAGCGTATAGACAAGACTCGGCACTTCGAAGAAAGGCGTCTCCTCAAAGGTATGTATCTTGTAGAACTTCAGTGGTTCTAAACGGAATTCCACACTGACAGGATCCTTCAAGATGAAAGTCTTGTCCCGCTTATAGGCGATCATTTGGACGAAAATGTGACCCAGGTGATTGATAGCTTTACCATCCAGTTCCTCGATGAACACCTTAGTGTTGGGCTCTGCTTCAGCCTCCGTCTTCAGCGAGCAGCTGTTGCTCTCCGATGTCATAATGATGTACCTCAGATAGTAATTGCTGTCGTTGACGAAATAGACCTCAAAATGTGGAGTGTCAAGGGAGTTATCTGCCATCGGTACAAAAGCCAGATAGGCGGAAAGGTTGTTTCCTCCCTTCCGCTCCTCAGCCTTAGGCTTGTAAGTGATCTCCTTCGACAAGTCGACAGTATCGGCCACTGTCATGTCGACATCCTCATCCTGACCCTCCTGCATAAGCGCCTTGACGGACTTATGCCCCCTGAGCAGTGGCGTCTCAGCCTTTTTCTGCTCCTGGGCCTCAGCACGCCGGTTAATAACATTTGCCGTGCTGTAGTCCTCACTGCTGACGACGACAACTTCATTGACAGGTGTAGGAATCTGGAAACCGTCTTCATCCTCCACCAAAACTATATTTTTACCTTGGAAACCAGCAATTTTTCCACCGCCAGTCTCACTGAGAAACTTTACTTTATCTCCTATTTTCATCATTCTTGTGGCTGCAAGCTTTAAGTGTTATGATGTTCATAAAAAATCTAAGGCATCAGCAGGCAGCTGTCGCCATAGCTAAGGAAGCGGAACCCATTGTTAAGGGCATAGTCGTAGACCTTCCGCCAGTCACCATGCAGGAAAGCACTGACCAGCAAGAGGAGCGTACTCTTCGGCTGGTGGAAGTTAGTGACGAGAATCTTAACGATCTTGTAAGTGTAACCCGGCGCGATAATAATCTGCGTACTCGTATGCAGTGCTTCAAGGTCATCACGCTCCAGCCAATCGTAGATGGCCTGGATGGAGTCACGGACGCTGACGGCCTTACCGTTGAGAATCACCAAGCCTTGCTCGTTGTGAGGAAGGTCATAGGGCTCCCATTGGCTGACATGCAGGTCTTCCTCGGCGATGTCAGGATTAGCTAAAATCTTCACACCGACATAATACAGGCTTTCCAAAGTACGCACACTCGTCGTACCGACGGCAATGCACTGGCAGTTATGCTCTAAAAGATGCTGGAACGTATGGCGATGCACAACGATATACTCCGAGTGCATGTTATGACCTGCTATCTCCTCGGTCTTGACCGGCTTGAAAGTTCCTGCACCCACATGAAGTGTCACCTCGTCACGGGTGATGCCACAGGCGTCGATGTCTGCCAAGACCTTGTCGGTGAAGTGGAGGCCTGCCGTAGGTGCTGCCACGCTACCTTTTATCTTGGAATATACCGTCTGATAGGTCACCTTATCACTCTCTTCCGTTGCACGGTTAAGATAGGGAGGAATAGGTAGTTCTCCGACAGCATCGAGTATCTCAGCAAAGTTGACATTACTGTTGTCCCATTCAAAGTCTACCCAGTAATTAGTACCGCCACTTTTCTCAGCCGTCTTGCTGCGGTCCATAGTGGCGGAAAGCGTCAGCTTATGCCCTTTAATCTCAAAATCACGCTTCAGCGTGCCATCCTTCCACTTCTTAAGATTACCTATCATGCAGAGCCACGAACACTGTCCCGTGGTCTGGAACATCCGCTCATAATCGGAAGGTGCTGCCGGCTCCATGAGGAAGACCTCGATGAGCGCACCCGTCTCTTTACGAAAATGGATACGGGCCTGGATGACCCGTGTATTGTTAAAGACCATTAAGGCACCAGAAGGCAGATGCTTCGTGATATGATAGAAAATATCATCAGAGATATTGCCTTTATCGTAGACCAACAGCTTGCTGTGGTCGCGCTCCTTCAAAGGATATTTAGCTATGCGCTCGTCAGGGAGCGGATAGTCAAAGTCATTGATTTTTATATGTTTTGTATCCATATTATTTAAATTCCGACCGTCAACAGGGCGTTGATGACAAAGACCGCTATCGAGACGATGAAAATAGTAAAGACAACGTCGATGTCTGTCCGCGCATATCCTGTTGTGGTGTATTGCGAAGAGATATAATTAATTTTCGGATTAAACTTCAAATACAGCTTACGGTAAATGAGATAGACAACAATGCCGTCGATGATGCCATAGACAATGCCCACCAACACATCGAAAGGATAGTGGACACCAAGGTAGAGACGTGTCCAGCAATTGATAAGCGACCAGAACACCATCAATGAGCTCAATAGTCTATCCCGAACAAGGAAACTCACAAAGACAGCTATTGCCATGGTGTTGGCGGCATGTGAGGAGAAGAAACTAAAACTGCTCTCGCTGACGCCAGCGACCAAGTCGAGTTGATTCTTGATAAGCAAATCATTACAAGGGCGTAACCTCCCTACGAGGGGCTTGATAATCATGTCGTTGATGCCACCCGCCAAGAGAACACAGACCAAGGCTCCACCAATAGCAAGGGCTATCTGTGGCATGGTCTCATTATTCTTGACAACCAAGTAGATCAATCCTATGTAAAGAGGTATCCAAGCCAGCCCGGAAGTGAGTTGGGGTACCAAAGTGTCTAAAAACAAAGAGTTGCTGCCATTGAAAAATGACAGCAAATGCTGATCGAGAGCTATGATGTTTTCTAATGCCATCTCAAGAAAAATTAAATCAGCTCAAGGGCCGAGGCTACAACCCAACCTTCACGTCCGTCAGCCAGCCGGATAGCTTTCCATCCCCGCATGCCGCTGTCGGTAATATCGACAAGGGTACCTTCGTGCAGGACAAAGGCATCTGCCGACTTGCTCACCGGCGAAGCTTTAACACCCACGGAAGGCACCATGACGACAGCACCCGTACTATTCTCGAAATCCACCTTCTGCTGATAGGCGAAGAGATTGGACAAGAGGAAGATGACAACAAAAGCCGCACTGCCAAAAAAGCCCACCTTCCGAGCGGTGACGTTGAAAGCGAAAAGATAGACCAATATCAGTATCAAGGCAAAAATAATGCTGATGACAGCCGTCCGTGCCCAGTTGTCGACACTGGTGAAATTGACAATACCTTTATACAAGGCCGAAAAGACATTGCTGTCAATAGGCGTTATCTTGTCTATGGTCTTAGAACTGGCAAACTGAAGATTGAATCTGATATCTTTGTCTCCAGGAGAAAGCCGCAAGGCCCGCTCGTAAGCCAAAATAGCCTGCGCCAAGTTGTCGGTGCGATAATAAGCGTTGCCGAGATTGTAATAGATATCGGCCGAAACGCCTTTGCGCAGCAACTCATTATAATCAGCTATGGCCTGCTGGTAGTTGCCTTTCTTATAACTGTCATCAGCATTCTGCTTCGTGATGGCAAAAGCTGAGGACTGGAAAAAGAAGGCGAAGAACAAAGCTATGGCCAATATATAATTTCTGTTTCTCATTTTTTCCGGTTCATTACATTTTCTATCTCCATTATCGCTGTCATTGCCGACTGGAATGTCTTCTCCATGTTGCCGGCGGCATCACCTGGGGCATATCTTTCGAACTCACACTCGTCAAGTGCCATGATGAACTTCTCTACAGACTCGGCAGGGACTCCATGCTGCATCAGGTTGTCCTTGATATTGTCCCTTGAGAGACTCTCCACAGACATATTGAGTTTATAGCCAGCATATCCCCACAGCGCACGCAGGACTTCATCGTAGAACTCCGCCTGCTTATGGGCGAACATCAGACGGCTGGCATTCTTCAGACGACGACGCGCTATCTTCGTAGCACGCTTGCCGCGCATCTTGACGATATCAGCATTCTCGATGGCTCTGCGACGGAAGACTATCAACAAGACTATGAATGCCACCAAAGGAATGACAAGGCTTATCCAATAGGCTGCACTGCCATAGAAGATGTCACCAATAGGATGAACGGTTGTATCACCCGACTTAATGTCATGGATGTCGTTATCCTTCAACGCATCATAAGAGTCGGTCTCGCCCTTGCCATCTCCAGGCGCTACAGAGAGATGAAAGCCCTGGGTGCGAATTGTCTTATATGCATTGGCATCTACATCATAATAGGTGAAAGCCACCGGGGGAATGTCATACTCGCCCTGATTGCGGGGAACAACGAGAAAGTCGTAGACCATATTGCCGCCCACACCAGCATTGGTGAGCTTGGTCTTGTCGGTGACTTTCGGGTCGTATTTATCAAATCCTTTCGGGAAGACAGGCTCTGGCTGCTTGATAAGCTTCAGATTGCCTGTACCGCCTACTACGACCCGCAAGGTAACAGGGTCGCCAGCCTTAACCTCCTTCTTGCTGAGTTGAGCAGAGATATTGAACTTTCCCACACCACCAGAGAAGCCAGCAGGCTTGGTGGGCAATGGGTCGACCTGAATGGTCATACCGGGTGCAACGATATTCCGTTTCACCTCCACATAGCCAGAACCACCATTGAAGAAAGCCTCAAAGGGATCTACATTTCTATTCTCCTGCACCACGATACCCTTGAAAGTGATAGACGGTATCTTCAAGGAGCCTGTCATCTGAGGATACATCAGATACTGACTCCACGTCACAGCTCGATAAGTCTTTCCATTCACACGCTCTACATGGAAGCTCTTCTGCCGGGGCAGTGGAATCTCCTGAGAGTGGAATCCTGTCAAGTCAGGCATCTTACCTTCAAGCTGTGTGAGGTCAACAAGGGTGTACACTTTATATGTCAGCAGCACCGGCTCCTGTTCATGCACCCGCTTTTTATTGGCAGTAACTTTGATAAACAGGTCCTTGTCTGAAATGCGAGAACCTGCCGACTGTATTGCTGGAGCACTCTCGTCCTGATGCATTCTCGGTGTTCCACCTGTATTTCTTGCACGACCGGAGACCATGACGCGTACTGCACGAGAAGCAACATTACGCCCTCTAATACGGGCATGAGCAGGCGGAATATTATAGGAACCGTCCTTAGTGGCATAGAGCGTGTAGGTGAAAGTGATAGATGACGAGCTTGTAGTATGCCCGTTCACCATCTGATAGCTGCTCTGCTGAGAGGTATAAGGACCTGCTATAAGCTCTAAACCCTCTGGAATGTTACCAGCCCGGAAGTCCTCAACATCCTGATTGTTGATGGTATAAGCTAATCGGAAGTTTTCACCGGCCTGTACATGAGAAGGCACCGACACCGAGATTTGAGCGCTCACTGTGCCGACACTTCCTAAGCTTATCACCAAAAAAGCCAATATATATAAAAGTAAACGTTTCCTCATTCGCTTTTGTATTGTGAGCCGAGGGGAACCTGCTAAGTCTCCCCCTACTCCATTTATCACCAGTTTTTCTCCAACCTTCGTCTTTGTGGCTGCATACGGTTCTTATTGAGCCGCTGTTGCGTTTGCTTTTCTTCCTGTTCTGCATAGTTGAGCAGCTGTTCAGCATTGTCCTTGCTCATCTGCTCTTTGGGTTGTTGGTTCTGCTTCTGGTTCTTATTCTTATCTTTATCTTGATTGCTCTTGTTCTGTTTATTCTTATCTTGTTGCTGCTTATTCTGTTTCTGCTTATTGTTCTGTTTCTTATCGTTCTTCTTCTGATTCTTCTGCTGCCGCATGCACAACGCAAGATTATATCTTGTCTCATTATCATTTGGATTGTTGCGCAGACTCTCCTTGTAGGCCTCAATAGCCTCGCCGTACATCTGATGGCGCTGACAGATGACACCTATATTATGATAGCACATAGCCTTGCGCATCTTTGCCGTCTCAGCCTTACCGGCATTCTGAAGTTGTACGACAGCAGCAGAGTCTTTCTGCTGCATGAGGAGAGCCGTACCCAGGTTGTACATAGCCTGAGTATTCCGCGGATTCTTGCTCAGAGCCTTACGGTATTCAATCTCCGCCCGGGCATAGTTCTGCTGTCGGTAGAGTCGGTTGCCATTACGGATATACTGTCTGTCGCTTTGGGCATTGGCAGTCAGCAGACCGAAGACAGCAGTGAGAAGTAACAATAAATATCTTAATTTCATTTCTTACGCGTGAATAACTTGATATTCTTCAACCTGGGATTCTTAGCCTCCAAGATACAAATCTCTACGATGAGTAAGATGATGGCAAGTATGCCGAATGCTTGGAACTGCTCGTTGTACTCGCTGTAGATAACAGAGTCAGTGTCGCCCTGCTGCAACTTGGTGAGCTCGTCGTTCAATTGTTCCTGAGCATCAGATGTATTGTCGACATGGATATAGGTGCCACTGCCAGCCTGAGCGATCTGCTTGCACATATTTTCATTCAAAGCCGACATTACCGTCTGCCCATGTTCGTCTTTCAGATAGTCTCCATTACCCACAGGTATAGGTGCACCCTTCGTACTTCCTACGCCGAGGATAAAGACGTTGATTCCTGCCTTCTTGGCGGCCTTAGCCGCATCGAGCGCTCCGCCTTCGTGGTCTTCGCCATCCGTGATGACGATGATGGCCCGACCCACCTTATCCTGCTTGGTAAAACTATGCATGCCCACCTCTATGGCACGTGCTATGTCAGTACCCTGCGTCTGAATGAGGGAAGGGTCTATATTCTGTAGGAACATCTTGGCGGAGACATAGTCGCTCGTGATAGGCAACTGCACAAAGGCATCACCGGCAAAAACGACAAGACCGATTTTATCATTTGTGAAATGGTCTACCATATTCTCTACAAGCATCTTGCTCTTATCGAGTCGGCTGGGCTCTACATCTTGTGCAAGCATAGAGTTGGAGATATCCATACAAATGATAGCCTCTATACCATTACGCTTCTCATGCGAAATCTTAGAACCCATCTGCGGGCGCGCCAGCATGACAATAAGCACGGCCAGAGCCGCATTCATCAGCCAAAACTTTACCGTCGGCCTAAAGCTCGAGACATTAGGCATCATATCCTTAAGCAACGCCGGGTCGCCGAACTTACGCAGTTTCCTCCTACGCTGCCGCCACGTAATGAGACGTATGACGGCAAGCAATGGAATGAGCCACAGCAGCAGGAGATATATAGGATCTTCGAATCGTAACATCTTTTCTTGACTTATAAGTTGGTATTAGGGAATTCTCCGCAGATAAGTATTTCTTAAGAGTATCTCTAAGAGCAGGCAGAGAATGGCCGCCAGCGCGAAAGGCTGATAAGCGTCGTAACGCTTCGAGAACTTTTTCACGTCCATCTTTGTCTTCTCCAACGTATCTATATCATGATAAATCTGTTTAAGCTGTGCTGTATTGGTAGCACGGTAGAAGTTGCCATCGGTGGTAGCCGCTATGTCGCTAAGTGTCTTGGTATCAATATCCACGGGCATGTTGACATACTGCACCGTTCCACCCACCGGCATAGGATAAGGCGCAACCTTATTGGTGCCCACAGCGATGGTATAGACTCTTATCCCTAAAGATTTGGCTATCTGCGCTGCTGTCATCGGTGAGATGTCGCCCATGTTATTGGAACCGTCCGTTAGGAGGATAACAACCTTGCTCTTCGCCTTAGAGGTCTTCAGTCGGGAGATAGCATTGGCCAGGCCCATACCGATAGCGGTACCATCCTGAATGAGTCCACGGGCAGCGATGTCGGTGCGCACATTCTGCAAGAGACTGAGCAGGGAGGCATGATCGGTGGTCATCGGACATTGCGTAAAAGCCTCACCAGCAAAAATGGTCAGACCGATATTGTCGTTGGGACGCCCGCTGATGAATTCGGCAGCAACATCCTTAGCGGCCTCAATGCGGTTCGGCTTCAGGTCCTCGGCCAGCATAGATGTGGAGACATCCATAGCCAGCATGATGTCGATACCTTCCACGGTCTTGCTGCCCCACGAGTTGTGGGTCTGAGGACGGGCCAAGACGATGACTATGAGCACGAAGGTGGCAATTCGAAGAACCATGGGAGCATCGACGAGACGCTCACGAAGGCTCTTAGGGGCATTGTAGTAGGCCCGCGTGTCACTCATGCGCATCGTTGGCTCGCTCCGCTTCCTATAAAGGAAATACCATAATATATATGGTATGAGGAGCAACAGCAGGAGGAAATATTCTTTGTTTGCGAATTCCATTTTACACGGTCAACAAATAAATGTTGTATATTATGTAAGCCAGCAGCGCTATCACAATAACGCTGAAGACCCACAGAAGAGTCTTTATCGTTATGCGGTTGGAGCGTGTCTTTTTGTCATCATCAGAGAGTTTAGGCACGATCTTCTCCTCCACGGCCTGACCTTCGAGCTTGGTCTCGTCAATGAAGTTGACGGCATTGACCAGATTGAGGTCGTTCTCGTTGAGGAGCGTAGAATACTTGGCAAACTTCACAAGGTCAGCCGTCTGGAACAGCTCACGGAGCTCATCTATCATCTTTCTGTCGCCGAGACGCTGCAAGTTCTCAAGAATCTGATCCGTCGTCATCTCCCTGGCATTGAAGCCGAAGCGCTCCTGAATATATTGCCGCAACGTGTCAGTGAGGCGGGTGTAATAAGCCTTCTGGTCTTCACTCGACTGCATGCCCTCACGCTTGATGTCATCAATAGCCTGCAAAGCACGCTGATGAGGAGGAACATGACGCACGATTCTGACCTTCGTAATAATCGGCTTATTCTCTTTCAGCCTAATAAAGAGATAGAGCCCGAGAAGTACCAGAATGACGACAAGCAACGACAGCCAGAAGAAGGGAGCCCACTCAGACCATTGGAAAGGATTGTCCTGAACATCTTTCGGGCCATAGAACTGGTTAGGGTGCAATGTATCCACATCCACAGTGATAACCTTTAGTGCCGAAGCATTGCCTTGATAGCTCTTGCCATTAACACCCACTTTCAGCGCGGGTATAGCATAGATCCGCTGATAGAAAGAGGTTATGGCATACGTCTTGCGCACTTTGTACGCTCCTCCACTGTGGCTGACTGTGTCGGGAGCAGCAGCCTCTACGACTTCCACACCTGGAGTCAGGTACTGTCCTGCCTTCAGTTTCGGCCACGCAATACGAGAGCCGTCGGGAAACGTTACATCAAGATGAAGATGGGCCTGCTGGCCTATCAAGATGCTGATGGAGTCTACCGACTGTTCTACGCTCACCTGCGCCACAACCATGCGGGCGGAAAAGAGCATCAAAACTGCTAATATATATTTGAGAAGTCTTCTCATCTCAAACCTGTTCTTTGTTTTATTCCTTAAAAAGCTTGTTACGACTAATTATTTCCAACGCTTATGACCGCTGTTTGAAGAGCATCATCAACGAAGCTGTAAAATCCTCATTGGTGGCTATCGACGTCCAGTCCACCTTGCTTTTGGCAAAAGTCTGCCGGAGATACTGCTCACGATTCATCCAGTAAGCAGTATGTGCCCGCCGAAGTTTCTTGCTGGAAGTATCAATATACATCTCGTGACCTGTCTCAGCGTCGCGAACCCTCATCAGGCCCACATCGGGCAAGGACTTGGCACGCGGGTCATAGACTTGTATAGCCACAACGTCGTGCTTGCGGTTGGCAATCTCCATCTCGCGCGAGAAATCTTTATTGTCGTAGAAATCACTTATCAGGAAGGAGGTGCAGCGACGCTTCATCACCCTGGTGAGGTAAGCCGTAGCCATGGCTATATCTGTCTTGTTGCTCTGCGGATGGAAGTCGAGCATTTCGCGGATGATATACAATATATGTTTTCTACCCTTCTTTGGCGGAATATATTTCTCTATCCTGTCGGAGAAGAAGATAACACCTATCTTATCATTGTTCTGAATGGCGGAGAATGCTATCGTGGCAGCTATCTCCGTAGCCAAATCGCGCTTATTCTGCTGCACGGTACCAAAGTCAAGAGACCCGGACACATCGACCAGCAGCATCACAGTAAGCTCGCGCTCTTCCTCGAACACCTTAACGAAAGGTCGACCAAAGCGAGCCGTAACATTCCAGTCAATGTCACGCACATCATCGCCGAACTGATACTCCCGCACCTCAGCGAACTCCATACCACGGCCTTTAAAAGCAGAGTGGTACTGTCCGGCAAAGATGTTCTGGCTCAGCCCGCGCGTCTTTATCTCTATCTTTCTTACCTTTCGAAGAATATCCTGAGTATCCATTGTTCTTAACTTAGCGACAGATGAAGTCTTTACTTAGCGACAGATGATGAGAAAGCAACCATTAAGGCACCTCCACCTTATTGATAATCTGGCTTACGATTTCCTCGCTCGTCACATTGGCAGCCTCAGCCTCATAGCTCAGACCGATACGATGACGCAGCACGTCGTGAGCCACAGCGCGTACGTCTTCCGGCACCACATAGCCTCTATGCTTGATGAAAGCATAAGCGCGTGAAGCCTTGGCAAGATTGATGCTGGCACGTGGCGATCCGCCGAAAGTTATCATATCCTTCAGCTGCGGCAATCCATAACGGTCAGGATAACGCGTGGCAAAGACGATGTCAGCGATATACTGCTCTATCTTTTCATCGATATAAACCTGGTTGACGACATCACGAGCCCTGAGAATATCGTCGGCACTGCATACTGGCGTCACGGTTGGCATGCTCTTCTCCAGATTCTCACGGATGATCTGTTTTTCCTCATCAATGGTAGGATACCCGATGATAACTTTCAGCATGAAACGATCGACCTGAGCCTCCGGCAACTGATAGGTACCTTCCTGCTCGATAGGGTTCTGTGTAGCCATAACAAGAAAGGGCTTTGGGAGGCTGAAAGTCTTGTCGCCGATAGTCACCTGATGCTCCTGCATAGCCTCAAGAAGCGCGCTCTGGACCTTTGCCGGAGCACGGTTAATCTCATCGGCCAAGACGAAGTTAGCGAAGACGGGACCTTCCTTGACTTGGAACTTCTCGTCTTTCTGAGAGTATATCATTGTTCCGATGACATCCGCCGGAAGAAGATCGGGAGTGAACTGGATACGTGAGAAGTCGGCATCAACAAGCTGTGAAAGTGTTCGGATAGCAAGTGTCTTTGCCAGTCCGGGAACACCTTCCAGCAGAATGTGGCCATCACTGAGAAGGGAGATAAGCAGAGAGTCGATGAGGTGCTTCTGCCCTACGATAACTCTGTTCATGCCAGCCGTCAAGTTATTGACAAAGCCGCTCTGCTGCTCGATGAGTATGTTCAGTTCACGAATGTCTACTGATTCTGCCATAATGCAAAAATTGTCTTTTGGATTGTACGTTTTTTACAATCCGCAAAAGTACAACTTTTCTTTCTGAGGGCAGAAGCGATAGCCACTAAATAATATTAAAATGGTTCTAAAGCTGTTTATTTTAAGAAAGTTTATAACAAGTCAATTTGTTCTCTTTTAAGAGCTGTTTTAGCGATTCGCTCGTAGATGAGTCCCAGTTCAGCAAAGCGCATGACAGCATTCATAGCCGCATGGCGCACACCCGCCGAGGAAGACTTTAAGGCAGTGACAGCCTGGTCTACAAACTCGTTAATACCCCTCTCGTTAGGTTCTACGCCCTTCATGAAAAGGCGCCCGAGAATGTCGTAAGCACAGATCTCGTAAAGCTCCTTTCCAGTGGCCATCCAGCGATAGGCAATCTTAGGGGCATAACTGACATTCTGATAAAGGTTGAAGGCCTGCATCTCAGCTAATTCCTGAGAGTTGGTCTGCTCCATCCATATATCAGCTACATCTTCCGGCATAGCCTCAGCCGGCATCGTCAATGTAGCGAGAATCTTGCACTCACGAATATCTTCTTTCCACAATGCAATAGCAAAATCATAATCGTGAGGCAAATCTTTTGCCATCTGCTTGAGCTGCATAAAGGGCACTCCCCAATTGAGGCGATAGTCCACACCCTTCTCACGCATAGACTGCGAGGCTGGACCATTCATGACGAGCCGAAAGCTGCGCTTCAGCTCGCGTATCTTATCTTGAATTTCTTCTTTATCCATTATTGTCAATCATCATTCGTTGTAAGGTCTGCTGCCGGAACCAGCATCAACCCGGCTATCCCGTATAGAGAATCAGGAAGTCCTACAGCAACCCATACTCGTTGGAATAGCGTAGCATCTGATGGCTGTAGGCCTCTGTGTAGTCGAGGACGACATCTGTGATATTTCCCTCACTATCAACGACGGGCTTCATCCAAGGGTTGATAAAGCCTTTATAGGGAGCAATATGCAGTTTCTCATAACGCGCCAGGACTTCTTCATGAAGTTGCGGGTCTATCTTCACGCCATAGGATTCCACCATTTGTCTGGCTGCGTCATAGTCTCCCTCACTCTTTATCCGCTGAATCTCTGCCAAAAGCTTGCCAAAGCGTTCACGGAGTTTGACATAGTCATTGACCTTAACATAAGTCTTGCCGCCAACTTTCGTCAGCTCTACGCTTCCTTCAGCATGGTCTAAGACCCATCTTGCGATAATAGCGCGGTTGCGCATATGAGCCTCTTCAATCTGATGACCAGGCTTGATGCGCACGAGCTGCGTCAACAAGCCATTCATCAGATAATGATAATACTGGCTCTTGTACGCTTCCGCATCAGGAACGAGTCCAAGTTCTATAAGTTTAGGGTCGGCAAGATAGTAGAGCCCGAAGAGATCCGCGCGAGCCTCTTCTATCGTACTGCCATAGGCTTTCAAGGCTTCCGGCGAGACACCGGGCAGCAACTGACCACTGCCATGCCCCAGACACTCATGGAGATCCGTATGCAGGTCATCGCAAAGGTCACCATATTTATCGATAAGGGCACGAGTCGCATCATCAATGACAAACTCCTCATTGAAGCCATTGCCATGTGCCGCTTTGTTGTAAGCATCGGTGAGATTACCTATCGTCACGCTCTTAGAACCATAACGTGCTCTTATCCAGTCTGCATTAGGCAGATTGATGCCAATCGCGGTAGAAGGATACTCCTCACCGCCAAGCATGACGGCCTCGATGACATGAGCCGATACGCCCTTGACAACGGGCTTTCTGAAGCGAGGGTCCACGGGCGAGTGATCCTCAAACCACTGGGCGTTGCCTGCAATCAACTGAGTACGCCGCGTTGCCTCATGGTCTCTGAGCTCTACGATACCCTCCCAAGCACCCTTAATACCCAAAGGATCTCCATAGACCTCTATAAAACCATTGATAAAGTCGACGTCTCCTGCCTGTTCTTTCAGCCATTCTATGCTGTAAGCGTCGAAAAGGCGCACGTCACCGGTTTTATAATAATCGATGAGTGTGGACAGGATTTTCCGCTGCGCGTCATTCTCAGCCACCTCAACGGCTTTGCCGAGCCATTTCACAATCTCAGAGATAGCCTTACCATAAAGTCCGGAGGCTGTGTAAGGCACCTCCACAATCTTGCCGTCACGCTTCACCAGTTTTGAGTTCAAGCCCCAGGAGGGCTGACAGTCTCCAAGCGTAGCATCCTTAGTCGAAGCGTAATAATCCTCGGCTTCTTTCTGGGTAACACCCTCATAGAAGTTGCAGGCTGAAGTCTGAACCAAGTCCTCACCCGCCGCCTGGTTGACGCGCTTAGGCAGGACAGCAGGGTCGAAGATGACCGCGCAGATAACGTTGAGGAACTTTTCCACACCACCATACTTAGCAAACAGCTGGTCGCATGTCCGAAGCTCCTTCACACACTTTCTAAACCATTGCTCTGAAAATTCGGGGACAAACTTCTCACAGCCATAATGGTGGTAGATACCGTTAGAAAACCAAAGTCTTTTAAGGTAAACCACAGCCTGTTCGTAGTTATCCCTGTCCTTCTTTGCACCCTCCGAGAGTAGTATAGCCTCAAAAACTTTTCTGATATCGAGGTTGTACTTGCCATATTGGTCGGTAGTGATATCGCGCCCGGCTAACGTAGCCTTGGCCAAATAATAAATATACTTTTTCTTATTTAAACTCAATCCGGCGAATCCATCCACCCGATAGCGCAACAGCTGGAGATCAGCAAACCGCTCATCGGAATAGACGAAATCTTCATTCTTTGTCTTCATTATTTGTTGTTGATGCTTTTCTGGTACGTTTCTTAGCCCTCTCCATCGACTGCGCCATCTGTCTGAGATGCTGCAGCTTGTAGTCGCGGGGAGTAATGCCATTAATCTTGTAGAAAGAGGCATAGAAAGACTGACGGTTAGAGAACCCTACCATATCCGAGATGTCCTCCATGTTGAGATCTTGGTATCGTTTATCCACCAACAGGGACATCGCCTCCTGGATACGGTATTTGTTGACATAGGAAGTGTAGTTCATGTGGAACCGAACATTGACAACCGCCGAGATATACCTTGTGTTGGTATTCAGGTCCTCTGCCAATCGTTTAGCCGAATAGTCCTTGTCCTTGTATTTCTTTTGGACAATGATAATGTCATTGATGCGCCGCTCGAGCTCATCCATAAGGCGCGGGCTTACCAAGGTCCGGTAGGCGGCATCTTTTTCTTTCTTCTGAACTATATTATACTTTGTCATAGCGGGATGGATAAAACAATTTTAGCAGGCCTGCATGACTGCAAGCTGATGTGAAATGGATATTAAAGCCTGGTAGGATGATTGCACGGTGCGGGAAGCTGGCCCACAGCCGATTCCTTAGTTTGTTCGTTTTTATTACGTCTTTTGCAAAGATAGCAAAATATTTGGATTATAGTTCTCTTCACATGGCAAAATTCCACAATTAAATGTATTTTTAACATAATTTCATAGCTTTCAAGCACAGA
>Ga0256406_1000451_pt1 | contig 75632 bp, 51 predicted proteins | sample RumenRJG_03DNA_FD_185986 | JGI IMG/M metagenome (GOLD analysis project Ga0256406, IMG submission 185986) | Bovine rumen microbial communities from Lethbridge, Alberta, Canada - RJG_03 | ecosystem: Host-associated > Mammals > Digestive system > Stomach > Rumen | place: Canada: Alberta | collected... | reverse complement strand
AGCTCCGAGGACGCTATGACCGCCGACTGGTCTCGCGTCCCGTATGACGTGCTCGCCACAATCTCCACGCGCATCACCAACGAATGCCGTGGCATCAACCGCGTGGTGCTTGACGTGACCAGCAAGCCGCCGGCAACCATCGAATGGGAGTGATGCCGGGGTACGCCGAATACGCGCATACCCTGAAACCATAGGAATCTTCGGGGATCGCCGGGATAATTCGGCAATCCGGTGAGAGGCTCGTAAGTCGCCACAACGACGACTTGCGAGCCTCTTGTCGTATCGGCGTATCTTGTCGTATCTGATAGCAGCCGGGCGCTCGTGCCGCATACGTTCGCCGTTTGTCACGTACTTTCACCGGATACTCGTGTCGCTATTCCTGATGGCTTGACATCGTCACATGCCCTTGACCAAGCCGACCTACGATGGGGGACGACACTGACCGGACGCGACACCGACCGGATACAGCGTCGATCGGTCACAACGCTGGTCGGACGCGTGCAGTGAGTCGGACATCAAAACTGCATCATCAAACTGCATGATCGACGGGAGGAACGACATGACATACCGGACATCACATGGGACATCGCATCGGCGTGGAGGCGATGGCGCCGCCGTGCACATGGCAACCGGGGCGCGGGCCATTGATCCGACCATCTGGCGCGTCGTCGGCACGCCGCTGATTGCCGCCACCCATCCCGGTCCGCTGTCCGGCATGGGTGTCGCAGTGAAGGATTTGTATGCGGTCGCCGGGCAACGCGTCGGGGCAGGCAATCCCGCCTATTTGGCTGAAGCGCCCGTCCAAGAGCATTCCGCTCCCGCGGTCCAACGTCTGCTTGACGCAGGAGCAGACGTGATCGGCATCGCACAGACGGACGAATTCGCATACTCCCTTGCCGGTGCCAACGCGCATTACGGTACGCCGCCGAACCCGAGAGCGCCGGGACGCGTACCGGGAGGATCGTCTTCCGGCCCGGCAAGCGCGGTAGCCTCAACACAGGCGACCATCGGTTTGGGAACGGATACGGCGGGATCGATCCGCATTCCGTCCGCATATCAAGGCTTGTGGGGGTTGCGCACCACGCACGGCAGAATCAGCCGTGAAGGCGTGCATCCGCTGTCCGAATCATTCGACACGGTCGGCTGGATGACCCGCGACGCACAGGCCATGGACGCCGTGACGCACGCGATGCTGCCTGACCGGGACACGGCGACATTGTCCGGCGAAGTGGCGGTCTGCGTGTTGCCCAGCCAGATGGTTGATGCGGATGTCGCCGAAGCGTTCGGGCGTTCCTGCGATCTGATGCGCAACGCGACGCTTGCAAGCGGACGCGCCCGCCCCGACATGTGGGATGAACTCACCTTGGACGCCGACATGTTTGACGGGTTTCTTGACATCTTCTCCGTGGTACGCGGCTATGAGGCGTGGCAAGCCAACGGCGGCTGGGTCAGCGGGCATTTCGACGCAATCGCCCCGGATATCGCCCAGCGTTTCCGCAACGATGCGCTGATCGACGAGACCGCATATCGCCAAGGATTGGAACGGTTGGAACAGTCCCGTGCGATGGTCAGATCACTGGTGAGCGACAGGGTGCTGCTCATACCGACCGCCGCCACTGTCGCCCCGACCCTCACGGAACAAGATGACCCAGACACTGCGGCTCGCACACGCAAACAGACCATGCGACTGACTTCCCTTGCCGGCATCGGCGGCCTTCCCGCCTTGAACATGCCCATCGCAACCGCGCAAGGACTGCCGTGCGGCGTGTGTCTGATCGGTCCTGCCGGGAGCGATAAGGCGTTGGTGGCGTTCGGCAAGGAGCTTCGCCGGCGGCTATCGGCGTGAGTTCGCGCGATACCAATCGCGGCAGCAGGTCGGCGACTGAAATAGGGGGGCGGAGAGCGTCGTCCGTCTGTACAGCGATTGCGATTGGCATCCGTCTGCACGGCCACCGCTGGCAATCGCAGTTTGTCGCTGTGAGCTGCCAATTCAGGCGTATCGCCTTGCAATCATGCGGAAGTTGGAATCGTCACGCCGTTTCGCGTAGAGTAGGAGAAGGATTTCAGATGCCGCAAGAGACGCGGCAGCTGGTGGCGAAGGGCCGCGAGATATGCAGCATGAAGCAGTGCAAAGCATCATGATGCAGCCAGAAGAAAGGGAACACCATGGACGATTTCGACGATGATGAGAACATGTCCTTCGAAGAGTCACTCAGTCACGACGAGATGGGGCCGGTGACCGTGGAGACACTACAGAATATCGAGCAGCAGATCAACGAGCAGGGTGGGGTGCCCGTGTGGGCGGTCGTCCAGAACCTGTTCGTGCCGACCGCACACCGCATTATGCAGGATGCCGGGAGCGTGGTCGGCGAACGGGCGGCGAGTTTCGTGCGTTCCACATTGGAAGAAGTGATTCGCACCACACCTGATTCCGGCGATGACCTGCCTGATGTGTCGCTGAGCGTCACCGGCGCCATGACCTTGCTTGGTTCGTACTATTACGATGGCGTGCTCGGCGAACAGGATTACGCCAAGGCATTCGAATACTACAAGGCTGCTGCGGAACGTGGCGGCATCCGGGCAACGCTGAATCTGGGGTACTGCTACCAGTACGCCCACGGGACCGGGCGTGATGACGGCAAAGCCTGCACCTGCTACAGCGTGGCGTATCTCGCTGACCCCACCAACCCTGAAGCACGCTACAAGATGGCCGACATGTTCTTCAACGGGTATGGTGTGCCGCGCAACGAAACCGTGGCCGTACAAGCGTATCTTGAGATTCTCGACCAGGTCACTGATGATGACAATCAGGAGTGGTTCGCTGAGAATGAGGAGTCCTTGTACCGCCGGCTCGCGCTCGCGTATCGCGATGGCATGGGAGTCAAACGCAGCCCGCTCAAGGCGCTTGAGTATTACGAAAAGCTAGAGATCATCCACTATCGTGACTTGGCGCATGGACGGCGTGACACACCGTATTACAGTACTGCACAACACTTGGACAGTGTGCAGAAGGAGATCGCCAAGCTGCGGGCGGAGTTGGATGCTGATCCGACGGCGGCGTCGATGTAGGCTCGTAGTGGGGTTAGGCTGGCACTGGTCGGTGTGTGTCGGTGCTGTTGTGGGAGATGAGTGCGAATCGGTCGCTTTGCGGGTAAAGTCCCACGTATTGGTGGGAGATTATCGCGGATGGGGCTTTCAGCGCATAATCTCCCAACCTCGACTTTTCCCAAACCGCGTAATTCCAACATTCTCGTTGGGAGATCATCACCAGATCACAAAATCCGCGAGTTCTCCCGGGAGCATATTGGCTGATTGACAGAATCAGGCTAAAGTCCCACTTTTCTTCTTCCTCCGCGATGGCGATGCGACTGACTGATGGGCAGAATCGACTCAAACCCCATCGTATACAACGCGCCCGGGCAGACTACAGATAACGCGATGCGGGCAACGCCGTTTGCACCGCCAAGCGCACCGCGACAGGTCTGGCGGCAATCACCGTTAGCCCGCGTGCTCGTTCTTGAGAAGTTCCGTGTCTGTGCATTTGAACATGGCAGGGTCACCGCGGAAACACTGGGTTTCTTGCGCACGATTCAGAATCCGCTGACCTCATTCATGAAGTCGAAGAGTGAGATGCAGCGAACGCCATAAGCTGTTGCAACGTTGGGTATCTTAACCTTCCCTACTGGTTGTCCTTTGACTTTTCCAACTGGTTTTTCAAAGGTGATGATGGTCGAGTTGAATTGTTTCGCTGATGCTATCAACCATGGATCAGCGATTTCGGGGGACATCCACGATCGCTGTGCTTTCTGTGAAAAATCGTTCTCCTTAGCCGTGAGATATTGCATGATGCTTCCATATACACTCACGATGGATGAGTCGGACTGCGGAGAGATGATGGTTCCCTTGACCGACTGCATCCAGTCACTCAACTCGTCGTTGTCCTTATTGCCAACAAGTATTTCCTTTTCGACTTGCGAAAGAATGCCGACTTCTCTCTGATCCACGAGTTCTTTCAACCGTTTCCAGAATGGGACTGACATGGCAAAGCGTGGCTGATAGTAGTCGTTGTACGGCGTAATCAGACAGTTTGTGTCGATGAGGTACCTTGGATGGTGTTCTGGTGTGCCGGTTGTCATCGTCATGCCCCTATGGTCTCAAGCAGTTTAGGAAAGGTTTTCCGATTCGTACCAGTCAGCCGGTATGCATCGGTGTAGGAGGTCTGGCCTTCGGAGATGCTTGCGGCGAGGTGTTCAATGAAGCGATGGTCAAGCCTGGATTGTTTCGTTGAGTAATAATTGCCGCCGGAAGTATTGGAGGACGTCTTGCGATTCTTCTCCCACTGCTCGGCGGATTCGGCACAGACCCGGTTATAGACGTCCTGAGGAATCAGGCGACCATCCAGTGCACGTCTTGCAATGACAACTTGAGAAGCGGGGAACGCTTGTGAAAGCCCATCTATCGCGGTGTAGTCGGTATCGCCTTGCGCTTGTGCGGTTTGCCACTGTCTGCTGAATTCCTGTTGTGGTACAAGTAGTTCCGCGGCGACTGCGTTGCAGAGCACCTCGATGGGCGCGTTGTCGGTTTGTTGGTATTCGGCGTTGTAGATTTCTTCTTTGCCAAGCCAGATGTGTGCAATCTCGTGGGCGAGGGAGAAAATTTGACCATGAATACTGTCGGCACGGTTGATGAATATCAGAGGAGCGTATTCATCAACCAGCGCGAACGCTCGGAACTCGTATGGGTCCAGCGGCCGGTGTGTATTGTCTCCGACGATACCGTTGAGCATTACGATGATGCCTGCGTCTGTGCAAAGTTTGCGCAATGTGTTGAAGGCCTTGTCCGCTGGCAGACTATGACCGTTTTGACAATACCATGTAGTCGCCAAATCAAGCTGTTCGCGGATTGCTGATGCGAGCTCCATGGCATCAGCATGCTGAAGATGCCAAGAACCGACAAAGGGTATGGGTGCATCGCCATGGTCGATAGCATCCTGTCTCATCCAGTCTTGGACGGATTGCATGCTGTCCAAGGTATCAAGCAGATTCCTAGAGGGTCGGCTGATGGCGGAGTTTCGTAAGGTGCGGTGGGCGAATATCTCCGGTGTATCATCAATAGGCTTAGCCAGAAAGAAATATCCAAACGGTATTTCCAGCTTGTTGCTCAGTTTGATGAGTTGATTGACCGTCGGCGTGGCATTGCCGGACATCCAGCGGTCGATATGTCGATGATCTTCGGGGGAGAGCTTGCGGGTGGATCCGATAGTCGTCACCCATTTCCATATGGAAGCGGGCACAGATACTTGCGCGGTAGTACTCATGGCGCCTCCTTGCTGGTGATTTCGATAGTGATATTAGTTTATGAGAGTGGGATGACGCGATGTTGTGACTGGGGGCGAATGACGAATACTCGTCCCGGAACCCAAATCAAGGATGCGGACCGGCTGACGTGTTGGAATGAACAAGCTGACGGCTTGATCGGCGACCGGAGCGGGCGTTAGAAACTGCTCAAGGCGCTGCTGCGTCTCGGGTGACAGTGTTGCCGCTGCATGGTCGCGGATTTCGGCTGCTGATGTTCTCATACCGTCAACATTACCGCCAGGTAGGGGCCGGGTGGATGCGGTAAGGAGAGTTCGTGAGTGTCTTAAATTTAGTGTCAAGCGTGAGCTGCCTCGTTGTGCTTCATAGGGTCCCAGAGAGAGTAACCGAGGACATCTCAGAGATCGCGAGCGGTGAGAAGATTCATTTAGTCTCTTATCCCTGCTTCATATTGAGCGATTGTCGGTCTTGTTAGTCCAGTCAATTTGGCCGGTCTCGTTGAAGTTGTACCAATTTATCGCCTGATTCTGCGTAGACTCATACTGATTCCGCCGCTGACTCGATGCTTGGTGCTGGAATGATGGACGGGCTGAAAGACGCGTCTTTTTGCAGACACTTGATGACAGGCGATATTATCGGAAAAGTATTCTTCAAGATAAGTTGAAGAGTGAAAGCTTTCGATGACTGGATATGAGAGGTTTCTTTGGGAATCTTTGATAAGTTCAATACTCAGAATATGGGAGAGGCGGATGCCTTCGAAAAGTTATGCTGCCAGCTCTTCGACAATTGGGGGAAGAATGAATTGTGTGGTCAGAAAGACGATTGGGAATATCGTAAAATTCGAGGTGCTGGGGGCGATGGGGGTATTGAAGCATATTGGCATAGCAGGGATACAGACGAATGGATTGGCTTACAAGCGAAGTGGTTTCCAAAGACCATGGAATCAGGCCAGATAAAGCAACTTACTGATTCTGTGCGGTCTGCAATGAGCATGCGGCCAAATATGACTCGCTATATCGTGTGCGTCCCGCACAACCTGACTTCCATGAAGCAAGCAGCAGGCGGCAAGAAGACCAGGGGCGAGGACGAGCGGTGGAATGAGTTCATCGAGAAGATGAGAAATCAATACCCAAAGTTGAGTATCGAATTATGGGATGAGGATGGAATCGAGCGGCAGCTTCTGTGTGGAGGGAATGAAGGTTGCCGACGATTCTGGTTTTCTCATTCATCCATTAATCCGGAAACACTGGATCTATCCTTCAAGAAATCGGTTGATCTGGTGCAACGTCGGTATGTGCCGAGCCTGATAGTTGACGGGGACATGTCGACTTTTCTTGATCGTTTTTACGGAACTCCAATGGCTAGAGTAGGAGAACAGCACGAAATAAAAAAGGCTTTTTCTTTGTGTGGAAAAATCAATGTACAGATTCAATCACTGTTAGAAGTGAATGATGTTGATGCCGAGATTTCGGAATATGCTCGACGGTGTCAAGCAGAACTTACGAATTACGGAGATTGGCTAACGAAGCTTAAGGAGACCTTGGAGACAGAGTCACTTACGGACATTAAGTTGACGCAGTTTGTGATTGATTATTCAGCATTTGATTATTTTTGGAACCTGCTGGATGAAGCGAAATCGCAAGGTCAGTTCCAAGGGCACATCACCGAGTTGTTGACTCTGCTTGACCATTTTTATTCTGAGACTTCATCATCAGATATTTTTCAGCGCGTCAGATGCGCTGTAGGCGTACGGCAATGTGTGATTATTGGAAATCAGGGTACGGGGAAAACCTGCGGTATTGTCGCGGCGGCGGAGAGATATCACAACAATCGGCGCCATCTCCCCATTCTGATATCAGCAGCCTCTATTTCTGAAGAACAGGATTGGTGGCAAATAATCAAACATGCAGTTGGAGTCGGTGACGACTGGGATGAATCCGAACTATGGCAAGCACTTTCATCTGCTGCCGCAATACGTGATGAAATTCATGACGACAACTATATCAGAGGGAAAGTCGCCATTATGGTTGATGGGCTCGATGAAAGGCATTCACCGGCATTCTGGGAGCGGAAAATGGCGGAGGCCGCTGTTATCAGCGAACAATTTCCCCGCATCCAATTCGCTTATACGACCCGACCTAGTGGTATCAAGGACAAAACTAGCGATTTGTCTGACAGGATTTGCATGTATCGGCTGAGTCGTGGCGGCGACGTTGCTGTGCCAGCATTGTTTGACAAATATACTGACTTTTATGGCATAAATATCAAAGAAAATAAGCAGGCAAGATGGATGCTCAAGACGCCGATGGAACTGCAGCTGTTCTGCCAAGTCTACCAACATCAAACGATCGACTCGGTTATCCATGTATGGCTTACGGAACTTATCAAGAGCGAGATAAAGCGATTGGAGACTGAATTTGCAACGCGATGCCATCTTGGCGATTCGTTAAACAATCCGGTAAGCAGCTTCCTGTATTCGATTTCTTCCGAATTTCTTGATTCTCAAGTGGGTGAGTTGACGGATGATGTTTTCTACAATGAAGCTTTTGGACCAAGAGGATTCGATTGTCGTACGAAGCGGGAGCTGATAGAGCTACTAGTAAAATACGGGATACTCACTAAACGGGAAACGGAGAGCGGGGAAACTTTCAAACCAAACACAGTCAGCTATGGAATCGGCGCCCGCCATCTTTGGGATTATTACATGGCAATACGCATCATGGAAAATAAAGACAAGCTGAGTACTCATCGCAAGAAGGACCTGCTTACTCAACACCCGGACATTCAGAATATGTATGCCATTCTCCTCATCGAAAAGGAAGGCGCGTTGCCCCTGGATGATGAAGATCTGGTTGCGGCGGTGGGGAAAAGTCGGGCATATGTAATCACACTTGATGCGTTATCCAATGCTTGCCCTAGTGCAACCTCCAAGTTTAAACAATGGGTGTTAGATGAGATGCACAGTGATAAGACCACGTTATCAGAGATCGTTAATCGCATTATCTTTCGTGTGGCTGATATTAGTGGTCATCCGCTCGGAGCGGCACTATTGGATGAATTCCTAAGATCATATGATGAGAAACCGGCTATAAGGGACGAGATTTGGTCGGTGCCATCTTTGCAGCCTAATCTCAGCGGTGACTACCGAGCATCTCTAGTCCGTGAACATGAACTGATAAAACAGTTGCCAAGACTGGATCCAACTGGAGCTGAAACAAGTACTCAGTTGCCCCTCGTATTTGCTTGGGGTCTGTCCTCATTGAGTAATCTTCGAAGACAATATTTCCGAAACCAGCTCGTATTTTGGGCGATGCACAACCCTGTTGAGTTCCAGAAATTATTCGAACATTTCTGCATGATCGATGATCCACAGATTCGTGAAGACGTATTTGCTATTGCGGAAGAGGTGATTGTCCAAGGGAAGGTTCCTAAAAAGGCCGAAAAGGAAATCGGTCAGATAACAATAAAATCAGTATTTGCTCAACCCGACAAACCCGATAATCGCAATGCTGCCGTCCGCCACTATGGGCGAATTCTTGTAGAGCGGTGCATTTCTGATGGGCTCCTCGAAAAGCAAGAGGCTGCAAATTGCCGACCTCCATATGACGTTGCAAGCGGGGGACATCTTCCGATATTTCCTGATGCTTGTAGAGCAACCAGCAATAGTGGGTATCGCTCGATGTCGTATGATTTAACTCGTTATGTTCTGGTCGATCAACTTTTGCATACCTTTGACATCAGACCAATCGGTGATCAATGGGAACAACATCAGTCAATCACAGAATTGATTGACGATTCAGCGTCAGCGGCTGGCATTGAATCTCCGAGATTCGACGGATGGGTCATCGCTGTTGCATATCAATATCTGCTCGACCATGGTTACAGTTCTGACTTTTCGAGTAGAACTGTCGAAGCAGTCGGCAAAAATACTTTTGACATCAATACAGAGATACGCAAGCACTTCTACGCAGCCACACACGGCCAGCGTAGCCTCGTTATGACAATCTGCGAAAAATATACTTGGTGTGCGCTCAACGAGATATGCGGATATTTGGCCGACCGCATTCCCGTAGAACCTGGGTTGGCGGCCGAATTATCGGAAAACATTGATGACAATGGACTCGCAACGGACTACAGTATGCTTCTTTCTTATGACAGTCCGCTATTCGAAGCCTCTGTGACAACTCGCAAAGAACGTGAAGAGATAGACTCTCCGTTCCCTGCGTCTTTCGCATGCAAGGAGCCAATGAAACCGTTAACTAAGGATGAGCTTCATTCTTGGATTGATTCTATAGATGACAATGTTGTTTTTCAGATGCTAAATTTTCGTCCGACCTGTGATCTGCGAATCAAAAGTACGATAGCTCTCTCACTTTTTGCAAATGACTGGGGTGAGTGCGGAAAAGAATCCCGAATATGGCTTGATGCGGGTGTTGTAAGTAATGAAACTTTCGATAAACTGAGGCATGCGGATCAGTGTCAATGGGAAAACAGCAGTCTTGAATTGCATGCAGGATACATCACTTCGGGGACATATCTGTCTCCGGTTGAGATTGTTGCTTCCCCGTGGATGAAAGAACTGATGGAACCTGCATCGATTATGGTCAGCAAAGATAACCACATTTTAATCAAACCTCTTACTGGACAAGCGGTGGCTACTATCACTGATATAGGGGACTATGCTTTTACCCTTCCGTCATCTGTTGCAAGAGACTGCTGTGAGATAACTGGCACGGATGGTTTTGACTTTGCTGATTCTAATGGAGATGTGCGTTTCCAATATTTAAGATTTGGTACTCCATACCGACATGAGTATAAGGCGTTGATGGCTGACAGGGACCAGCTGCTGGGAGCTCTTCGAAAAAACGACATGAAACTGGTTTGGTTCGCAACAGTGAACAGGCAAGCAAATGAACTCGTTTCGGAGCGCATCCCGGGCTTCGTCGATATTGCTGATAATAATTGGATCGTTTGGCAGGATGATGATGGAACATATCATTCTTGCCTGGCACGAACACAATAACCCAGCTCATGAATCCCTATTTTGGCTGGTGTAAGTGGTATGTGATGCAGAATGACTGACTTATTCGGGCATTCTGCATAGTGACTTTGGAAATATTCGGCGAATTATTGTTAGGTTCATCGTTATTCTTGCTCCGTGATTCTTGGAGAGTATTTGGAAGTGCATGATGGCAGTTTCTGTGATGCAGTATCAGGCCGAAACAACAATTAACGGTTTATTGTTTCTTACCGACAGCATTGCATTTTGCCCAATACCCCTCCCGGAGTAATCTGGTATGTTGACGCGAAACCGGAGCCTGCGAGGAGGGGATGAACGTGTCTTGCGACATTCAGTCTGATTTGATGCGCGCCGACAAACGACGTGTGCTTGGACTGTTGTTGCAGGACAAGACATCGAAGAGGAACATCCTGTGGGGCACCGACATGTACGCGGAACGCGGCACGGCATATGCGCATGACAGCGAAATCACTCCGGAGCTGATTACCGGGGTGCATGCAGGTCTTATCCGCAGTAGGGCGCAGAAGCATCAGGATCAGCAGTCCGCGCGAACCAGAACGCATGCCGAGGTGTTCACGCCGATGTGGGTGTGCGCCATGATGATTGATGCCTTGGATGGTGATTGGTTCGGTGCGCAACATGTGTTCACTGATGAATCCGGTCATCGTACTCAGCGGGTCGCCTTCCCGGAGGGTAAGACGTGGCAGGACTATGTGTGTTCGACCCGTATGGAAATTACGTGCGGTGAGGCGCCTTTCTTGGTCAGCAGGTACGATGCGGCGACGGGGGAGCCTGTCCCGGTGGAGAACCGTATTGGCATTCTTGACCGCAAGTTGCGTGTTGTTGACGAGAACGCAGCGGATGAAGACGAGTGGATGCACTGGGCGATTCTTGCGTTCCGCAGTACATATGGATACGAATTTCAGGGCGATAACCTGCTCATCGCGCGTCTGAATCTTCTTGCAACATTCGAGGAATACCTTGATCACCGGTGGCATAGAGAGGCGACCGACGCGGAGCTGCGGAAGATTGCGAACATCATCGTATGGAACATATGGCAGATGGATGGGCTCAATAATTGCGTGCCGTATAGCATTTCGGATGAGCCAATAAGCCTTTTTGAATCACAGGGTCTTGATGATCCTATGAGATTGGTTCCGAAGAACCAGCATCCATATCGGTGCCGGGTTTATAGATGGCGTTCTAATAACAGTCAGGTTCTGGTTTCTCCTGAAGGGAGTATCGCAATGAAATTCGACTATATCATCGGCAACCCGCCGTTCCAAGAGGAAAGCGAAGGCGATAATAAGACCTATGCAAAGCCTGTCTACAACTTCTTTCTAGACGCCGCATACCAGCTTGGCGACGTGGTGGAGATGATCCACCCCGCGCGCTTTCTCTTCGACGCGGGCAGCACGCCGAAGGCATGGAACCAGAAGATGCTCAACGACGAGCATCTCAAGGTACTGTGGTATGAAGCTGACAGCAATCGGGTTTTCCCGACGAAACACATCAAGGGCGGTGTAGCGGTAACCATCCATGATGTTACAAAACGGTACGAGGCAATTAGAGTGTTTATTCCATATCAGACGATGGCTTCAGTGATTAAGAAGGTTACAGCTACGCCGCGATTTGAGAGTTTGTCACAAGTAGCACTTTCAGCTTACTCGTATAAATTCACTAACAAGTTGCATGAAGAATTTCCTGATGCAATAGAAAAAATGAGTAATGGTCATGCCTATGATTTGAAATCCAACATTTTTGACCGTCTTCCGAATATATTCCATGAAAATAAACCTGATGATGGTAATGATTATATTAAAATATTGGGGAGAGTCGACAGCCAACGCGCATACCGATACATCAGGCGGGATTACATTATCGACGTAGCTAGTTTGGATCAGTATAAAGTGATTTTTTCTGAAGCAGATGGCGCTGCCGGCACTATCGGTGAGCCAATTCCTGCACGCATATTAGGTATTCCAAGCACTGAAGGGCCAGGCGTTGGCCTGACTGAATCATTCTTAAGTGTTGGGTTATTTGCGAGCAAAGAGGAGGCAAATTGTTGTCTTCGATACTGCAAAACAAGATTTCTACGGTCTCTCGTTTCGGTGTTGAAAACGACTCAGCATGTTACTCCGAGCGTATTCAAGTATGTACCTCTCCAGGATTTCACTCCGAATTCAGACATTGATTGGAATCAGCCTATCTCAGGTATAGACAAACAGCTGTACGACAAGTATGGGATAAGTGATGATGAAATTACTTTTATTGAGAAATACGTGAAGGAGATGAAGTGATCATGACCAATACGCCGAGCATCAAGTCCTTCACGCGTATCCATCCGATGATCTACGCCTACCAGACGCCTACGGTTCCCGAGCACAATGGCTGGACGAAGATCGGATACACAGCCACGCAATCAGTGCAGGATCGCATTAACCAGCAGAGTCATACAATCAATGTGCCGACTAAACTCCGCTGGACCGAACCTGCCATGTACATGGATGGTTCTTTTGAGACGTTCACCGATCATGACTTCCATCGCTACCTGATGAACCAGAAGCATGTGGAACGTACACCGGGAACAGAGTGGTTCCATATCGAACCCGATCCGGCGCATACCGAGTTCACCAAGTTCGCTCACCGCGACTATGACATCGCCTCAGGCACCACCTACACGCTGCGGGACGAGCAGGCTGCTGCAGTGGAGATGACCCAACGCTATTTCGCCAATGGCGGCAAAGAGTTCCTCTGGAACGCCAAGCCGCGCTTCGGCAAGACTCTGACCGCCTACGATCTGGTACATCGCATGGGATTCAAGAACGTGCTCATCGTCACGAACCGTCCCAGCATCTCCGACTCGTGGCTGAACGATTTCCAGAAATTCATCGGCTGGCAATACCCCTACCTGTTCGTCACAGACAATAAAGGAGTACTGGACCAGCACGCCAAGCTTAGCGCGCATACCAATGAAGGCATTATGACGCGCAAGGAATACCAGGAATTTCTCAATTCCCACAGCATCACCTCCGTCTCTGACCCCGATTACAAAGGCATGATCGCGTTCGAATCCCTGCAAGGGCTGAAGACGTCGAAGTATTTCGGCGCGTATGACGGGGTGGACAAGCTCCGGTGGATAAGCGAGCTGGAATTCGACCTGCTGATCGTCGACGAATCACAAGAAGGCGTTGATACCTCCCTGACCGAAAAGGCATTCGACAGAATCAACCGCAAACACACGCTGTACCTGTCCGGCACCCCATTCAAGGCACTCGCCCAAGGCCGGTTCGCGGACGACCAGATCTTCAACTGGACATACGTGGACGAGCAGGAAGCGAAGCAGGCTTGCGCCGACGGTGAGAATTCGAATCCATATGAGGTGCTCCCTCGCATGGAGATGTACACCTATCGCATGTCCGACATGATCACCAGCAAGATTCGTGAAGGCGCCGACGTGAACGACGACGGGGAGAACGAGGAGTTCACGTTCGACCTCAACGAGTTCTTCGCCACCAAACGCGACGGCACCTTCGTGCACGAGGATGCCGTCAAGGATTTCCTCCACAACCTGACGACGCTGGAGAAATACCCGTTCTCCACTCCGGAACTCCGTGCCCAACTCTCGCATACGCTGTGGATCCTCAACCGCGTGGCAAGCTGCAAAGCGCTCGCCAAGCTCATCGAACAGGAGCCCGCTTTCGAAGGGTACAAGGTTGTGGTTGCCGCCGGTGACGGCAAGCAGCCGCTCACGGAGAACGGTGAGTCGCTCGTCAACCCCGACGATGCCGACAAGGTGGAAGCGACCGCACTCGAGCGGGTGAAAAACGCCATTGCGAACAATCCCCGAACCATCACGTTGAGCGTTGGACAGCTGACCGTGGGCGTGACCGTTCCCGAGTGGAGTGGCGTGCTCATGCTGTGCAACCTGAACAGCGCTTCATCATACATGCAAGCGGCGTTCAGGGCACAGAACCCGTGCACCATCACTGCTGAGGTGGACGGCAAGCCACAGCCAATGCGCAAGGAGACCGCCTACGTCTTCGATTTCGACCCCGTGCGTACACTGACCATATTCGAAGAATTCGCAGAGAACCTCTCGCATTCGACCACAGGTGCTCACGCCGCATCGTCCGGTTCAAGAGCCGAACAAGTGAAACGACTGCTGAACTTCTTCCCGGTGATTGGTGAAGACGACGAAGGCCGTATGGTCCAGCTCGACGCGGAAAAGGTCATGTCCATCCCGCGCAAAATCAAGAGCCAGGAAGTCGTCAAACGTCGCTTCCTGTGCAACTTCCTGTTCCAGAACATCGCCGGCATTTTCGGAGCCCCCAAAGAAATCACGGATATTCTCAACAAGCTCGAACCAGCCAAGGAAGAGAAGCATTCCAAGAAGGACATGGAGGTTCGGCCGGCGGACTTCACCTTGGACAAGGACGGGAACCCGGTCATCGACGATGCCGATGTCAACAAAGACGTCAAAGACCTATTCAGCGATGAGAAAATCATGGTCATCGACCCTGTGGATATCCCACCCATCCCTACGATTGAGCAGAGCCAGGATCCCGACACTGGTTATCTGTCACACGTGGATATGACCACGAATACCAACCTCTTGGCGAAACAAGCCAAAGAGCAGTTCCGTGAGAAGGTTATCACCCCGATTGTGCAGAAGCATAACCTCAACGCACGCGACAGCAAGAAACTCGCCGAAAATGTCAACCATGCCTTCGATGCAGTGGTTGAGCAACAACGCGATGCTTTCAACCAGAAGCAGGCGGAGCTCAGGCAGGCGTACACGGAGAATCTCGAGCAATCCGAAGACCCGGACGAGCGCATGCAGATGTTGAAGGATAATGCGGTCAAACTCGCCAAAGATGCTGAAACTATGATGAAAGACATAGTCAGCCAGATCAACGAGATTACAGACAAAGAAATCAAGAACGTCAGTAGGCAAGCACAGACGATAAAGGCTGAACATGAGAAGAAAAATGATGAAGACATCATGCGCGCTCATCTGCGCGGCTTCACTCGGACCATCCCGAGCTTTGTCATGGCGTACGGTGACCGTGATCTCAGGCTGAGCAATTTCGATGACTATACCGAAGACGACGTATTCCATGAAGTGACCGGCATTACTGAAGAGGAATTCCGTTTGCTGCGTGATGGTGGCGATTACCGGGATGAAGTTACCGGAGAGAAGAAACATTACGACGGGCACGTTTTCGATGAAACCGTGTTCAACGACGCCATCCAGGAGTTCCTCAACAAGAAGGAACAGCTCGCCAACTACTTCGATGATTCCCAGACCGAAGACATCTTCGACTACATTCCGCCACAGAAGACTAACCAGATCTTCACGCCGCGGTGGGTGGTTGAAAAGATGGTAGACGTGCTGGAGCAAGAAAATCCCGGCTGCTTCGACAACCCCGACGCCACATTCGCCGACCTGTTCATGAAATCAGGCCTGTACATCACGGAGATTGTGAAACGGCTCTACCGAAGCGAACGTATGAAGCAACTGTTCCCGGATGGCGAAGAACGCATCAAGCATATCTTTGAGCATCAGGTGTACGGCATGGCACCGACCCGCATCATCTACCTGATTGCAACTAACTTCATCCTCGGGTTCGATGACCAGCTCAAGAGCACGGGCGCGCATTTCGTGCAGGCGGATGCGGCGGAGGCCGCGAAGAACGGCACGCTTCAGGAACTCGTGGACGAGAAGTTCGGAGAGTGATGAGCAGAGATGCTGGTGTGAGTGGCCAGCACGGGGGTGCACAGCGGCAACCGATTGTGCTGTGGCAAGCGGCATACTCGTCACAGCACAATCGGCAATCAACACTGGTCGATCATTCTCATCACCTCGGGAATGTCCTACGCGCTGTGCACATCCACTCGTGTCATGCACCCTGCTTCAAATCCGTATGGTCGCTTGTCTTACGCGTAGCCGTTTGAATCATCAAGGTCATCAATGGTGACGTTGAGCCCGATGCCCAGACTTGTGGAGCTGGGACGTGCCTTGATGACGATGTGCAGCGACTTCCCGCCATCGGTGTAATAACCCACGTAATTCTTTTTCACCTCGAGTGTCCAATCGGGGTGCGCTTTCGCAATGGCTTGCTGCAACTGCTCAAACAAGTCATTGCATCTGCCGCCGGCGGCAAGTCCCGGCTGCGCAGTTTCGAGTGTCCAGCCGGTGGAGTGGGTTGTCGTTCTCTGCGTGGGCCGGTATTCGTCGATGATTTAATCCTCGAGTGTGGGGCGTTGCCATATTGAGCAAGCCCTATTAGCGAGCGCAGCGGCTCGCTCATGAATGGTTTCTGCGTTCCACACAGTGCAATCGGCGATATAGCGGTTCAGGCTGAGTGGACTGTATTTGAATCCTCCGGGATTGAGGTTTTGCTTATCCGGGAACGGCCTGTTCGAATATTCCGGGTTGTATCCGGTGAGCGTGAGGTTGCCCAGCGTTTGGCACAACGTGTCGTAGACGTTCTGCCAGTCCGGGCCGAGCATGGTTTGCCATGCGGCGGAATTGTCAATGTTCTGCGGCATGACATGCTCAATCTGGTACATACCGGTATTGACAGGCTCCTTCGGATGATACGAGTTCTCCAGACGTTCCAACAGATACAGCTGGCCTTTCTTGATGTCGCGTGTCGCAAGCGCGTCGGCGAATTCGCTGTCATCGGGGAAATAACCGGTGGAACCCTTCTCGGGCGCGAGCAGCAGCGCGGTCAGGCACTCTTTCGGATTGTCGGCGTCATCGAGTTTGCGGTACATCCCGGCGAACCTCTTGTTCAACCCCTGCGTGGGCATGCCTACTGCCATGCGGCGGAACAGGAAGGATTCGACCATGTCGCACGATTCGCCGAACTCATCCTTGGTGAGTTTGTGCTCGTCCATCAGCGTGTACAGGCACATCAGAAGCGGGCGCGCTGGCCGTACACTCAGGATGTTGATTCTGTCAAACCTGCGCTTGAGACTGGGGTCGGGCTCCTGCCCGAGGAACAGGCGTGCATATCGTGTCGCGTACGCGAGCAGTTCGGACAGTATGGTTTCCGGCTCTCGGTCGAGGTCATGGTTTTGGACGTAGTACTTGAAATCGTGGTAGGCGTTATCCTGCTTAGGGTTGCGCTCGGGGATCTTCAAATACAGCCAATACCAGAGGAAGGTGTTGAATTCGTTCTCGGCACCCTGCCCGAACAGATGTTCGATAGGGCGCCAATACTGGTCGTAAAGCTCGTTCTGCCGGTCGTTCGACAGTGACAGGAGCATGAAGTTGCGCACAAGGTCGATCGGGGTGAGGGGCTTGCCTTTGGAATTCATCGACTCGAAGATGAGTTGGGCGTTGTCTTCATTGGGATTGAGCTCCGTGTCGATGATCACCAGCTTGTTTAGGCCGTTCCACAGCGTTTCTGGGGAGGCTTGCCCTTCGCGGATTCTTTGAGAGAAGAATGATTTGGCGTCCACAAGAAGACGGACCGGGTGCTCCGGCAGGGGGCTGCCGTCGACCAAGGAATGCATGGTTGTCTTATCATCCATCGACAGGATAAGCTTGTACCGTGATTCTCCCCGGTAATCATTGTTGAACAGGTAGCTCTTGCGCAAGGATTTGGGGGAGAGGTCCGTGAGAAATTGCGCGCGTGAATCATCTTCATCCAGATAATCGAGCAGCGCGGCGAGAAGCAAAGAAAGCGTGGTCATGCGCTGCTGACCATCGATGAGGAGCTTGCGGTGGATGCTCGTCGCGGTGCTGTCCTCTTCGGGTATGTACAGGAACGAACCGATGAAATGGGTCATGCCATCCTCACCAGCCAGCGTTACGTCGTTCCATAAGTCCTCCAGTTGCGGGCGCTTCCAGGAATATTCACGCTGATACACAGGGATGATGAACTGGGTTCTGTCCGCCCCGAGCAGATCAAGGAATCTTGCTTGTGTCGCCCGCATGGTTGGTCTCCTTCTTCGGTGATGCCTTTCTTCTATGGTATCGCGACTTTGTGGTGTGCGGCGTGGGGTGTGGTGGGTGACTGGTGGGTTGTTAGGTGCGGGTTTTTGCGACAGAAGTGGAAACTCGCTGGTGTGCGATGATGATGTTGCACGGCGGCTTGATGTCGTCTGTCGTGCAGGCATTCCGGCATCTACTTTGTCGCGGTGCGACTATCGCGCTACACGGCAACGTAGGCGGACCGCTCGGATTGTGAGGTAAGGCGGGGTATGGCGAACTCGTTCATTGCTTGTTTCGCGCTGTGTCTACAATCATCCGCATGGATTCAGATAAGTTCTGCTTCGCTGCCAACAGTCTCGTCAGGGTCAGTGCCGAGAAGGAAGCTGCGCTAAACAAACGCGACGGTATTGTCCCGTGGGATGATGCAAAAACGGCATGGGTAAACGCGAGATTCAAATACGCGCTCGAGTATGGGACTGATTTCAATCAGTTCGAGGCTGGTGAAGAATATGATCGGCTTCATGCCCAGGGCAAGGTTTAGGTGCCGGTCGTCTGTGGTCGCTTGAGTGGTAGTGGGCTCTGTCTCTGCTGGATTGCCGTGTTCCATGTGGTGCAGGCTGCAACGCTGAGGAAACCGCACTCAACCGACGCGACCCACATCTGCAAAATCGTCAGTGTGATGAAAAAGAAAAACGGGAGCCTATCTAGAATGGCTCCCGCTGTTGGGAGACCGCTTCACATCCGCAAAGACCGGTCGAGTCATCCCATGTTCGTGTAATGTCGAGGCTATCGATAGTAACCCAGTATCGCAACTGAGCGGCGTGTTCTGTTTCAGTGTCGCCTCGATCCATGCGGCCACTTCACATACCGCTTGAACAGCTTGATCGCATCATCGGGAATATACGCGGTGTCGGCAAGGTGCATGGCATGAATAATGCCGACAAGTCGTGAGGCACTCACGACTGGAATGCCTTGGTATTCGGTGGACGTGCCGGATGGGGAATCAGGGTTGTAACGCACGTGCCTGTCGGCTGCCCACTGCAGGTTACTGACATCCGGTGTGCCTTCGGGGCCGGGGACGAAGCAGATCATCCATTGTGCGTCGATGTTGTGTTTTCTAAGCAGCGGCTCCCACATGGATTGCTGGTGCAGCATATTCGACGATGTCGTAAGCGTGACTTGCCCGTCCGGACCGGTTACGAACGCATGCTGGGATTTGCTGATCCGCGCAATCGTGCTGTTTCCCATGCAAATGTATTTGGTGTCCTTGCCGCCCTTGTAATACTTGGCGTCAACGAACCAGGCGTGCAATCGTCCTTCATAATCCATGCCGAGTAGTACGCAGTCAATGTCGGCGTTCGTTCTACGGCCGTTGCGGTCCAAACCATAAAGGCTGTAAAACCCGATGACATTGAGGTTGCCGTTCTTGTTGAACGCAGCGATGATTCCAGCCAAGATCTTCTCGCCAATCATGCCTGAGGAGATGCCTCGTTGGCCGTAACCGCTGTGTTCAAGTCCGCTGCCCGGGAATCCGTACAGTTGCCCCCGGTAGTGCGCCTCACCCAGATTCATGCCCATTGCAGCGTGATATGCTTCGCCCAGCGAAGCCCCATATAGTTTCTTGGACGCATCTTGCGTCACTATGTGATACCCGTGATACGTCATTTCGTCCGGCGGCGCCGGCTCGATGCCATATTCGGTGACGGCGTCATGCAGCGGGCCGGGATCGTGTTCATCCAGCCAGGCGGCGTCGGCGTGGCGTCTGCATGCCGTCACCGTATGCCCTGGGATGAGCAACAGCAGCAGCGTGATTATTGATGCGCATGCGATTACTGTGTCCGGTTTGGAGGCGTAGAGCGTATTTTCGCCGGAACCATTACCGGTAGATACTCCGTTGGCGATCGACACAAAATAAAGAAAGTCGAACAGCACGGCATACCACGAGGGGATGCCGGAGACAACGGCTATCAGCACACATGCAATCCGGAACTTGGTCGTCGACGTAGCGGGGGTTTCGGAATACTGACGACCTGACGCCTGAAATCCGATGAATGCATCGATGGTTACCAAGACGGCAATGACCAGAATGCATGTAATCGGCAAATCCCTCACCCCTCGATACGTCTCCCGGCAATCTCTCCTTCGGCAGTATCTTACGCCGGATTTGGCTTATTGTTCGGGGCGGCGAGTAACGATTATCGCAACTCTACCTTGCCGCTGTGTAATGGTCTGCTCGCACTGTGGTGAGGTATCTCCTGTTGAGGTTGAGGGGCGCAGGCAATCAGGTTGTGGCGTGAGTGTGGTGTAGCACGGCGGGCTGAAAGCGACCATTGGTACGGCCATTCTGATTGCTATCTCGTCGTGGTGTGAGTGTGGTGTCGCACGGCGACAAGATAGTGCCCAATAGTACGGTCATACTGCATATTCTCTCGTAGCGTTGCGACTGTGGAGTCGCATGGCGGGCTGCTAACGCCCCTAGGTACAGTTTCCGGTCGCAATCTCGCTGTGTTGCGACTGCTGCATCGCACGCCAGGCCGATGCCCCGTCCACCGTCTCTGTCAGTATCGACCACAGCATGTCTATCACCGCATTGAATCTGTCACATATCACCTACACATACCCCGGGGCGCCGGAACCGATTTTCGAAGACGTTACTGTCACGTTCGCACCCGGCTGGACCGCCGTGCTCGGCGACAACGGCATCGGCAAATCCACGCTCATGCACATCGCACAAGGCAAGCTCACTCCGGAACGCGGGCAAGTCAGCCCATCGGACGCGGTCATCGCGTTCTGCCCGCAGGATGTCGCCGCCGTGCCTGACAACTTGGATGATTTTGCCGGCGACTGGAGTCCGGAAACCATAGTGATCCGCGACACGCTCGGCATCGCGGACGACTGGCCGTACCGGTACGACACGCTCTCAGGCGGGGAACGCAAACGGTTGCAAATCGCGTGCGCGCTTGCAGCGCACCCCGACGTCCTGATTCTCGACGAACCGACCAACCACGTTGACGCTCCGACCCGGAACGCCATCGCCCAAGCCATGCTCGACTTCACCGGACAACGCCATGCCCTGGCAACCACCGCCATGCCCACCGCGAACGGGCAGCATCACGATGAGAGCAACGGTAAAGAAACCGCCACATTGCCCGCACCCCGCCGGGGACGCGTCGGCATCGTCGTCAGCCATGACATCGAACTCATCGACCAAGTCGCCATGCGATGTGCCTGCTTCGAACGCCGTCACGTCGGGCACAGCAACATCACCGTAGTCACCATGCGTCCCGGCAACTACACGGCTGCGCTCGCCGACGCGACCGCCCAACAGGCAGGGGAGCGTCACGCCCTCGATCAGGCAAGCAAAGAAGCCGCGCGATTGCAACGCGAAAGCGCATCACGCCGGCATGATGCGGCACTCGCCGCGACATCATGGCGGGCGAACCGAACCATCGACCGCAAAGACCATGACGCGCGCAACGCCGCCAAACTCGCCAAAATGACCAGTGTCGACGGCTCCGCCGGCTCAGCGCAGGCGCGCCTCGACGCCCGTGTCGAGGCCGTACGGCGGGCGGCGGACTCCATTACGGTCGCTGCGAAACGCTACAACGGGGACCTGACCGCATTCGCCGGCATCGAACCCAGCCATGCGACGGAACTCGTCCGGCTAGACGCGGGTGTTATTCCGTTCGGGGAATCGGCAGTGCAGGTTTTGGCGCAATCTAGCGACCGTGTTGCTGGTGCGGGCGGCGAGAGCAGTAATACGGCGGAAGTTGGGAAATCAGGGAAACCGATTGATATAGCGCAATCGGCGGGTACAACAGGAGCGGCATCGGATATCCCCGTGACCGCACACGCCTGGCACACCCCGGACGGTGTGCGCATACCGGTGCTCAGCGTCGGGCCGAACGACCATATCGGCATCATCGGACCGAACGGCGCCGGCAAAACAACCATCCTTAACGCGTTGCTCGCACGACTCGACACGCAACCATTCGACGTGCCGCGGCTCGTCATCGCGCAGAACACCACAAGCGACGACGCACACGCCGCGCTCGGCCAGCTGGCGCAACTCACTCCCACCGACCGTGGCGACGTGCTCTCAGCCATGGCCCAGCTCAACGCCGACCCCGACCGCATCCTCGCCGCCACCAGCGAACCCTCGCCGGGCGAACTGCGAAAACTGCTCCTGTGTCTCGGCGTCACGCGTCACCCGCATCTGATTATCATGGACGAGCCGACCAACCACCTCGACCTGCACTCCAGGCAGGCGCTCGCCCGGGCACTCGCCGCGTATCGTGGGGCGGTCATCGTCGTCAGTCACGACATGCCGTTCCTGCGCGAGGCGGTCACCCAGCTGTGGCAGGTACACGCGTAGGTGAGTGACGGGGACGCGGTGGTTGGTAGCACGGAACTTCGCTTATCTGCGGTACTTCCGGCGAGCATCTCGCCTTTCTGTAGTACCTCCCGGAGCGTATCTGCTCTATCTGTGTTCATGAAAGTCGATATCGCAAGTATCGGCCGTGGAATATCAACGATGCTACTCGTGGTATCGGGTGATGACGCACACAAATAGATGAGATAGTTCTGAGCAGGTACTACAGATACCGCAGATGGCGGTGCGTGCGTGCGGTATTCCGTTGTATCAGTCCGGTGCATGCAGGCAGGAGCCGACGGGGGCGGTTTTGCCCGTGTATCCGCCGGCTTACGCTTCCCGCTGCACGCGGAAGGAGATAGCGACACAAGCACCGATCGCCAGCGCCAACACCAGCAGGATGATGAAATCGACACGGCTGCCACTCACAGTTGCAGAACTTACAGGCATGTGCAGGGTCTGCGCGGCGATCACCGCACTCATGACCGCGGTGCCGAGTGAACCGGCGAATTGCTGCATCATCGAGAACAAGGAGTTCTGGTCGGACTTCTGCCGCGGCGCGACATATTTACTTGCGTCGGACATCGTGATGCCGAATCCGATATTGAAACCGATTCTGAGCAGCGCATAGAAGATGCCGGTCAACACAACGGTCAGCGATTCGGCGAACCCCGTGAGCAATCCCAACGCCAGTACCATGAGCGTGATGCTGACGGTGATCGGCCGGCGCAAACCGGAACGGTCGTAGGCCTGTCCGGCGAAGGGTGCGGCAAACGAACCGATCAGCGAACCCGGCAGCAGCATAAGACCCACTGTCATCGCGGAATCGCCGAGTACGTCCTGCACGTAAAGCGGGAACACAATCGAAATGCCGATATTGATGAACTGCATGCCGAAATATGAGAACAGACGCAGTCTCACCATCCGGTTGTCCAGAATCGAATAATCGAACAGCCTGCGCGCGCCATGACGGGCATGCCACACCATGACGGCTATCAATGCCAGCACGATGAGCAGGCCGATCCAGAACCGCGGGGACAGCCAGCCGCCCCGTCCGGCCTCGTTGACTGCGACAAGCAATCCCAAGAACACGCAGGACAAGACCGTGAGCCCGATGATGTCAAAGCGTTGGCCGTCAACACCCGGCGCCGTACCGTGGATGGTGAACGAGCCGGCGATGCCGATGCATACGAACAGGGGGAGGACGCCTACGAAAATCGCGCGCCAAGACCATACGCTGGTCATAATGCCGCCATACGAGGGTCCGAGCGCCGGTGCCAAGGAGATGATCACGGCGGCGAAGCCGGTGTACACGCCGAGCTTGCGTACGGGTACTTGGGTGAAAATCGTCTGGAACATCAGGGGTGTGGCGATGCCTGTGGCGATTGCCTGGAGCATGCGCCCGAACAGCAGCAGGGCGAATCCGGGGGCAACCAGGCAGATGAGCGAGCCGATGATACTCGTGGCGAGCGCGAAGAAGAACAGTGCGCGGGGATTGAACCGTTTGAGCAAGTATGCGGTGCTGCCCATGACGATAGTCACCAGCAGCAGATACCCGGTGGCGAGCCATTGCACGGTGGTCAGCGGTACATGCATGCTGCGGATGAGCACCGGGAAGTCCACGGTCATCGAGGTTTCGATGAGAATCCCGACGAAGGAGAGCATGCCGATGGACGCGATGGCCGCGCGCGTGCGCCAAGGGACGGGGGAGTCGGCTGTGTCGCGGTTTGCGGGGCGCAGGTCGGGGTTATGCTCCGTGCTGTCTGCGGGTTTCGGTTGTTGCTGTGTGCTTTCGGGCATCGTGCTCCTTGTCGTGGCGTTGTCGTCATTTGTCGTCATCTGTCATCGTTTATCGTCGTTTGCCGTCGTGCATCGTCGGTTGCCGTCACAGGTCGTGAGCCGTGTCCGGACCGATACGTTGCTATGCGCTGTCATGTGTCGTCTGTTGTGCGGCGGCTTGCCTGCTCGCGCGTGCCGGCCGGTATCGGGTTTGCAGGAGGCGCGGTTTGCGCGGGTGCAGACGTTGTCGGCGGTGCTACTGGCGCTTTGGGCGCTGCGTTAGCATTGGGCGCTGCGAGTGGGGCATGTTTTCGTCGCCGATCCCATGGGGCGTGGTGCGTCACCTCATTCAGCGCGGAAGACGGTCATACTCTACGCACCGGGGGTGGACGGTGCCGGGGGCGGATGGGCGCCGGCAGTAGGTGGCATCGGTGGTTTTCGCAGAAAAGGGGCGAACGTAAAAATACGCTATTTTCCTAAAAAGTCTTGTGCAATCGGTGTCATGCCGGTTATTGTCGGTACGTGATGAAACGAGAACCAGGCACACACAGCCCACACCCACATGACCCGGCAGCAGCTTCACATGCTGGAAAACCGGCACATGATACCGGTTTCGATTCCGATGGTGAACCCGGCGGTGGAAACGGCTCCCAGCCTGGTAACGGCACAGGCTCTGGCACTGGCTTCGGTGCCGCCCGCGAGTGGACGTTGGAAGAATGCCCGGTGGGGCAGGATATGCGGGTCACCGGCGTGCGCATGGATGAACGGCATGTGCTGCGTATGCTGGAACTCGGCATCAGGGCGGGCGGCTTGGTGCGTGTCACTCAGCGGTCCAATTTTGGCGGACGCGTCATCGCCATCGGCACGGGCAGAATCGCCATCGATGCGGCCACCGCCCAATCCATCACCGTCCGGCCAGCGGAACCCAACACGCATGGAGAACAATCATGAGCGCGGATATCAAGCCTGAAGAATCGACGAATACCGCCGGATGCACCGCGTGTTGCAGGCATGGCGACGGCGAATCCAAACCCGCTCATACCGGGGATACCGGGCATGACGGGCATAACGGGCATTGTGGACATTCCCAGCACGGCGGGCAGCCTGACGGGCAGCACGGCGGACACGACGACATCATGTCGATGCCGTCTCCGACCGCCCGAGGAAGGCTGGAACGGCTGTTTAACGCCATTCGATTCGGCCGCGCGCCTAATGCCGACGCGGATGCGGACTGCCACCACGGTTCCGGCGGCGGGCATACGTTGACTGGCGAAACCGCACGACGCGTGGTCTTCGTCGGCAACCCCAACGTCGGCAAATCCACACTGTTCAACGCGCTGCTGGGCGCCGGCGCGCGTGTGATGAACGCGCCGGGCACCACGGTGCTTGTTGAGCGTGGGCGGCTTGACATGACCGGCAAACCGGGTATTTCCGAATCTTCCGCGGGCATCTGGGACATCATCGACACGCCCGGCACCTACTCGCTGCTCCCGCAGTCGCCGGATGAGCGGGTTGCCGCGCAGGCTGCCGCCGGGATTGACGGCATGCCGACGCCTGATGCGCTGGTGGCCGTGCTGGACGCCACTAATCTTGTCCGGTCCCTGTACTTTCTCGCAGGCGTGCTTGAACTGGGCCGGCCCGTCGTTGTTGCGTTGTCGATGAACGATCTGGCCCGCCGCCAAGGCGACGAAATCGACCCGCAAACGTTGTCACAGGCGCTTGACGGCGTGCCGGTGATCGCGATCGATCCGCGTACCGGCGAGGGAACCGATTCGCTTATGCGCACGGTCGCCGGAAATTTCGACGGCACACCGCTTCCGCACGGCTTGCAGCCGATGCACGCCGGCAGCGACGAGGAACTCGCCGCCATGGTTCGTGAGGGCGCCGATCGCCGCTTCGACTGGGCTGCCGGCATCATCCACCGGCTCGGTCTGGACCATGCCGGGCGGGAGACGGTGTCCGACCGTATCGACCGCGTATTGCTTAACCCGTGGCTGGGTGTGCCGGTGTTCCTTGCGGTCATGTATCTGGTGTTCCAGGCGACCACCACGCTCGCCGGCCCGATGCAGGACTGGTTCGACGTGACCGTACGCGGATGGCTGACCGACGGGATCGACGCGGTTATGTCGTTGTTTGGTCCGGACGCCACGAGCGGTTGGGTGCACGGGCTGATCGTGGACGGTCTGCTTGATGGCGTCATCACCGTAGCTACGTTCATCCCGCCGATGGGCATCATGTTCATCATGCTGTCTCTGCTGGAGGATTGCGGGTATTTGGCGCGCGCCGCGTTCGTCATGGACCGTCTGATGCGTGCCCTGGGACTTGACGGGCGTGCGTTCCTGCCGATTGTCGTCGGTTTCGGCTGCAATCTGCCCGGACTTGCGGCCACCCGTACGCTCACTGATTCACGGCAGCGCGTTATGGTCGGCATGCTCATACCGTTCGCCTCATGTTCTGCACGGCTGTCCGTGTATCTCGTGCTCGCGTACGCATTCTTCCGCTCCACGGCGGGCTTGGTCGTCTTCCTCATGTATGTCATCTCGATTGTGCTGATTCTGGCGATTGGCGTGCTGTTGCGGCACACGGTGTTCCGTGATTTGAAGCCTGAACCGTTTGCCATGGTGCTGCCGCCCTACCAGTGGCCGAAAGCCGTGGCACTGGTCAGGTCCGTGCTCATCCGGCTGTGGGGCTTCCTGCGCGGGGCGAGCTCGATCATCATCAGCGTGATCATTGTGCTATGGTTGCTCGCCTCCGTTCCGGCTACGGCGGGTGCGGGGAGCTTCGGAAACGTCGAGGATGTACATGATTCGGCCTACGGTGTGGTCGCCGACGCGGTGGCGCCGGTGTTCGCGCCCGCCGGATTCGACGACTGGCATGCCTCGGCCGCCTTGCTCACCGGGTTCGTCGCCAAGGAGGTAGTGGTTGGTTCGATGTCCCAGTCCTACAGCATCTCCGGCACGGACGACCAGTCCGAACAACAGCAGGGGCAGGGTGCGCTCGGCAGCAAGCTGCGCGAATCCTTCGATGAATCTTCAGGCGGACATGGGCGTGCCGCGGCGATCGCGTTCCTGTTGTTTGTGCTCGCCTACACGCCATGTCTGGCAACGGTGGCCGAGTTGAAACGCCAGTTCGGCGGGCGTGTCGCCGCCGGCAGTGTCGCGCTGGGGCTGGCGGTTGCGTACGTGCTTGCGGTGGTCGCATTCCAACTGCTCAGGCTGGTGATGTGAATGAGTGCTGGTATGGATACTGCCGCAGAAAGCGCCAAACACACCGTTCGCCGCATGCCTACCGGTGTCCGTGGCAGGGTTGCGGTGATGATTCGGCAGGGGCTTGACATCGCCTCGTGCGCACGCGTGCTCGGCATGCCCGTTGATTTCGTGCGCCAAATCGCTGAAAGCCTGGAAGCACAGGGTGCGATCGACTTGGTCACGTGGCGCGGCTCGCACGGCTGCGCCACGGGAGGGTGCACCCCGGACCCGGATTCACCGTTATGCGCGGGCTGTCCGCTCAAACCCGTCCAACTGCGCCGCCACAGGCCGGCACAGGAAGCAGCCCCGTCCCCACGCGCGGGACTGTGGCGTCGGGCGTCCCGCAGCCACTGATTCACCCGGCCAGCGTGTCAGTCTTCGTCCGCTGCCGTGCCGGGCTACAGTGGGATGGGGCTACAGTGGGATGGTCGAAAGGAGCACGTGTGAAGGATCTCATCCAGACCGTGAACCAAAGAACCCACGACTGTGCCCAATGGCTGGACAAGCCGCGGACCATGCCCCGCTGGGACGCCTACGACATGGTCTACCTGTTCGCCATCGCCGGTACGGTCGGCACCGTGTATGAGGAAGTGCTGATCGCCCTGACCCACGGCGTGTTCGAGAACCGCAGCGGGTCGATCATCACAACCGTCAACTGGGTGTACGGCATGGGCGCGGTCATCATGTTCCTCGCCTTGCAACGCGCGAACCGGCCTTGGCAGCACATCGCCTACGGCGCGCTGCTCGGCGGTGCCGTGGAATTCACCTTAAGCCTGATCCAACAGTATCTGCTGGGCACGCGCTCATGGGATTATTCCGGCAAATTCCTCAATATCGGCGGCCGCACGACCATACCTTACATGCTGGTGTGGGGCCTGTTGTGCATGGCCTGCATGTGCTGGCTGTTCCCGCCGGCCCTCAGGCTGGTCCACCGCATTCCGGAACACGCCCGGCATACCATCGCGGTAGTGCTCGCCGTGATCATGCTGATCGACCTGTCACTCATGGTGCCCGCGATCGTCCGCTACGGGCAGCGCGCGCACGGCGTCTACTTCGACAACCCGTACTGCCGTTGGGTGGACCGCGTGTTCGATGACGCGTTCATGCGCTCGCGATACCCGAATATGCAGGTCGGCTAGGCCTTATCCGTGTGGCGGTCGCGCTCGCCGAGCAGGTATTCGCGCAGGACGACGGCATTGTTGTGTTCGCTGTCTTTGGCGCCATACAGGAGCGTGACTCGGGAATGGCCGGCGATGAGCTCGCGCAGGCGGCCGACCGCTTCCGGGTTGGCGTCAAGCTCACGGCGGTAGCGTGACGAGAACTCGTCGAACCGTTCGGGGATATGCCCGAACCAGGTGCGCAAATCCTTGGACGGGGCGATGTCCTTGAGCCACACGTCGATGTGCGCGCTTTGCTTGGACCTGCCGCGCGGCCACAGCCGGTCGACCAGGACGCGCAAACCGTCATCCGCGGACGCATCCTCATACACGCGGCGGATTCTCACATCGGTGTCGGCACTGGTGTCCATATCCGGTTGTGTCATGCGGACGGCGTGGGGGTCTCGCGTTGCTGGGGATTGCGGTACTGCCGATTGCTGCGAAGCCTGTGCGGTCGCGCTGCCGCCTGCAACCGTTGGCACGCCGTGCGCCCCTTGCGCTCCGGACACGTCTTGCGTCCCTTCGGCTGTGTCCAGCGGTACGGCTTTCGCATTCAACGGGCTTTTCGACACATACGGATTGCCCATGATAATCAGACGTCTGGGCCGGTCCGCCGCCTTGCTGATGCCGATACGCGGTGTGCGCGCGATCCGTTCCCCCTCGCGCAGCGATGCGCGCACCAGGCGCAGCGGCGCAGTGCTCAAATCATGACCGTACAACGATGTGTCGATGGCGAGCGCCTGGCAGAGTTTCGCCGGCCCGTTGGTCAGTTCGACCCCGGTGCGCCCGCCGCGCAATGCGCGCATATGCTCGACGCCTTCGACAGGTTCGCCCGCCCGGATCAGCACCCCGCACCCGAAGCCGTCCGCGCCCGCGGTCACATTCACGCAGTAGTGCATACCGTAGGTGAAATACACGTACGCATGGCCCGCCGGACCGAACATCGCCCGATTGCGTTCACTGCGGCCATGATACGTGTGGCTCGCCGGGTCGTTCTGGTCATAGGCTTCCGTTTCCACGATGCGTACCGCGCTACGGGTGCCGTCCGGCCAGTCGCGAACCAGCAGGCAGCCGAGCAGCCCCGCCGCCGCCTCGTCGGCGCCGTGGATGAGCAGATTCATGGGGACGCCTTGCTCTGCGCCGTTCCCACCGACGTTCTTGTCGTTGTACTGTGCCATGTGTTTCCTCCCGTCCGGCGCGGGCGCGTCGACTGCCACCATCGTCGCCCCGGATATGGACGGAAGGTGGCATGTTCGTAAATCGTTGTCGCCCATGCTGCGCTCGTTGCAGCATATGACACAATGAAATCATGGACAACATAAACGGGACCGCTGTCAGCGTCAGACACTTGGTCAAACGGTACGGTGGCATGCTTGCACTCGACGGCTTCGATCTTGACGTCCGCCGCGGCGAGATTTTCGGACTGCTCGGACCGAACGGGTCGGGCAAGACCACGGCGATCAGCTGCATCCTCGGATTGCTGACCTTCGATGAGGGGGACATCCGCGTGCTGGGAGGGCGGATGACCCCATCGGCGTACGCGTTGCGCCGCCGGATCGGCATCGTGCCGCAGGAAGTCGCCGTGTTCGAAGAGCTCAATGTGGAGGAGAACATCGACTACTTCTGCTCGCTGTACGTGAACGACCGCAAGCGCCGCTGCCAGCTGGTCGATGAGGCGATCGCATTCGTCGGGCTTTCCCAATTTCGGCGATACCGGCCCAAGAAGCTCTCCGGCGGTTTGCTTCGGCGGCTCAATATCGCCTGCGGCATCGCCCATCAGCCGGAACTCATCTTCTTCGACGAGCCGACCGTTGCGGTCGATCCGCAAAGCCGCAATGCGATTCTCGAAGGCATCAAGCGGCTCAACCGCAACGGCGCCACCATCGTGTACACCAGCCACTACATGGAAGAAGTCGAACTCATCTGCGACCGCATCCTGATCATGGATCACGGCAAGCATCTGGCGCTTGGCACGGCGGACGAACTGAAAGCGAACATCGGCACCGGCGAGCGCATCACCATTGAAGCGGCGGGATTGGCGGGACGCGTGCCTGACGGTATCCGCAGCCTGCCGTTCGTGCTTCAGGCGGACGTCACCGACGACACGCTGGATATCCGATGCGCACACGGGGAACACAATCTGGTCGATGTACTCGACGTGCTGAAACGCGACGGCATCCGTCCGGGGCGTGTCACATCCCAGCCGCCGACCCTCAATGACGTGTTCCTCGACCTGACCGGCACGGCATTGCGCGACTAGGAGGAGCGTCATGTGGCATACCTTCGTCATGGAGCTGAAAAGCTCACTGCGCACACCGGCCGTCCTGTTCTGGATGATCGCGTTCCCTGTCATGCTGTCCACGCTCATCCAAGGCGTCTTCGGCGGCATCGCCTCCGGCGAAGTCACCCTTGAGCCGGCGCCGGTGGCGGTCGTCGCCGATGAAACATGGGCCACCAACCGGGGCACCGACCTGTTCATCAGCATGTTCGCATCATCCGACGGCAAGTCCGCTACGACGGCGACGAACGGCGGCACCGCTCTGTTCACCCGGGTGGATGCCGACGATGCAGCCGAGGCGCAGGCGCTGATGCATGCCGGCAAGGCGCTCGCCTACGTATCGGCGCACGATTCAGGCACGCTGACCCTCACCCTCTCACAAGCCGCAGCCGCGGATATCGCGCAAGTGAAATCAGGCGGTTCCGACGGGCGGGCATGGTCGTTGATCACGCTCGGTACCATGGTCGAGCAGTACAATGAGCGCTCCTCGATCATCGCCGATGCCGTCCGGCAGGCGGCAAAGGACGATCCCGGGAAATTGGCGGATACGGCATGGATCGCCCGACTGGCGGACGTGAATATGGGCACGTTGACCAAACCGGTGCCCGGCATCAGGCACGCCGATACCATGGCCCGATACCATTTCGCGATTCTTGCGATGAGCATGCTGATGGCGATGTCCACCGCGTGCAGCATGCTCACCGCGCTGCAAGCCAACCTGTCGCACCTGGGCGCGCGGGTCAGCGTCTCCCCGCTGTCGCGTCGGGCGCGGATCGGCGCAGTCCTGCTGGCCTCATGGCTGGTGACCTTCCTGTGCATGCTCGTCGTCTACGCATACATGCGGATCGTCCTGCACGCATCCATCCCCGGGCGTGAAGGGCTGGCCGTGCTCGCCATTGCGCTCGGCTCCGGCGCCGCCACCTGTCTTGGTCTCGCCTTGGGTGCGATCCCCACACTATCGCTCGGCACGAAAAGCGGCTTGAGCGTCGCCATCTCCCTGACGCTGTCGATTTTCACCGGGTTGTACGGCAATATGTCATTCGCCGACAGCATCCAGCGGGCCGTGCCGGCGTTGCAATACCTCAATCCCGCCAAACAAATGTGCAACCTGTTCTACGACCTGCTCGCCTATGACAGTCTCACACCGTTCGCGCGTACCGTCGGCGTGCTCGCTTTGACGGCAGCTCTCGCGCTCGCGCTTGCGGCATTCGAACTCAGGAAGGTGCAATATGAACACCTGTAAGGCTGCTTGGCTCGTTCTGCGCGCGAACATATTCCAACTGCTGGTCTATCTGCTGGCAACCGTGGTGATGGCGGCGCTGCTCGGTATCGGGGTCGGCGAAAATGCAGGCAGCGACGATCAGACGAACACGTATGATCCTCCTACCGCAACTTTGGCGATCATCGACCGGGACAGCGCCGGCGCGCATGCCACAGGCGCCGCGTTGCGAAGCTACCTGTCCGCAACCGCCGACATCGTCGAGGTGACGGACGACACCCAGGCCATCCAAGACGCCATCGCCACGCAGTATGTCAATCTGATCGTCATCGTCCCCCAAGGGTATGTGGATTCCTTCACCCGTGCCGCGCGCGACGGCGGCACCTTGCCTTCGCTCGGTCTTGCCGGTGCGAGCGGCTCGGAATCCACGGATTCGGCCAGCGTCCAGTTGCTGACGCTCAACATCAACGGGTTCCTCGGTTCACTGCGTTCCGTCATGCTCGCCGATGACACCGCAAACCTGTCCCAAGCCGCCGCCAAGGTCGTCAACGCCTCAGCGGACAATGGCATCGCCTCGCACACATCCATCCGGGTCGAACAGGCTTCCGGCACCACGCCGACGCTTCCGGCGAGCGCACGCGTATGCGCATCGACATTCGCCATCATGCTCTACCCGTTGATGCTCAGCATCGCATTCATCGTGATCGTCATCATCAACGCATTCAACCAGCCGACGACCATGCGCAGGGTCAGCGTATCCGCGACACCAAGCAGAAGCATATGGATGCAAGTGCTGCTCGTCTGCTGCCTCGCATCCATCCTGATATGGCTGTGCTGCACCGCCGTCACCCTCATCTGCGCGTCCACTTGCCAAGGTGGGATCACGGGCATCGGGACTCGTCCGCTGCTGTTGACACTGTGCGGCACGTTCGTATTCTCCCTGATGGTGGCGTCACTGGGATTCTTCATCGGGCAGTTGCGCATGTCGTCCGCCGCGATGAACGGCATCGTCAACACGGTGGCGCTCGCCTCCGCGTTCCTGTCCGGCGCATGGCTGCCGCAATGGTTGATGCCGGCATCATTGCGCACGTTTGCACGACTGTTGCCTGGCTGGTGGTATGTCGGCGGCGTCTATGACGCGTTCGGCGGGCAAGGCGCGGCGATGTCCGGCGTGCCCGACATGGGCCGATGGGCGGGTTCGACCGGTTTGATGGCATTGTATGCGATCGCGTTCATCGCCGCGGGGCTGGTCGTCTCACGGTTCGTCTCACGACGCTCGTGATTGACGCGCGGTACCATGGCATCATGACCACACCGACTCCACAGCTTGCCCTGTTGCCGATCCGCACGGCCACGGCACATGATCTCGATGCCATCGACAGTCTCGAACGCGCGTGCTTCCCGCCGGCGGAAGCGGCCAGTCGCACGTCGATCAGCAGCCGGCTGGCGGTGTTCCCTGACCATTTCTGGCTGTTGGAAGCCTCTCACAGCGCCGATACCGGCGACCGTGACGCGCATGGGGAACGTACCGATGGCGCCGGTCGTACCGGTGGCGGCCTGTTGGTGAGTTTCGTCAACGGTATGGTCACCGACCAGCCGCATTTGCTCGACGACATGTACGACCATGCCGAGATGCACGACCCGCACGGCGCATGGCAGATGATTTTCGGCGTGGACACCCACCCGGACTACCGGCGGCACGGGTACGCGGGACGGGTATTGCGCCATGCGATCGACACGGCGCGTGCGGAACATCGCCGCGGTGTGGTCCTGACCTGCAAGGATCGGCTGGTACACTTCTACGCGTCCTTCGGTTTCCGCGACGAAGGCATGTCCGCCTCGACGCATGGGGGAGTGCCGTGGCATGAGATGCGCCTGACCTTCTGACCGATGCACCGGCGATACGCGCAGCGCACGCCCGGTGACGCCCCCGATCAAAACCGGAACAATCACTGGAATCACCTGTGGAAAGCCGAGGTGCCGATGACATTGCCCAATGTCGCGTTCATATGCACACACAACTCCTGCCGCAGCCAAATCGCCGAAGCGCTCGGACAGGCGTTGGCTTCGGACGCGTTCACGTCGTATTCCGCGGGCACCACCATCAAATCCGACATCAATCCGGACGCCGTGCGGCTGATGCGCAGCCTGTACGGCATCGACATGCCGGCGAACGGGCAACACCCCAAAACACTCGACCAGCTGCCCCACATCGACGTGGTCGTCACCATGGGCTGCGGCGTCGCCTGCCCGGTGATACCCGCCCGACTGCGGGAGGACTGGGGGCTGGAGGATCCCACTGGCAAAGACGATACGGCATTCGCCGCCACCATCCGCAAAATCGAACGCGATATCCGCGATCTGCGCAGCCGGCTGCTCAACCATCAGGTGTGACACCCGTGGCCTGCCGGGCGTTGCAACCCCGCTGTCAAACGTACAATTCCGGTCGGCGCAGACCCGTATACGGCTTGGCATCCCGCATCGCCTTGGCGGCGGCCAGATCAAGGTCGGCGACCAGCAGTTCAGGCTCTTCACCGGCCATCGCAATCACCTGACCGTCGGGTCCGACGACCACGCTGCGACCGTCAAAGCGCATCGCACCCTCAACGCCCACACGGTTGCACATCGCGATGTTCACACTGTTCTGGAACGCTTGCACGCGCACTTCCTGGAGGAACATCTCCTCAGGTTCGGCGCTGGTATTCGCCGTCGGGATGATCACCAGATCGGCGCCCCGCAAGGCGAGCGTGCGAATGGTCTCAGGGTAATGCCGATCGAAGCATACGCACACCCCGATGTCTCCGAACGGCGTCCCGATCACGCGGATCGCATCGTCAGGCGCGTAATAATCCTGCTCGTAGAAGCGCTCCGCCTGCGCGATATGCACCATGCCCTGCCGGCCGAGCACCCTGCCTTGGGCGTCAATGACCAAAGTGGTGTCATAGCGTCTGCCGTCAGCCTGTTCGAGGTAGATATTCGGGCATGCCATGATCCGCTTCGCCTTGCACGCCTCGCGTATTGCCTGGATCGCAGGGTCGTCGATGCGCATCGCGTACCCGGCGGCGTCCAGGGGAGTATCCGACGCAGGGTATTGCGGGAAGAACGGCGAGTATTGGATTTCAGGGAACACGACCATATCGGCATGACGGTCCGCCGCCTGAGCGATCAGGGCGACACTGGCGTCTACATTGCCGGCGATGACGGTACCCATACTCATCTGTGCAAGCGCGATTCTCATGACAGCATGATAGCTGTGCCGGCAATCCTCAGACAAGGCGCATTTCAATCGCCGGTCTGCAAGCGCTAGACTCGAAGACATGGATATGACGGGCGGGTTCAACGACATGGCGGACGCGGTGACGCGATACGCCGAACAGAACCTGTCCGCAGTGCTTCACCCCGGCAGACGGGGCAGAAACGGCCTGACCTTCCGGCATCGGACCACCGGAAGGATCATCGCCATACTCATCGACGGGCGTGATCTGCTAGTCCGTTGCACGCCGCAACAGGCCGCGCATCCGTCCCTCACGCCGGGTGTCGCGGCGAGCATGCATACCGATCACGATTCGTGGGTGTCCATCAAGCTTGACGGCAGCGTTGATTTTGCCCAGATTGTCGAGTATATGGACGCCTCATCGACGCGCGCCGGCATGCCGCCGCACGACCCCGCTGCCGCCGACACTTCGGATGCGCGCGGCACGGCAGCGGCGCCGGGCGGGACACACCCCTCAGCCGAATCCCGTGTGTACACGGATGTGGCCATTCCCGCGAGGGCCGGTACGTCACACCACCGGCCGGCTGTACGCGGGGTATACGGGCATGTCGAGGACGACGACGTTCACCCTGTCGTTGCACCAGCCGCCCGGCGCGGCTTCCGCCCGGCCCGTGATATGCAGCCCGCCGCCGATCCGGTCATGCCGCCGGACGCCTTGCCGGACCTCTTGACGGACGCACCGAGATATGAGGGACGCACGCCCGGACAATCATTCGCGGACACGCACCACGGCAATGACAGCATTCTGCCGCTGATCGACGCGCCGGCGAACGTCGTCGGCCAGCGGATCCCACACGCGTCACATGACACCCGGCCAAGGCCGGCACGCCCCCAGCTGCCGGCACGCTTGCGCCACATGCGCAGCATCCGCGCCCACTACACCTTCCGCAATGTCGCCTTCGGACGCGCGCTCGACTTCTACCTGCAAGGCACGAGCGTCGCCGACTACCGTGACACCAGTACATGGCATGGAATCTTCCGCTGGCAACACCCCACATACCGCGATATGGACAACGCCCAGCTGCGCGGCTACTTCGCCTGGCGCACACGCTTCCTCGAACGGACCGACGGCCAAGACCATGCTCCAGTCGTCCAGAGTGCGACCGCCGCCGGGACGCCTGACGACGCTTGGTACGACACCTGTGTCGCCTTCGCCAAAGTCCGCGTCTATGAAATCATCTGCGGCATCATCCCCGACCCGGAACAGGGCTACCAGGAGCTCACCCGTATCGCTAAGGACTACGCCTGGCAGGACACGCGCTTCGCCGCATCCCTGGCCCAATGGATCCGCGGCTATATCATCGACCGCAACCTCACCGCCTATATCACCGCCGACACATTCCCCGAAACCATACGGGACCGCATGATCGCGACACTCACCAATCCGGCGGAAACGACCGATGAAGAGTATCTCGACGCGGCAATCCACGTCTCCGCCTACCATGTGGACACCTCGGCGTTCACCAGGCGTCACCGGGACATCGTGCAATACTCCCTTAGGCGCATCTGCCAGGCCGTCGACCGGTATCTGCGCGAACAACGGCATACCAGCCTCGCGGACGTGTGCTTCGGACAGCCCACGACAATCGACGCCGTCCGACTGTTCCCGGACGCCGTCTACCTCGACACCCAACGGTACCGGCCGCAAGCCGACTACGGGATGATGAAACGCGTCGTCAACGAACCGCAAACCGTCAGCATCGACTCGATCCGCTCCTACCGGTGGACCACCGATGGCCATTGGCACCTGACCTCATACGCCACCGATCTCGCCGGCCGCGTATTCGGCGATATCATGCGGGTATGCGACCGGCAATTACGCCGGCACCACCGTTTCGGGCATGATATGAAAGCACCGCCATCAGGCGGGCTCGCCCATGCGCTCATCCCCGTCATCGACCAGGCCATCGATGAGATTGAACGCGCGCGTCTCATCGCCAGCCGCCCGCACATCACCATCGACATGCACGAACTCGCCCGCATCCGCCACGACGCCGACATCACCCGGGACGCCCTGATCGTCGACGAGCAGGACGCGCAAGCCGAATCAACGACGGAAAGCACCATCGAACCGTCTGCGGAACAACCTGCCGTCCCTCGGCAGACGGAACAGGCGGGGGCACCGCCAAACGAGGCGGAAACGACATCAGCACCGCAATTGACGCCGATCCCGGCGCCCGCAGAAACTCCCGCCAGCGTGTCTGCATCAGCCAGCGTGCCCATGCCGACTGAAGAAGCGCCCACGCCCCCACCGACAACCCCACACGACGGCACAGCAACAGACCCGGAACACTTCCTTGTTCGCTCACTGCTCAACCACAAGCCATACGAGGACGAGCTACGCCGCCGCCACGAAAGCGTGAGTATGCTGGTAGACCGGATCAACGAACGCATGATGGACGACATCGGCGACACCGTCATCGAATTCGACGGCGACCGACCCGTTATCATCGAAGACTACGAAGACGACCTGCGACAATGGCTGACACGCTAGCCCGGCACAATACGCCTGCACGCAGAGCAACAACACAGCAACGGCAATGGGCAGGCAACCCCCGGCACCACGGATACGACGAGAAGGACAGACGACATATGGACATGGACCACACCACACCAACCAGCACAGGCGACACCGCCCAAGATGCAACCTCCGGCATCAGTGACACCCACACCCCATCCACCCCGGCGCACCCAACGACCACGACAACCCCAGACACGGCGTCCCAAGGCACGCCAGCCACACAACCGGCAAGTGGGCCGGCACGCCGACAAGTGCCCAAACGCATCGCCGGCGTCATCATCAACTCACTCAAAGGCGGTGTCGTCCCTCGCATCGGCCTGCCCTACATCACCGTAGGCCGCCGCCGCGAAATCGAAGCAATCCTCCACGACGTCGATATCATCGAAGACGGGGGCGCCGCCTTCCGCTTCATCGAAGGCCGTTACGGCAGCGGCAAAAGCTTCCTCCTGCAAGCCGTCCGCACCCACGTCATGGACCGCGGCTTCGTCGTCGTCGACGCCGACCTGTCACCCGAACGCAGACTCCAAGGCACCAAAGGGCAAGGACTGGCCACCTACCGCGAACTCATGCGCAACATGTCCACCAAAACGCGTCCGGAAGGCGGAGCGCTCCCGCTCATCCTCGACCGGTGGATCAGCCAAGTGCAAATACAAACCGCGCAGGCGCTCGCCGAAAGCACGGGAGTCATGCCATCGCCGGACGACCCTGAGTATGCGGTTCGTGTCGATCAGACCATCAGCGAGGTGATCGCTTCGATGCAGGACATGGTCCATGGCTTCGATTTCGCCCGGCTGCTCACCATGTACTACCATGCCAGACGGCAAGGCGATGACGAGACTGCGGGGCGTGTGCTCAAATGGTTCCGCGGCGAATACGCCACGAAGACCGAAGCGCGCGGCGAACTGGGCGTCGGCGTCATCATCGCCGATGACAACTGGTATGACTATCTCAAGCTGTTTGCCGGATTTCTGGTCAAAGCGGGCTATCGCGGGCTGATCGTGATGCTGGACGAACTGGTGAACATCTACAAGATTCCCAATGCGATCACCCGGCAGAACAACTATGAGAAGATGCTTACGATGTACAACGATACGATGCAAGGAAAAGCGCATCATATCGGCATCATCATGTGCGGCACCCCGCAGTGTGTCGAGGACCGGCACCGTGGCATTTACAGCTATGAGGCGTTGCGCAGCCGTCTGGCGGACGGGCGCTTCTCCTCCGAGGGGACGCGCGATCTGCTGGCCCCGGTGATCCATCTCGATCCGCTCGGACCGGAGGAGATGCTTGTGCTGGCGGGTAAGCTGGCCGATATCCATGCACGGCTCTACGGCTATGAGCAGACCTTGAGCGACGAGGATCTGGCCTTGTTCATCCGCATCGAATACCAGCGGGTCGGCGCGGATTCCCATATCACGCCGCGTGAGGTCATCCGTGATTTCATTGAGCTGCTCGACATCCTCTACCAGCATCCCGGCAAGAAACCCGCCGATTTGCTGGCATCCGACGAATTCTCCTATGCGCAGGGCGATCCGTCCGACGGAATGAATCCTCAGGCGGACGGGCAGTACGCCCAGTTCACGATTTGAGTGTCGAACGCACCTCGGCACCGACGGGTGTATAGCTGTTGTGTAGTACAGATTTACAGTAGGTTGTCGGCGATACGACTATCAGGAAAGGACGGACGCGCGTGGATGTCTTCAACCGGTATGCTCCATTCATCCAGGATGCCATCTATGAACATGGCTGGCAGTCCTTACGCGGCGTCCAAGTCGCGGCGGGCGAGGCGATTTTCGGCACCGACCAGAACGTACTGCTGAGCGCGTCCACTGCCTCCGGCAAGACCGAAGCCGCATTCTTCCCGATTCTCACCCTGATGGCGGAAGACCCGCCGGCATCGGTCGGCGCCCTGTACATCGCGCCGCTCAAAGCGCTGATCAACGACCAATTCGACCGCCTCAACGACGTGTGCGCCGAAGGTGACATCCCGGTATGGCACTGGCATGGGGACGTTTCGCAAACCCACAAACGCAAGCTCATGAAGCACCCATCCGGGATATTGCAGATCACACCGGAATCACTCGAAGCCATGCTGCTGCACCGTCATGCCGCCATTACCGCGCTGTTCGGCGACCTGCGATTCATCGTCATCGATGAGCTGCACGCGTTGATGCGCGGCGACCGTGGCGGACAAACCCTGTGCCTGATTGAACGGCTCTCGCGTATGGCAGGTGTCAACCCCCGGCGCATCGGCCTGTCGGCGACGATCGGCGATCCGCAGCAGGCGGCGGAATTCCTCAGTGCCGGTACCGGGAAAAGGACGGTCGTCCCACGGATCGAGTCGACAGGACAGACTTGGCGACTGTCGATGGAACATTTCTTCAACGCCGGACCGCAAGCCTCAGACAAGGGGCTACGCGCGCCGGCATATGCCGCGAATCCGCATGCGGTCGACGGTGATGGCCTGCCGTTGATCGAGCAGGCTCCGGCACTGCCGGCTGGTGCACATGGTACTGGTGCAGTCGCCAAAACAGGCGCATCCGTTGCATTGGATGCCAAACCTGACGGCAGCGTCCGGCAGCAGACTCCGGGGGCTTCCCTTGACGGCACGCCCCGGCACACCGCCACCGACTCCAACCCAGCGGCGGCGGTACCGGAGCCGGCCACCGACTCGGCACCCGAAATGGCCGATCCGGGCATCGGATACATCTTCGAACATACACGCGGCCGCAAATGCCTGGTATTCTGCAATTCCCGCGAAGAAGCGGAAGCGGTGACAACCACCCTGCGCCAGTATTGCGAAGTCAAGCACGAAGCGGATCGATTCCTCATCCATCACGGCAACCTCTCTGCGCCCATCAGACAGAGCGCCGAAGAAGACATGAAGGACGAGAACAGCTGCATGACCACCGTCACAACGGCGACCCTCGAACTAGGCATCGACATCGGACGGCTCGAACGCGCGTTCCAGATCGATGCGCCCTTCACCGTATCCTCGTTCCTCCAACGCATGGGACGCACCGGCAGACGCGACCAACCGCAGGAAATGTGGTTCGTCATGCGGGAAGACCCGCCACAATCCAGAGACATGGCGCCGGACATCATCCCTTGGAAGCTCATTCAGGGTATCGCGTTGATCCAGCTGTATGTGGAACGCCGATGGGTGGAGCCTCCCCGGCTCGACGGGCTTCCGTACAGCCTCCTGTACCACCAGACCATGAGCACACTCGCCTCGGGTGGGGAGATGACACCGGCGCAACTGGCGTCACAGGTGCTGTCGCTCGCCGTATTCCGCCACGTCACGCAGGACGACTACCGAATCCTCTTGCGGCATCTGCTCGATATCGACCATATCGAAACCACCGAGCGCGGCGGCCTGATCGTCGGCGTAGCAGGGGAGCGGATCACCAGCAACTTCAAGTTCTACGCGGTGTTCCAAGAGAACGAAGAGTACAGCGTACGCAGCGAATCACAAGAAATCGGCACACTCGTCGCACCACCCCCGGCGGGTGAGAAAATCGCCATCGCCGGGCACGTATGGGTAGTCGACGAGGTCGATCGCAAACGCCACATCGTCTACTGCACCATGGTCAAAGGCAAAGTCCCCGCATATTTCGGAGACGTCCCCGGAGACATCAACACGGTGATCCTCGAGCGGATGCGTCAGGTCCTTATCGAACCGCCGGACACCATCTACCCCTATCTCATGCACAACGCCGTGGCCCGGTTGCGGCAGGCAAGGGTCGACGCGGCGGTGATGGGCCTGGCCGACCGGCCGCTGCGCCATTTGGGCGGCAACATGTGGGCGCTGTTCCCCTGGCTGGGCACGTATACGTTCCTAGCGCTCAAACGGCTGTTGCTGCTCCGGTGCGCGCCGATGCTTGGGCTCAAAGGCATGGAAGCATGCTCACCGTACTATATGACCTTCCGCATGGAAGCGGACGCCGCCACGTTCTACCGCACCGTTGCCGCAGCCGCACACGACCTCACCGACCCCTTGACACTGATGTACCCGGACGAAGTGCCGGATTTCAACAAGTACGACCGATTCCTGCCACCCCAACTGGTGCGTAAGGGATTCGCATGCGGCGTACTCGATATCGACGGCATGCGCGCTCGCGTGCACGAGTGGGAGCGGTTCGTCAGCAAACCCTGACATTCGGTGCCTGCAATCTTGCACACGGTTGCGATCGCGCTGACATACGCAATCATGGCCGCGGGCGCCCAAGCCGTCACCATCGCGATACTCTGCAGGTGTCGCCTGCCGGGTCACCGCCCGCGCAGCCGGTAGCGTTTCGTCCCGTCCTCGGCTGACGGGTGCGCCTGCGCGATCTCTCCGGCGCGCACGAGCTCACGCAACCCGGATGCCACGGCGAGCGGCGTCAGATGCAGTTCGCGGATGATTTCCTTCGCGCTCATTGCCGAATGGCGTTCCAACAGGTCAAGAATCGCCTGGGAGACTTCGGACGGCGAATCGACGGCATGAAGTCTGCGTTTCGTGAACGTCATGGTGAACATGCCGTGCTCGTTGCGCGCTTCCGCCGGTTCGATGCCGGATTCGCGCAACTGGGAGAGGATCTGCCGGAACCCGTCACCCTCAGAGGTGACGACCGTGCCGCCGTGCGGAGAGGGGGTGAGTTCAAGCAGCGTGAACAGGAACTGGTTGCGGGTCGATGTCATCGTCGGCCCGTCATCCTGCGGATGTTTGGACAGCACCTCCTGCGTGACGGTACCGTACAATCCGCCCGGATTCGTGATAGTGATACGGTCGGTGAACACGCTGACACGCACGGGCGTGCCTTGCGCGTCAGGGGAGTAGTCACGGTGAATGAGCGCGTTCGCGATCGCCTCGCGCAGCGCCGCCGGCGGGTATTCGGGCTTACGCCCGCCGATCCAACGCATCAGCGATTCCGTGGTGTCCTCGATCATCACCGGGATGGACCCGACCACATGCTGGGTCGCAATCAGTGATTCATTCCCGCGGAACACGTCATCGGCGTTCGTGCCGGGGAACACCGCCACGGATACGCCAAGCCGCGGATAGTATTTCTGCGGGTACCGGCCGAGCGCGAGCAGACCGGCAAGCGTAGGACGCAACACACCGCCAACCCGGGAGGCATCACTGTCGTCATGGCGAAGCGCCTGCAAGTCGCACAACACCTGTTCATCACTGCGGTCGGCGAACACGTGCGGATGCCGCTGACGCGCGTTGCCGGTCACCGCCTCGACAAGCGTGGAATCCAGATCATCGATCGTGGCTTCCGGAACCAGATCGAGATCATACGTAGGCTGGTTGTGCTCCTCAATCAGCCGATCGACCTCATAGGCGGTCATATGCCGGTCGCCGTCGCCCGTGCGGATGAACGAGCCGTCATGCGGGCCGAGCGCGGTGATATAACACGGTTTGAGCCGCGGCTGCATCTCATCGACCCGTGCGAACACCAGATTGGTCCCCTCGAACGGGCAGGTGACGATCACCGGGCGCACTACCGGGGTGAGCCGTTCACACGCTTGGCTGAGCGCCTCCTGCATGGCGCGCGCGTTGAACCCCTCGACCGGCGTGAACCCGTTCTTCTCCGACAGGCCGAGAATAATCCAGCCGCCGGAACCGTTCGAGAACGCGGACAGCGTCTCGGTGATGGTCAAGGACAACTTGCGCTTGCATTCCTTGACCTCGCACTGCTGGGTGTCATTGCCGATGATGCGCATCAGACCGATGAGCTCGGTCATCGTGCTCGTGTAACGGTCCATAAGGCTTCCCTTCGCCGCCGGGTGTACCCAGGTACCATCATTGTCTCACAAATCCAGGTAATCCGGTATTGCAGACGGAAAATACGTTAACGAAAACGGCGACACCGGGAGAGATAGGTTCTTCCGGTGCCGCCGCTTTGGAGCGTCTATGAGATTCAGCGCTTTTCGTTGACTGCGCCGTTCGACGCGAGGAAATGCTCCTCGCCCGGCAGTACCGCGTTGAGGATGACCGCGACCACGAAGGACAGCGCGATGCAGTTGCTCGCGAAAATCGACTGGAACAGGTCGGGGAACTGGGCGAAGATGCCCTGCACCTGCGTGAAGCCGATGCCGATCGTCAGGCTGAGCGCCGCGATGGCGATATTGCGCTGCGTGAAGCCCGCTTCGGCAATCATCTGGAATCCGGAGAGCACAATCGTGCCGAACATCATGATGGTGCAGCCGCCGAGTACCGCTTGCGGCAGCGAGTTGAACACCGCGGCGATGCCGGGGACGAAGCTTGCGAGCACCAAGATCAGGCCGCCGGAGAGGATCACCTTGCGGTTGACGACTTTGGTCATCGCCACAAGCCCGATATTCTGTGCAAACGATGTCAGCGGCAGGCAGCCGAACAGGCCAGAGATGCTGGAAATCAGGCCGTCACCGGCGATTGCGCCCGCGGTTTCACGCTCGGAAGGCGCACGGTTAAGACCGACCTTCGCCAACGCGGCGGTGTCGCCGAGCACTTCGACCGAGGACACTACATACAGCAGGGCGAAGGAGATGATCGCGCCCGCGTCGAACTGCACTTTGAACGGCATGATGTGCGGAGCGCTGAGCACCGCCAGGTTCTGGAACCCTGAGAAATCGACCTTGCCCATGAACAAAGCCACCACATAGCCCACCACGAGGCCGAACAGCACCGACAGCTGCTTGGCAGTGCCTTTCATCAACAGTTGGAACGCAAGGCATGCGACCAAGGAAACCAAGCCGAGGGTCAGGTTCTGCCAGCTGCCGAAATCCTTGGCGCCCGAACCGCCGCCGAAGGATGTGGCACCGACGCTGAGCAGCGAGAAACCGATCGAGGTGACCACGATCGCCGACACGATCGGCGGGACGAAACGGCGCCAGAAGCGTGCAGTCAAGCCCAGTACAAGTTCGAGCAGACCACCGACCATCACCGCGCCGACGACCGCCCCGTAGCCTTGGTTGCTGACCACGGCGATCGCGGCGGCGACATAGGTGAAGGAGATACCGGTGACCATGGGCAGACGGCTGCCGATGCGCCACAGCGGATACAACTGGAGGCAAGTGCCCAGGCCGGCGACCAGCAAACCGTTCTGGATGATCATCGCGGACTGTTCCGGACTCATCTTCGCGGCGGCGGTAACCAGGAAGATCGGCGCGAGATTCGCCACGAACATCGCCATCACATGCTGCAAGCCGAACGGGATGCCTTTCCAGAAGGAGATCTTGCCGTCCAGTTGGGTCAGTGGATTGGATGTTGCCGCTTTCGCCGTGTTGATTGATGCGACGTCGGCCGTCGTGTCCGGCGTGTTCTCCTTCGTAACGGTGTCTTGCACGGTGTTGTCTTGTACAGGTTTGCCTTGTGCCGCGTTGTCCTGAGTTGTCGTCGTCGTAGCCGTGGTCGCCGTATTCTCCTCGGCTGCCGTCTTGTCGTCCTCCGACGGCGTTTCGGTGGGGTTGCCCATATCTCTCCTGCCTGTCTTTCCCGATCTCTTCCTTGCTGTTCGTGAAGTTGCCTGCGAGCCCGTCAGGCTTCGCGGAATGCGATTTCGCCGGTGTCGGGATCCATCGATTCCACAATCGCCAGCGATTGTAAGTCATAGCCTGCCTCGCGCAGCTTCGCGCCACCGTCCTGGAAGCCCTTCTCGATGGCGATGCCGATGCCCTCGACCACCACACCTGCTTCATGGCACAGTTCAATCAAACCCTCCATCGCCTTACCGTTGGCGAGGAAATCATCAATGAGCAGCACATGCTCGCCAGGATTGAGGAACCGCTTGGACACGATGACCGGGAACTCGCGCTGCTTGGTGAACGAGTACACCTTCGTGACATACTGGTCGCCGTCAAGGTTGATGGACTGCGCCTTCTTGGCAAACACGACCGGCACATCGCCGAAATGACGCGCCGCGACACACGCGATACCGATGCCGGAAGCCTCGATGGTCAGGATTTTGTCGATCTGTTTGCCGGCGAACAGCCGCGCCCATTCCTGTCCCATGTGGTCGAACAGTTTGACATCACACTGATGGTTGAGGAACGCGTCCACTTTGAGGACGTTACCAGGTTTGACGATGCCGTCACGGCGAATACGCTCTTCGAGTTCTTTCATGACTTGCCTCATGTTCTATGGGGGAGCTTATGCTCCGGGTTGTCTCATTGCCTCGATTGCGGGACGACCGTCATAACCGATGGCGAAAAAAACGCCTCGCGAGGTTGAGCATGTGATGCAGAGAGCATACCGCGAGCGCAGCACATCCGCCCGGCAGTAGGGATGCCTCACGCTGACCTGTGGCTGTGGTAGAAATTATGGGCGCCGTACAGTCGGCGATTGGACGAATCGGAGGGTGACAGTGTTCGACAGTGATTCCCAAGTCATCGCGCGCAGCGCGCAGGAGCTGCTTGACGGCCTCAATCCGCAGCAGGCACAGGCGGTCCAGTATCAGGGTCCGGCGCTGCTGATCGGCGCAGGCGCAGGCTCCGGCAAGACTCGCGTGCTCACCCGTCGCATCGCGTGGATCCTCACCCAGTTCAACGCCTGGCCGAGCCAGATCCTCGCCATCACCTTCACCAACAAGGCTGCCGCTGAAATGCGCGAACGTCTGGCCACGCTGATCGGTCCGGTCGCGCAGCGTATGTGGGTGTCCACCTTCCATTCGGCATGTGTGCGCATCCTACGTCGTGACGGGCAGGCTGTCGGCCTGAATTCCGGCTTCTCGATTTACGACACCCAGGACTGCCAGCGGCTGGTCAAGCTCATCGCCACCGACCTGAACATCGATATCAAACGCTATACCCCGCGCGCGTTGCTCGCCCGGATCTCCGACTACAAGAACAATCTGCAGACGTGGCAAGGGCAGCTCAAGCAGTTCGCCCCGGACTACCATCCCGGCCAGCGCGGCTACCAGTTGGGCCGGTACGGCAATGAGGAACAGCTGTATGCCGTGGTCTACGCGGAATATCAGCATCGTTTGGCGGCGGCGAATGCCGTCGATTTCGACGACCTGATCATGCGCACCGTCGAACTGCTGCGCACCCAGCCGGATGTCGCCGATTATTACCGGCATAAGTTCCGCTACATCCTCGTCGACGAGTACCAGGACACCAATCATGCGCAATACGTGCTGATCCGCGAGCTCGCGGGCATCGACGCCCATGAGCAGCCCGATTCCTCGACGATTGGCGCCGGCAGGGTAGGTCCGGCGTGGGTGACGGTCGTGGGCGATTCCGATCAGTCGATTTACGCGTTCCGTGGCGCTGATATCAGCAACATCCAAGATTTCGAGAAGGATTTCCCGGACGCGAAGACCATCATGCTCGAGCAGAACTACCGTTCGACGCAGACGATTCTTGACGCCGCAAACGCGGTCATCTCCCACAACGAGGGACGCAAGCCCAAGAAGCTGTGGACCGCCGCCGGTAAGGGGGAGCCGATTGTCGGCTATGCCGCTGACAACGCGCAGCAGGAAGCCCTGTGGATCGCGACAGAAATCGCCCGTCTCGTCGCCGAAGATGGCTACAAGTACTCCGATGTCTCCATCATGTACCGGGCGAACGCCCAATCACGCTCCCTGGAAGAGGCGCTGATCAACGCGGGTATCCCGTATCAGCTGATCGGTGGCACCAAGTTCTATGAGCGCAAGGAAATCAAAGACGCCATCGCCTATCTGCAAGCGATTGTCAACCCGGCGGACAGCGTGAATATGCGGCGTATCCTCAATGTGCCCAAGCGTGGACTGGGGGCTCGCGCCGAGGCGCTGGTCGCATCGTACGCCGACGCCTATGCCGCACCGTTCTGGCAAGGAATAGCCAATATGGAGCAGATCGAGGGCCTGCCCACACGCACGGCGAAATCGCTCGGCGCATTCCGCGACACCATGCAGCATCTCGCCGCGTTCGCCCGCGACCATGCGAACAAGCCGTCGGATATCGTTGCCGAAGTGCTTGACAAGTCCGGTTTGCTTGAAGAACTGCAACGTTCGCAAGACCCGCAAGACGCTTCCCGCGTGGAGAACCTTGCGCAATTGCAATCGGTTGCAGCGGAATTCGAGCAGAACACGCCTGACGCCACGCTTGAGGGCTTCCTTGAAACCACCGCGCTGGTGGCTGATTCCGACCAGCTGCCCGGCGAGAACGAAGACAGCGGCAAAGTCACGCTCATGACCCTGCATACCGCCAAGGGCCTCGAATACCCGGTCGTGTTCCTCACCGGTATGGAACAGGGCACGTTCCCGCATTCCCGTTCGCTCGAAGACGCCAGCGAACTGGCGGAGGAGCGCCGACTTGCCTACGTGGGTATCACCCGCGCCAAGCAGCGCCTGTACCTGACGCGCGCCGCGGTCCGCTCGCAGTGGGGGCGTGCCGACGATATGATGCCCAGTCAGTTCCTTGATGAGGTCCCTGACGAACTGATCGACTGGAAGCGCAAGGAAGCCAGCACCGAACGCACGAGTGGCGGCTGGAACTCCGAAGGTTTCGGCGATGACGAGTTCGGCGGCTGGGACGATGATGATTTCTCGTCTTCCAGTTTCGGCGGATCGACATTCGGATCATCGTACGGTTCAGGACGATCGTCCTCGTATTCCCGTCGGTCGGGTGGTTCATCATACGGTTCCACGTATGGCGGTTCCTCGTATGGATCGCGCTCCGGTTCGTCGCGTGGCTCACGTTCAAGCTCGTCCTACGGTACCTCGTACGGTTCACGCAATGCGTACGGCTCCTACGGCTCGTCAGGTTCAGGACGTTCCGGCAAGGTGACGACACGCCGTACCACCCCGATGCGCAAGAAAGCCGCTTCATCGCCGTCCTCATCATCGGCCGGAGCGGACAATGGCTTGAATATCGCGGATTTCCAAGTTGGAGACAAAATCACGCACGACAAGTTCGGCTTGGGTACCGTACTAGAAACACAGGATAAAGGGCGAAACTCCGTCATCACGGTGGACTTCGGCTCTGACGGTGTCAAACGGCTGATGCTCCGCGCCGCTCCGATCGAGAAACTCTGAACGGTAGCACAGCGGCGTCGGATTGCGTCATAGTCGCACGCATGGTGTATGTTAGTGACTCGTGTGTGCAACCGCACACACTATCTGGAGTCTTAGCCCGTCAGTGGGTCGGCGATGGTTCTGTCCAATCAGAATCACCGTTCGTGCATGGCACGATGAAGCACTGGAGAGGCTGGCTCAGCGCGAAGGATTTCTTTCGCGTTCCGTTCAGATAACGACAGAAAAGGAACAACATGACTAACGCTCAGCGTTCCCGCCGTCAGGTGCGTCTTTCTCGCGCCCTCGGCATTGCACTGACCCCGAAGGCGCAGCGCCTGTTCGAGAAGCGTCCGTACGCTCCTGGCGAGCACGGCCGCACCCGCCGCCGCACCGAATCCGATTACGCGGTGCGTCTGCGTGAGAAGCAGCGTCTGCGCGCCCAGTACGGTATCTCCGAGAAGCAGCTTCGCGCCGCTTACGTGAAGGGCACCCGTACCGCCGGCCAGACCGGTGCCGCTATGCTCACCGATCTTGAAACCCGTCTCGACGCCCTCGTGCTTCGTGCTGGCTTCGCCCGCACGACCGCTCAGGCTCGTCAGTTCGTGGTGCACCGTCACATCCTGGTTGACGGCAACATCGTGGATCGTCCGTCCTACCGCGTCAAGCCCGGCCAGACCATTCAGGTTCGTCCGAAGAGCCAGACCATGGTCCCGTTCCAGGCTGCTGCTGAAGGCGTCCACCGTGACGTGCTTCCTGCGGTACCGCCGTACCTCGATGTCAACCTCGCCTCCCTGAAGGCGACCCTGACCCGTAAGCCCGTTCCGGAAGAGATTCCGGTTCAGGTGAACATCCAGTACGTCGTCGAGTTCTACGCTCGCTGATCTGGATTCATTCCATTTTTCAAGGACATACAGCATAAGGCCCCGCTTGCATGCGGGGCCTTATGCTATCTGCTGTTCGACCGTCGCATGTTGCGCATGACTCATACTTTTCTGCCGACACTGAGGTGGGTGTGAGCGTCGGCAGAAGCAGACGATGGTGGATTTGCGCTCGGCTGCGTCGCCTGCATGGTCAGCCCATACAGGCGCGAGTCCACGACATGCTCGCCGGCGTGCTTTTACTCGCCGAGCACGCCTGCGACGATCGACGACACGATGGACATGATCAGTGAGCCAAGCACGGACCACCAGAATCCGCTGATGACCACGCCGACGTCGAAGAACGAGAACGCAAGCCATGACGCGAGTTCCATGAACAGCCAGTTGATGACCAGAGCAACAAACCCAAGACTGAGAATGGACAGGGGGAGCGCCAGCACATGCACAACGGGTTTGATGGACGCGTTGATAAGCGCCATGAATAGCGAGAACGCGGCAATACCGAGGATCGGCGGGTCGCCTTTCGCTTGCATGCCGGGTAACAGAGCGACCATCACTCCGGCGGCGATGGTCATAATCAGCCAATTGATAAGAAACCGTCTCATGGGCACAGTCTACCGCAATAGCGCCGTATCATCCGCCACCATGATGATGCCGTGCCCGCGCACGAAGCGTCATTGGCCGCAGAATGCTTGACGCATCATGATGGCGTAGGCGTCCCGGCCTTGTGGCGTCAAATGTGTGCCGTCATCATACAGGTATTCGCTATGTCCTTCGCTGGTGCCGTACCAGTCGATCACTCCGACATTGGCATGATGCGCCGCGAAAGACCGAATGGTCGCATTATTGGGATCCTGCCATGAGACCGGTGTGCGCAGTGTGAGGAAATACACCGGTTTGCCGTCGAAAGCTTCGACAATGCCTTGTAATGTGGATTCGTCACGAATCGCTCCGTTGTCGCCGAGCGCCACAACCACGGCATTGCCGGCGGTTCCTGCTGCGGCGTGTTGGGCGTAAATACCCGGAGCGGTTCCCAATTGGCGGCTGACTTGCGCGTCAATAATAGCCCTCGGCATGATCTGTTGCAACGGTTCCGCTGCGCCTAAAGCCACGGAATCACCGATGATCAGCGGGTCTGCTGAGCATGATCCGCTGGAGGCGTCATACGCCCACTGCGTCAATGGCATGCCTTTGGGGACTTTCTCCGCTTTTGGGGTCACCGATGGCGTAGGTTCTGGTGGTTTCGAGCTGCTGGTGGTATGCGGTGCCGGGGACGTACCGGCGTGAGCGTCGGATGCTTTCATTTTGGGGGATGCGGATTTGCCATGATGCGGATCATGGAGCCGTGAGACGCTACGCTCCGCGATTTCAGGGCGCAGCATCACGGCTCGCCGATACGAAATCTCCTGCCAATTGGCGGGGACAACACCAAGCACCACTGCGGTGATCAAGCCAGCCACGCTGAGCACACGGGCGGCCGGGCGCAAGGATGACACCGTGGAAATGACGGGGGCGCTCACACGACGGCGAAGGGAATCGAATGGTGGCATAGCCCCGGTCGTGTCGGATAGCGAAGACTGGTTGTCAGCGCCACGGTTCGCCATACCAAAAGGCTGAGCGAGCCCCTCATGCTTGTCGCCATGCGCTCGTGTCAGGGGGCGTTCAACGAACTTGTACAGCAATTCCGCGGCGGCACACAGGATGAGCGCTTCCACCAGCCAGCCCCACCACGGCAGATCGGCGGTACGGGTCGCCGGGTTCATCACTTCGAGCAGCGGGTAGTGAACCAGATATAATGCGAATGCTCGAGAACCGATAGTGACCAGCGGGGCGCAGCCGAGTACCCGGTCAGTCAGCGAATCCGCCGACGTGCAAGCTGCGACGATGCATGCTGACAGCAACGCGGCGCCGGTGAACCCGCCGCGGTACATCCACGCATCGTCTCCATGGACGGTGAAGCAGCCGACGGCCAATACCATCAGGGAAACCATCGCCGCGATATCCAGTGCGCCGACGTGCACTGATCCGAGACTGCCACACCAGTTGAGTACGCGCGATAGCCACACAGGCATCCGCCTTGCGGAGGAGCCGCCTTCCGCCGACGCTCCTATGGCAGCCCGCCAGGCCGCAGTGTCATCAAGCATGAGCGCGAGCTCGGCGCCGACAAGCATTTCCGCGGCACGTGTGTCAAGCCCATAATACGCGTGAGTCGTATCGTCGCCGTGGGATGCGGACCATGCCATGGCAATGCTTGACAAGATGATCATGAACCACACTGCACCATGAAGCCACGCACGTGAGCGGCACACACGGTGCAGCAGCCATAGTAGCGCCGTCCAGACAATCGCAAACTGCATAATGACGGCAATGAACCACAGCGGTGTAAAGGGAGAGGGAAGACCAGCGGCAGCAAAATACGGTACTTTGCGCAAAATGTACACCCAGTTGACGGCGAACACAGCAGACGGCAATGCGTCGGACTGGGTTTTGGGCAGTAGCGACGGGGCGAGCAGGTATATCAACGGCACCGTCAGCGCAATGGAAGACAGGAGCATGGGCCACAACCGGATAAGACGCTTACGGATCATCGTCGCGTAGCGGAAGCGCCCTGACTGCCATGCGTGCTCAATACTACGTGTCATGAGGAATCCGGTGATCACGAAGAACGTCGTGACACCGAGGAACCCACCAGAGAACGGGGAAGGTGATGCATGATACGCGACGATTGCAATGATTGCGAGTGCACGCAACCCATCGATACCACGGAATCTCGGCGATATCCGTTCGTCATGCGATGTGGTGGCATTGCTCGTATTGAAGCCGGCTGAACGTGCCAACATGGTCCCTTTCCTCATGCCCGATGCGATAGACATTTCTACTGAGCACCGAAGACGTAGCGGAGCGCGACACGCCGGAGACCGGATGGTTGCTCAGATCAGCGGCGATAGCATGGGAATATGAGGATTCACATCTATCTCGTGCGACACGGGCAAACCTTCTTCAACCGGTACAACCGGTTGCAAGGATGGTCGAATTCACCATTGACCGATCAGGGCATTGCCGACGCGGATACTGCGGCACACAAACTAGCTGATATCGCATTTGCTGCCGCCTACTGTTCGGACACTACGAGGGCTGAACAAACGGCGCGCCGGATTCTCGACGTGAATGAGCGGTGCGGTCATGTGCGTCCCAAGCTGGTTGCGGATATGCATTTTCGTGAGCAGTTCTACGGGTATTTTGAAGGGCAGGACATGTCAATGGCATGGTGGGCGGCGGGCGCCCCTCATGGTGTTGGAACGTACAACGCCATCGTTGACCGGTATGGGCTTGCAGCAACACGTGATTTCCTCAAAGAGGCTGACCCGTTCCATGATGCTGAATCCGATGGGGAATATTGGGAACGTATCGCCGGAGGATATCGTCTGATTGCGCAGAATCCTGATTTGCGTGACGGGGATAACGTGCTGCAGATTTCCCACGGCAACACGCTGCTCAGTCTTATGCAACGGTTCGCTCCGGAGGGGTATGACTTGTCCTGTCGTCCGGCCAACGGCAGTGTCACACAAATGGACTTTGACACTGAGGCTCCGTTCGACCATGCTCTTAGCGTAGTGTCGTACAACAAGTGACAGGAACAGATAAGGTCGATGTCATTCGGGTGATGTTTGCCGTCTCGCCCGGATACTAGGCTAAATGCGGTATTGTAAGCGCATGATGCGCGTGAGCAGAAAGAGGTTCGCATGGGTGTCGGAGACGTCGCCGGTCTGATCGCGGCAATCGCATTCGCGATTCTTGTCGGTTTCTTGATCTACCCCCTGATCCGTTTGGGCAAGCTGTTCGACCAGGTTGCCTTGACGGTCAAGGAGTCGGGCGACCACGCCATTCCGGCTCTTGATGAAGGTGTCACTACAGTCAAGCAAGTGAATAAATCCTTGGCCGACGTCAACAGGATTTCCGATTCCGCGTCGACGACCGCCACGAATATCAGCGCATTGACTGATTTGTACGGATCCTTCCTCGGCAAGCCTGTTATCAAGGCTGCGTCGACCTTGTACGCTGTGAAAACTACCGCCCAGTCCTTCTTCTCCAAGAAATCCGGGCTTCGGTCCACACCCGCCAAGCCATCCGCTCCAACAGCGGTGAAGGCGACTTCCCAGACCAAGGAGGCGTGATGAAACGAGTATTTTGGGTTGCGGTGGGCGTCACCATCGGCGTGGTCGCAGTGGCCAAAGCACAGGCCTATGTCAAAGCGAACACTCCTGACAAGGCGAGACAGTTCCTGCTCGGCCCTGACCAGAACAATGTGATGCAACGCACGCTTGCAGGACTGATTGAGGAGTTCAACACCGCACGCAAGGCACGGGAGGCTGAGCTCAACCGGCAATATTCCGGCATCGCCGAATAGCGCAAGTCCATTGCTGAACTGACCACATTCCGCTATATATTTCTGTCGGGCCCGCCGCACATGCCGAGCCCTCAACAACACAAGGAGTTATCTCGCTTATGCGCACTGCAGACATCGCAAAGCGTTATCTCGACTATTTCGAGAAGAACGGCCATATGGTCGTACCTTCGGCGTCACTGATTTCGCCGAACCCGACGACCTTGTTCACCATCGCGGGCATGGTGCCGTTCATCCCGTATTTGCTGGGCGAGCAGACACCGCCGTCGAGGCGTATGGCATCGAACCAGAAGTGCGTGCGTACGCTGGACATCGATGAAGTCGGTAAAACCACGCGTCATGGCACCTTCTTCCAGATGCTTGGTAATTTCTCGTTCGGTGATTATTTCAAGGAAGAGGCGATCCACTACGCGTGGGAGTTGCTGACTACGCCGCAGGATAAAGGCGGGTACGGCTTCGACCCTGAAAAGCTGTGGGTCACCACATACACTGACGATGAGGAAGCCCGCTCCATCTGGAAGAACGAGGGCTTCGACCCAGAACATATGCAGATTTTCGGCATGGAAGACAACTTCTGGACCACCGGTGGCCCTGGCCCTGGCGGCCCATGCTCCGAGATCTATGTCGACCGCGGTCCGGAGTATGGCCGGGATGGTGGCCCAGCAGCCGATGAAAACCGTTTCATCGAAATCTGGGATCTGGTGTTCGAGAACTATGAGGTGGATAACGTCAAGTCCAAAACCGACCTGCATATCGTCGGTGAACTCGAGCACAAGAACATCGATACCGGTGCCGGTCTTGAACGTTTGGCTTACCTGATGCAAGGCAAGCAGAACATCTATGAGACCGATGAGGTGTTCCCAGTCATTGAGGCCGCACAGAAGCTGTCCGGCCGCACCTATGGCGAGGATCCTGAAGCCGACGTGCGTTTCCGCGTCGTTGCCGACCATGTGCGTTCCGCACTCATGATCATGTCTGACGGCGTGCGCCCCAGCAACGTCGGCCGTGGTTACGTGTTGCGCCGTCTGCTGCGTCGTACTGTCCGTTCGATGCGTATGCTTGGCGTGCGTGATCATGTGCTGCCTACGCTGTTCCCGGTGTCTGAAGCCGCGATGGAGCCGAATTATCCTGAACTCAAGGACACGTTCCACGATGTGTGCGAATCCGCGTTCGGCGAGGAGGATGCGTTCCTGCGTACATTGGAAAGCGGCACCACGATTCTTGATGTCGCGGTCAACCAGGCCAAGAGCCACCATGGTGAAGTGTCCGGTGAGGATGCGTTCAAGCTTCATGATACGTATGGCTTCCCGATCGAGCTGACTCTGGAAATGGCTCAGGAGCAGGGGGTCAAGGTTGATGAGGCCAAGTTCCGTGAACTCATGGCTGAACAGAAGTCCCGCGCTCGTGCTGATGCGCTCAAGAAGCGTCACAACGTTGACTTGAGCGTGTATGACGATTTCAAGAAGACGCTGGCCAAGCCGATTGACTTCTTGGGCTACACCGATTTTTCAAGCCGATCCAAGGTGCTGGGCATCATGCAGGAAGGCAAGGGTTCTGTTCCGGCGGTGACCGGTCCGGCGAATGTCGAAGTCATTCTCGACCGCACGCCGTTCTACGCGGAGGCTGGCGGCCAGCTCGCCGATCAGGGTGAAATCATCTCTGACGATGGCGCCGTACTCGAAGTGGATGATGTGCAGAAGCCGATCAAGGATCTTATCGTCCACCAGTGCCGTCTGACTGAGGGAACCTTGGTTGTCGGCGCTGATGTGAACGCCAATATCGACCTCAATCGCCGTGGCGCCATCGCACGTTCGCACACCGCCACACACATGGTGCATAAGGCGTTGCGGGAAGAGCTTGGCCCGCAGGCGACCCAGCGCGGTTCTGAGGATGCGCCGAACCGTCTGCGTTTCGACTTCCAGTGGTCCAAGGCCCCGAGCAAGGACATTATGAACGCTGTCGAGGCTCGGGTCAATGATCGCTTGCGCGACAATCTGGCCGTTACGACAACCGAAATGAAGTTCGATGACGCCATCGCTCTCGGCGCGATGCATCTGTTCGGCGAGAAGTACGGCGATATCGTCCGCGTCGTCTCGATTGGTGAGGATGGCTGGAGCCGTGAGCTGTGCGGCGGCACCCATGTCGATCATGTCGGCAAGATCGGCCAGATCAGTATCATGTCCGAGGCTTCCATCGGTCAGGGTGTTCGCCGTGTCGACGCCGTGGTGGGCCAGGGTGCATACGAGTTCAATGCTCGCGAGCATGCTCTCGTCTCCCAGCTGTCTGACAAGCTCAATGCTCGTCCTGACGAATTGGCTGACCGTGTCAATACGCTGCTGGCCAAGCTCAAGGAATCCGATCGTCGTCTCGCATCGATGTATGAGTCCCAACTTGCGGCGGCCATTCCGCAAATCGTCGCCGAAGCGCAGCATTCCGACGCACCGGTTGTCGTAGCCGCCAAGAACGTGGGGCATTTCGGCTCCTTCGACGCCCTGCGTAAGACCGTGCTTGATATCCGCGGCCGTCTCGGTGAGGATAAGCCTGTTGTCGTGGCTCTTGCGGGCGTGAACGCCGATGATAAGCCGATGGTCGCCGTCGCCACCAATGATGCTGCACGCAAGTCGGGCATCAAGGCTGGCGACTTGGTTCGCGGCGCTTCCAAGGTGCTCGGCGGCGGTGGCGGCGGCAAGCCGGACTTCGCCCAGGGCGGCGGCGCCGACGCGAGCAAGATCGACGCGGCGTTGGTTTCGTTGCGTAACGAGGCGATGAGAGGCTGACCACCCATATGGTGTGGCTTGGCGTCGACCTTGGTGCAGCCCGGGTCGGACTGGCATTGTCCGACCCGGAGCTGACCTTTGCGCACCCGATTGGCAATATTCGCGTGTATGGCGACGCGTTGGAAGCCATCGATGACGTGATTGACATCATTGAACGCGAGCATGTCGACCACGTGGTGGTAGGTATGCCGCTGTTGCTGAGCGGTAGTGCGGGAGAAAGCGCGAAAAAAGCGCGACACTGGACTCATGAGTTGGTTGCCCGCATGGTTGAATATCGTGATACGGATCAATTGCATATTGACGATATCCCAGTGGTTGAATTGCATGATGAACGGCTGACCACAGTCACCGCGCACCGACAGCTGTCTGATGTGCGTATTGCGACGCGTGGGCATCGACCTATGGTGGATCAGCAGTCGGCGGTGCTGATTTTGCAGTCTGCGCTGGATGCTGCACGGACGGACGAAGGACAACACAATGGGGTGCTGTCCGATGAGACAAGGAAGAGGAATGAATATGGCGGATGATTTTCGTGATTTTTTCGAGGAGCGTACGCAATGGACTGATCCGGACGCTCCCAAAGCGCTTGAGTCGGATGCACATATCCTTTCGGATGAAGAAGCCCCACGTTCCAGGCGGGAAATCCGCAAGTCGAAGGAACGTAAGCGGACACGACAGTTGACTCGCATCGTCGCCATCGTTCTCGTGGTTGCCGTCGCCTGCTCGTTGGCTGGATTCGGATACCATCGGCTCACCATGTGGCGGGACGCTCGTGAGCGAGCATCTGAGACGTTGACCGCAGATTATCCGGGGCCTGGCAGCGGCGCCGTGGAATTCACGGTCGAAAGCGGCGAAGGCCCAGCGGAAATCGGTGACAAACTGGTGAAAGCCGATGTCATCAAATCGCAAGGTGCGTTCACCAGTGCAGTCGCGGCGAATAACAGCACGTTGTATCCGGGAACGTACGAGCTGAAGAAGCACATGGCGTCCGCTGATGTCGTCGCGATTCTGTCCGACCAGTCCAAAGCCACGGGCTTCCTCCAAGTCAAAGCGGGGGAGCGTGTCTCCCAGGTGATTGCTGACGCGGCGAAATTATCCGGTATCAACGCCGACGATTTCAATGCGGTGATCAACGGCGGCGGTGCGGGTATTCTTCCCGCTGAAGCCGGCGGCAAGTTCGAAGGCTGGTTTGAACCGGGAACCTATAACGTGAAGAATCACGGTTCAGCAAGCGACATCATCAAAACGATGGTTGATAAGCGGGTCGAAAAGCTTGACGCTCTCGGTGTGCCTACTGGCACCGACCGTCAGCGACTGCTGATTATCGCCTCGATTTCAGAATCCGAAGTCAATTCAGAAGAATACTACGGCAAAGTGGTACGTGTGATTCTCAACCGTATGGCCAAGAATATGCCGCTGGGCATGGATTCGACTGTCGCTTACGGTCTGGGCGTCTCGGCGGACAAGCTCACCGATGCCATGCTCAACGACGCTTCGAACCCGTATAACACGCGAGTGAACACGGGACTGCCGCCTACCCCGATCAGCAATCCGGGAGAATCCGCCATCAAAGCGGCGATGAACCCGCCGGAAGGTGACTGGCTGTATTTCGTCACGGTCAACCTGACCACAGGAGAGACGAAGTTCGCAGCAACGGAAGACGAGTTCTGGAAGCTGCGCGACGAATACAAAAACTCGAACAGTAATGCGAACTGATACCCGCCGTATCATTCGTCTGTAATAGAGTCCATATAGAAGACGTGGCCGTGTGGGCGGTCGCGATTGCCGCTAATATGCGAAAGCAGTAGAGCTGTGGCAAGACACGTAGAAATACAGAGACAAAGGAGACCACATGTTGCGTTGGCAGACCGCCGGAGAATCGCATGGTGAAGCGCTTGTCGCGATGATGGAGGGGCTGCCTGCCGGCGTGCAGGTCACCACGAAGGACATTTCCGAGGCTCTCGCCCGCCGCCGCTTGGGCTATGGCCGTGGCGCCCGCATGAAGTTTGAGCAGGATCAGGTCCGACTGCTTACCGGCGTGCGGCACGGCTCCACGTTGGGGTCGCCGATTTCCATTGAAATCGGCAATACAGAGTGGCCGAAGTGGACTGAAGTCATGAGCGCCGACCCGCTCGATCATGAGCTGCCGCAAACCGGTCGCAACGCGCCGCTGAGCCGTCCGCGCCCAGGGCATGCCGACTTGACGGGGATGCGTAAATACGGGTTCACTGACGCCCGTCCCATTCTCGAACGTTCCAGCGCACGTGAAACCGCGTCCCGTGTCGCGTTGGGCGCTGTCGCATCGAACTTCTTGGAACAATGCTTGGGCATTCGCACGGTCGCTCACGTCATCTCCATAGGGGGCGTGGGTATTGACGAGGATACGCCGCTGCCGCTGCCGGATGACGTGGCCGCACTCGACCAGTCTCCCGTCCGTACCTTGGACAAGGATGCGGAGCACCGCATGATGGAACGTATCGATGAGGCGAAGAACGCCGCGGATACGCTTGGCGGCGTGATTGAGGTGATCGCTTACGGCGTTCCTGCTGGTCTTGGCACGTATGTCGAGTCCGACCGGCGTCTCGACGCCGCGTTGGCGAGTGCACTGATGGGCATTCAGGCCATCAAGGGTGTGGAAATCGGCGACGGTTTCAAAGAAGCGGATCGTCCTGGTTCCCTTGCCCACGATGAGATCGTAGTCAATGATGACGGACGGATCAGCCGGTTGAGCAATCGTGCAGGCGGTATCGAGGGTGGCATGTCCAACGGTGAGCCGATTCGTGTCCGTGCCGCTATGAAGCCTATCCCATCGATTCCCAAGGCGCTGCGTACGGTGGATGTGCTCACCGGGGAGCCTGCCCAGGCGATCAACCAGCGTTCTGATAACACTGCAGTGCCGGCTGCGTCTGTTGTCGCCGAAGCGATGGTTCGTTTGACGCTGGCGAAGTTTGTGCTGGAGAAATTCGGCGGGGACAATATCGCTGAGACCCGCCGTAATGCCCAAGCGTATCTCGCGTCCTGGCCTGAACATTTGCGCTGATGTACTGTACCGGTTCGGCATTACAGCGGGAACGTGAGGTGAAGTGATATGACGCAGCATCATCGTCGGTACGGTGGCAGCCGTGACGCTTCGCGACGTCGCTATGCTACGCGACGTGCCGATGTCGCATCTCATCAGGAGGGCAGATTGTCGGCTCCCGTAGCTGTGCTTATCGGTATGCCGGGGGCTGGCAAAACCAGAGTCGGTGGGGAAGTGGCTCAGTTGCTTGGTGTCCGATTCACTGATTCGGACGAGGTGATTGAGCATCGCTCCGGCATGAAGATCACGGACTATTTTGAACGGTACGGTGAGCCGAAGTTCCGTGCGTTCGAATGCGACGTCATTGAGGATCTGCTGCATTCCACGGACGGTATTCTGTCGCTCGGCGGTGGGGCTCCGATGACCGGCCAGGTCCGTGAAGCGTTGGCGGCTTATGAGGAGAACGGCGGGAAGGTCGTCTATTTGCAGGCTGATCCGCATGAGGCGATGGAGCGTGCCCGACGCGGTGGGAACCGGCCGATGCTGGCGGGGGATGCCGACGCGAAGTGGCGTGCCCTGTATGAGGTGCGGGACCCCGTGTTCCGTGCTATCGCGAATGTGCAGGTCCGCACGCACGGATCGTCGCCGCAGCATGCGGCAAAGAAAGTGGTGGATATGGTTATGGAACATGATGTGCATGTCACTGGTGCGTCAATCACCCCGTATGATGTCCGAATCGGTGTGGGAACGTCGAATCATCTTGCGGAAGTCCTCGGTGACAAGCCGGTCAAGGTTGCGTTGATCCATACGGCGCCGGTGCAACGGCACTCCGATCGTGCGCGTGCATTGCTGCGTCAGGGGGGTTATGAGGTCAGTGACATTCTGATTCCTGATGCGGAAGCCGGCAAAACCATTGAAGTTGCCAATGGTATCTGGCAGCGTTTGGGCGATGAAGGATTCACTCGTTCTGATGCTGTCGTCGGTCTCGGTGGCGGAGCGGCGACGGATCTTGCCGGATTTGTCGCCGCAACGTGGATGCGTGGCATCCGATACGTGAACTGCCCGACGTCATTGCTGGCGATGGTGGATGCTTCCACAGGCGGGAAAACCGGCATCAACACACCGCAAGGCAAGAATCTGGTCGGTTCGTTCTACACGCCTGCCGGCGTGCTCGCTGACATGCGTGCGCTGGAAACGCTACCTAACGATATTTTCGTCGAAGGTCTGGGCGAGGTAGCGAAGTCCGGTTTCATCCGTGACCCGCAGATTCTGGCCATCCTTGAAGAGCATGCGCGCGAGCTGCGCGCTTTTGACGGCAGCACGTTCCTAGGGTCGCCGTTGGAGGGCGTGGTCGCCGAACTGATTGAGCGTACGGTTACAGTCAAGGCATACCATGTTTCCAACGATTTGCGTGAAGCGGGGCTGCGCGAGTTCCTCAACTACGGTCACACGCTTGGTCATGCCATTGAACAGATCGAGCATTTCAAGTGGCGTCACGGCAATGCCGTCGCCGTCGGCTGTGTTTTCGCGGCTGAACTGTCCCATATTCTCGGGTATATCGACGAGGATTTGGTCGAATATCATCGCGATTTGCTTGGCTCCTTGGGATTGCCCACATCGTGGGGCGGCGGCGACTGGCAACGTGTTCTGGCGCTGATGCACCGTGACAAGAAGGCACGCGGTAATACCTTGCGTTTCGTCATTCTTGACGGTATCGGTCATCCGATTCATTTGGATAATCCGCCGATTGAAGCAGTCCATGAGGCTTTTGAACGGATTCGCCCCACACAGTGACACGGTGGATGTCCACGAGTCCAATATCATCGGAACGCAGAAAGGTAAACGTATGACGCGTCGTGTTCTTGTCGTCAATGGGCCGAATCTTGGCCGTCTTGGTGTCCGCCAGCCTGATGTCTACGGTCATCAGGATCTGCAAACGCTTCGTGAGGATTGTGAGCGGTGGGGCCGTGACCTCGGTTTGGATGTCGAGGTTCGGCAGACTGACGACGAAGCCGAGATGATTCATTGGATGCATGAGGCCGCGGATGGTGCGATTCCGGTGGTCATGAACCCGGCGGCATTCACGCATTACAGCTATGGTTTGGCTGATGCCGCACACATGGTCGGCGATGCCGGGGTGCCTCTGATGGAAGTGCATATCTCCAATCCCGCATCACGCGATGAATTCCGTAAGCGCAGCGTGATTTCCCCTGTGGCTACAGGCACGATCACCGGGCTTGGATTCTTCGGCTACAGGCTTGCCCTTGAGGCGATCGCCCATATCATGGGCGAATGACTATAGGCATGGGCGTTATTGTGGGGCGGGAATCATCGTAGGTTCCCGCCCCACGTTACTGAGGTGCTCCCGATCATGACAACGTTTTCCTTGGCCATGCAATGATGCATGTGTCTGGTTGGATACCATCTACTGCCAGTGCTGCTGTACGCGGGCGGTTTTCTTTGATTGTTGGCGTGTGTCAACGCCACGTTGTCATTGCAAAATATTCACGTTATCATAGAAGCGCCGAGTACAAACGTATGCAATCCCCATTCGGGGAACTCCACAGGCCGCCACAGTCGATGTGACGGGAGGCATACCACACTGCTGCGAAGCCCCAGGATGGCAAGTCCGCGGCGCAAGCCGCGAACCAGCCGGCGGATCTCGCCAAGACGGGTGCTTCGGTTGCCGGAGCGATCCTCGTGTGCCTCGCACTGGCCTTGGCTGGTGCGATGTCGCTGGCAGGGGAGCGCAAAGCCAAGCACGGCGCATACCGTGACTAGCCTGGTCTACGGCGCATAGTCTGACCTCGTGTCAGACGCGTCCCACCAACGGGTGACGAACGTAAGACAACGTTCGTCACCCGTTGTCGTTTTCATCGACTCGTTTGCGCTCCCGCAAGGTGTTATCGTCCACCGCCGACTGCGAACGTTTGCAGGACCGAGCCGCCCGTCATACAATGCTGTCAGCCCATCCAACGGAGGAATCATGAAACAACGCATCAGAACCATCCTGATCGCAGTGCTGTGCATCGCCGTCAGCGCCGCGCTGACCGTAGCGACATTCCGCACGCCGACCGGCATCACCGCCAATTTCGATCCGGCCAGCTACCGCAGTGACGTCATCGTTACCGCGTTCCAGGAAAACTGGACGTCGATCGCCAAGGAATGCACCAAGACATTTGGTCCGGAAGGCGTCGCGTATGTCCAAGTCTCTCCGCCGCAGGAATCCATCAAGGGAACGCAATGGTGGACGTCATATCAGCCGGTCAGTTACGCGTTGAACTCCAAGGAGGGCACTGAACAGGAATTCAAATCCATGGTCGCCACATGCAAGGCGGCGGGGGTGGGCATCATCGCCGATGCCGTCATCAACCACACTACCGGTGTCGGGCAGGGCAGCGGCACCGGCACGGGCGGCAGCGCATACGATGCGAAGGGCGATTTCCCCGCTATTGGATACACTGCCAAGGATTTCCATTCCTGCGACTCGGATGTCATCAATTACACGGATCAAGAGAATGTCCAGGATTGCCGTGTCACCGGATTGCAAGACCTCGACACGTCTTCAGCCCATGTACGAGATACACTCGCCTCGTATTTCGCCAAACTCATCAACTATGGGGTCGCGGGCTTCCGCGTCGATGCCGTCAAACACATCTCCAACACGGATGTCCTCGCCATCAAGAAGCTCGTAGCACAGAAAACCGGACGCTCCCTGAACGATATCTGGTGGATGCAAGAGGTCATCGGCAACGTGAACGAGGCAGCGGCGATCCAGCCGAAGAACTACACGCGTTCCGGGCAGGTGTCGGAATTCCAGTACGCGTACCAGCTCAAGACCTTCTTCTCCAATTCGCTTGTCGGGGGCACCAAGTCGATCAAGGACATCACCAGCAATCTCGTGCCAAGCGACGAGGCGGCGATATTCGTCACCAATTGGGATACGGAACGCAACGGCATGACGTTGACATACCGTGACGAGAACTCGTATCTGCTGGCTAATGCGTTCGTGCTCGCGTACCCGTATAGTACGCCGAATATCTTCTCCGGCTATGAATATGAGAACAGTGATGACGGCGCTCCAGGCGCCACCTCGACCTCCGTCCCCGATACGACCTGCGGCACGGGGTCGGATTGGACCTGCACGCAACGGTGGACGGCGATCCGGGGCATGATTGGCTGGCATAACGTCGCCAGGTCCGCACGCATGGTGGATTGGCATGACGACGGCGATAACGTCATCGGTTTCGGCCGCGGCAACCGGGCATACATCGTCATCAACAACGGGGAAAGCGATGCCGCCGTGTCGTACGCCACCTCGATGCCGGCAGGCGGGTATTGCAATGTCTATGCCAGCGGCGACTGTTCGTCGACGGTGCATATCGGCATCGATGGCAAGCTCAACGCGACTGTGCCGGCGGGATCGGCCATAGCGATCCATGTGGCTGCCACGCCGTCCACCTGGCACGGCGGTTCCGCCCGCGACGCATCCGACCCGGATTGGTATGGGAACTGATGTGTGCGCTGACGCCGGTTTACGGTGCTCGTAACACACGGGCACTGTACCTGTGCGGTACATACGTGCATGACTGCTTGTAGATTCCGAAATCTCACCCGATGCATCAGGTTTTGGAATGAGATTGTGAGGTGGGATGTGCGCGCAACCCACATTGCCCTGTGATCACAATCGGGGAGGAGTCGACGTTGCGCACAGCCCGCCACCTATCGTGCCGTGCGCAACGAAACACGCCGGGTCATGGCGAGATGATAGATTGGAGTTCCATGGCAAGAAGACAACATGGCAATGCATCGGAACACGTCACCAAGCATATTTTCGTCACCGGAGGCGTGGTGTCCTCCCTCGGCAAAGGACTGACTGCTTCGTCCTTAGGCCGCCTGCTGCGCAGCCGCGGAATCCGCGTTCTTCAGCAGAAACTCGATCCCTATATCAATGTCGACCCGGGCACAATGAACCCCTTCCAGCACGGTGAGGTCTACGTCACCGAGGACGGCGCCGAGACCGATCTCGACATCGGCCATTACGAGCGCTTCCTTGATGTCTTCCTCAGCCAGAAGGCGAATGTCACCACCGGTCAGATTTACCAGTCCGTGCTGCGCAAGGAGCGTGCCGGCGAGTATCTGGGCCAGTGCGTGCAGGTGATCCCGCATATCACCAATGAGATTAAGAGCCGTATGCGTGCCCAGGCGGCGGACGATGTCGATGTGATCATCACGGAAATCGGCGGCACCGTCGGTGATATCGAATCGCAGCCGTTCCTTGAGGCAGCCCGTCAGGTGCGCCGCGAACTCGGCCCGGAGAACTGCATGTTCGTGCACGTTTCGCTGGTTCCGTACATTTCCGCCGCTCACGAGCTGAAAACCAAGCCGACCCAGCATTCCGTCATGATGCTGCGCCAGCTGGGTATCACGCCTGACGCGCTGGTCCTGCGTTCCGACCGCACGCTGAATCAGTCCATCAAGGACAAGATTTCGCTGATGTGCGACGTCGATCCCGAAGGCGTGGTCAATTGTGTCGACGCCCCGAGCATCTACGATGTCCCGAAGATCCTGTTCGACGAAGGACTGGACGCTTACGTCGTGCGTGAACTCGGTCTGCCGTTCCATGATGTCGATTGGGCTGAGTGGGAGGATCTGCTCGAGCGCGTCCACCACCCCAAGCATGAGGTGAACGTCGCCATCGTCGGCAAGTACATCGACCTGCCGGACGCCTACCTGTCCGTCACCGAAGCCATCAAGGCGGGCGGCTTCGCCAATTATGCCAAGGTCAACGTCAAATGGGTCGCGGCTGATCTGTGCGAAACCTGGGAAGGCGCGAAAGCGGCGCTCAACAATGTCGATGGCATCGTCATTCCTGGCGGTTTCGGCATCCGTGGCATCGAAGGCAAGATCGGCGCGTTGAAGTTCGCTCGTGAGACGGGCTTGCCGGCACTTGGCCTGTGCCTCGGTCTGCAGTCCATGGTCATCGAGTACGCCCGTGACGTCCTCGGTCTTGAGGATGCGAATTCCACCGAGTTCGAGCCGGATTGCAAGAATCCTGTGATCGCCACGATGGAAGAGCAGAAGGATATCGTCGCCGGCCACGGCGATATGGGCCACACCATGCGCTTGGGCTCCTACCCGGCGAACCTTGAAGAGGATTCCTTGGTCGCCCAGCTGTATGGCAGCACCCATGTGACCGAGCGTCATCGTCACCGTTACGAGGTGAACGTCAATTACAAGCAGCAGCTGCGTGACGGCGGTATGCGGATTTCCGGCGAAAGCCCTGATGGCGAGCTTACCGAGTTCGTGGAGCTTCCGCAGGATGTTCACCCGTTCTACGTGGGTACGCAAGCGCATCCTGAGTTCAAGTCCCGTCCGACGCGCCCGCATCCGTTGTTCGCTGGTTTGGTGAAGGCGGCTCTGGATCATCAGGCGGCTGATCAGGGCTGACCGGCATGCATCGTGGTCGGCTTGACTGACTGGACACCTGCCGAATGCGCCTGCACATGCAAACTGTGCAGGCGCATTCGTTTCGACACGCCCATCACAGGAATCATATGATTTCGCATGAGGCGTAGTTCGGACAATCTCTAGTGTTTTCCGGTCAGGTCTGTTAGGTTAGCGATGGAACTACGAATGAATGGAGGCAGCGTACGGTGGCGAGCGAACACACACCAAACGCCGCGGCGGATGTGGAGATGAGCCAGTATGTGGCTGACCGTTCCCGCGTCAACGAGGAAAAAATCAAACAGGACGATGAAATCATCAGCCAGTTCGGAGATTACAACTATGGCTGGCATGATTCCGACGCCGCCGGTGAGGCAGCGAAGAAAGGCATCGACGAGAATGTCGTCAGGGCGATCTCCGCGGACAAGCATGAGCCGCAGTGGATGCTGGACATGCGTCTGCGCGGGTATCGAGCCTTCGTCGAAAAGCCGATGCCGTCATGGGGTGTCGATCTGAGCGGATTCAACGCCGATGATTTCAAGTATTATGTCAAGCCCCTCAAAGAGCAGGCGAAACGTTGGGAAGATCTTCCCGATGATATCCGCAATACCTACGACAAGCTGGGCATTCCTGAAGCGGAGAAGAAGCGTCTCGTCTCCGGTGTCGCCGCTCAATACGAATCCGAAGTCATCTACAATTCAATCCGGGATGATCTGAAGAAACAGGGCGTTATTTTCGTTGACACCGATACCGCGGTCCGGGAATACCCCGATCTGGTCCGCAAGTATTTCGGCAAGGTCGTGTCCCCGGAAGACAACAAGTTCGGTGCGTTGAACACCGCGGCATGGTCCGGCGGCTCATTCGTCTATGTGCCCAAGGGCGTTCATGTGGATATCCCGTTGCAAGCGTATTTCCGCATCAACACGCCGAATATGGGCCAGTTCGAACGCACGCTCATCATCGCGGACGAAGGCTCCTATGTGCATTACGTCGAAGGGTGCACCGCCCCGATCTATTCCACGGATTCGCTGCACGCCGCAATCGTTGAAATCGTGGTCGAGAAGCATGCGCGCGTGCGGTACACGACCGTGCAGAACTGGTCGAACAATGTGTACAACCTCGTCACTCAGCGCGCATACGTGCGTGAAGGCGGCACAATGGAATGGGTCGATGGCAACATCGGATCCAAGGCAACCATGAAGTACCCGGCATGCATCCTCGCCGAGCCGTATGCCAAGGCATCCACCATGTCCCTCGGTTTCGCCGGCAAGGGGCAGTATCAGGATACGGGCGCGAAGATGATTCATCTCGCCCCGCACACGAGTTCCACGATTGTGGCGAAATCGATTTCCCGAGGCGGCGGACGCTCAGCATACCGCGGTCTGGTCAAAATCGTTGACGGCGCCGAAGGTTCGAGCTCATCGGTCGTATGCGACGCCCTGCTGGTTGATGATTTCTCGCGCTCCGACACGTATCCGCATGTCGACGTGCGCGAGGATGACGTCTCCATGGCGCATGAGGCGACTGTCTCGAAGGTTTCCGAAGATCAGCTGTTCTACCTCATGAGCCGTGGTCTCGAAGAGAAGGAAGCCATGGGCATGATCGTCCGCGGCTTCGTGGAGCCGATCAGCCGAGAGCTGCCTATGGAGTACGCGCTTGAGCTCAACAGGCTCGTCGAATTGCAGATGGAAGGATCGGTAGGCTGATCCATGGCAGAACAAGAGCAGAACACCATGCAGAACGTGCAAAACGTACAGTCCCAGACGCAACCGACCAACACGGAGATCGACATCCCGAAGGCCGACCCGCATGATCCGTATGCTTTTCCTGCGGCAATGCCGTCGAGCGCGGATCGTGAACCGCGGTCCTTCGAGGTGGACGCGTTCAGCCAGCCGACCCGCAAACAGGAGGATTGGCGCTATACGCCGATCGAGCGCATCGAAGAGTTCTTCGACGTGTTCGAACCAAGCGGTGAAACGCGCATCGAAGTGACCGACACCGACGGTCAGCACGTCGACGGCGACCATGTCGACGTGTCGCAGGTCGCGCTGGGGGAGAAGCCCTCGGGGACCGTGCTCATGCCGAATGACCGCGTGTCGGCGGTTGAATGGGCCAGCGGTAAAACAGCGACCGTGATACGACTGCGCGGCGAGCTCGACAAGCCGGTGCTCGTGCGCATCCACGGTGGAGGTGACGACCTTGATGCGGTGCATCTGGTCATTGTCGCCGAGGATCGCGCGCATGGCGATGTCATCGTCGAACATGACGGCCGCGCCCGTATCGCCGAAGGCGTGGAAATCTCGACGGGAGCCGACTCGCATATCTCCACGACTTTCGTGCAGGAATGGGACAAGGGTTCCAAGCATGTCGGCAATCATCGCATTCGCGTCGGAGCCGGAGCGTCGTTGCGGCATTCTGTGGTGACGCTTGGCGGTGACGTGGTACGCATCCGAATGGACCAGGATTTCGGCGGCTCCCAAGGCGACTTGAACATGCTGGGCATCTATTTCGCTGATCCCGGCGAGCATATCGAGCATCGGACGATGGTTGTGCACAATTACCCCGAATGCAAGTCCCGTGTCGTGTACAAGGGCGCTTTGAGCGGTAAGGGCGCCCATTCCACATGGGTGGGCAATGCGCTGATCGAGCCGACCGCACCGGGTACCGATTCCTACGAACTCAACAGGAATCTCGTGCTCACGCCCGGCGCCATCGCGGATTCCGAGCCGAACTTGGAAATCGAGAACGGCAACATCGTCGGCGCTGGTCACGCCAGTTCGGTCGGCCGATTCGATGATGAGGAACTGTTCTATCTCGAATCCCGTGGTATCAGCGAAACAGAAGCGCGCAAACTGGTCGTCCAAGGATTCTTCGCGGAACTTGTCGAAGAAATCGGCGTACCTGCCATTGCACAGCACCTGATGAATGTGATCGACCGTCGCCTGGCACGAGGCGAGAACGCGGCCATGCAAGCCGTATTGGAGGAAAAGTAATATGCAGCACACTCTCGAAATCAAGGACCTCTACGCCTCTGTGGAAACCAAGGAGGGACGCAAGCAGATCCTCAAGGGAGTCAATCTGACAGTCCATTCGGGGGAGACCCATGCGATCATGGGCCCCAACGGCTCCGGCAAATCCACACTCGCCTACACGCTCGCAGGACACCCGAAGTACGAGGTTGATTCCGGTCAAGCGCTGCTCGACGGCGTGGACATTCTCAAGCAGACGCCGGATGAACGTGCAAAGGAAGGCCTGTTCCTCGCCATGCAGTACCCGGTCGAAGTGCCGGGCGTGTCCATGACCAACTTCCTGCGTACCGCGAAAACGGAAGTCGACGGCAAAGCGCCGTCAATCCGCACCTGGACCAAGGAACTCAACGAGGCGATGAAGCGGCTGCGCATGGATCCGAAATTTGCGATGCGTTCCGTCAATGAGGGATTCTCCGGCGGTGAGAAGAAGCGTGCGGAGGTACTGCAGCTCGAACTGCTCAAGCCGAAATTCGCCATCCTTGACGAAACCGATTCCGGCTTGGATGTCGACGCCTTGCGCATTGTGTCCGAAGGCGTGAACCGTGCCAAGGAGAACACCGATCTGGGCATTCTCATGGTCACCCACTACACGCGCATCCTCAAGTACATCAAACCGGATATCGTCCATGTCTTCGCTGACGGTCATTTTGTCAAGACCGGCGGCCCCGAGCTTGCGGACGAACTCGAGGAAAACGGCTATGACGAGTACTTGCCGGAAGGCAGCACGGAATCGGCACTGGCCTGAGAAAAAGGCAGGTTGGACATGACAGATGTTGATTTCGCCGCTATCCGCGAGCAATTCCCGATTCTGGATCAGCGCATCCACGGTCACCCGCTGGTATATCTCGATTCCGCTGCGACATCGCAGAAGCCGCAGTGCGTCATCGATGCCGAAAGCGAGTTCTATCGAACCATCAACGCGGGCGTCCACCGCGGAGCCCATGAGTTGGCGGCACGCAGCACGATGGCGTTTGAAGAGGCGCGTGCGAAGGTAGCGCGTCTGGTCGGCGCCAACAGCGAGGAGGGCGAAGAGGAGATCGTCGTCACCGCCGGCGCTACCGCCGGATTGAACTTGCTGGCGACCGCATTCGGCAACGCGAGTCTCGGTCGCGGCGGCAAGCCGGCTCAGCGTTTCGCGCTGAAGCCGGGTGATGAAATCGTGGTTTCTAAAGCGGAACACCATTCTGTGCTTCTGCCGTTCCAGGAGCTCGCCTACCGTACCGGCGCCACCCTCAAATGGTTCGATCTGACCGATGACGGACGCATCCGTTCCGATACCGCCGATCAGGTCATCACCGAACGCACGAAAGTCGTCGCGATCACCCATGTGGGCAACACCACGGGCGCTGTTACCGATATCGCGCCGATCGTCCGCCGCGCCCATGAGGTTGGAGCGGTGTTCATCCTTGACGCGTGCCAGTCCGTGCCGCACCTGAAGGTCGATTTCCATGCGATGGATGTCGATTTCGCTGCGTGGAGCGCCCACAAGATGTATGGTCCAACCGGCGTGGGCTTCCTGTATGGTAAGCGTGAACTGCTCGAGGCGTTGCCGCCGGCCAATTTCGGCGGATCCATGGTCGAATTGGCATGGATGGACAAGCCGGCTGAATACATGGCCCCGCCCGCACGTTTCGAAGCGGGGACCCAGCCTGTTGCCCAAGTGGTCGCCGCCGGCGTCGCCGCGGACTGGATGCGCGCAATCGGCATGGAGAACATCGAGGCCCATGAGAAGACCATCGCCGGCGAACTGCTCAAACTCGGCGATATCGACGGCGTGCGTATCCTGGGACCACGCGAGAACGTCAATCGTATCGGTACCGTGGCGTTTGACGTGCAGGGCGTCCACCCGCATGATGTCGGCCAGTTCATTGACTCACTTGGTATCGCTATCCGCGTAGGGCATCATTGCGCGCAGCCGGTGCACCGTCATTTCGGGTTGTACGCTTCCAACCGCGCGTCCACCGGTGTGTACAACAGCATCGAAGACGCACAGGCGTTGGTTGAAGCGGTCTCCAAGGTCCGGCCGTTCTTCAAGGCCTGACGCAACAGGCTCGAAGCGCACATGAGACTGCGCTTTGGGCGTATCCGGTATCAGGTATGGCGGTAACGTGCTTGCGGGGGTATGATATGCCCCCGCAAGCATATGAGCGAGAGTAGGGAACAGGTATGAGCGATGATTTCGGCATGAGCGGCGACGACTTGGAACAGATGTATCAGGAAGTCATTCTTGAAGCTGCGCGCGATCCACACGGAAAAGCGCATTTCGCGCCGGATCTAGCCAAAGAAAGCGACACCGCAGTGGAGTCTTCGCTCGATCAGGGTGAAGCGAGCGTTCGTCAGCAGCACGAATACTGCGAAACAGGGCAATCCCACCAGTTCAATCCGACCTGCGGAGACGAGGCGACCATCCGTGTGGAAGTGTCCAAGGATGAGCCGCATCGCATCGAACTGCTTGAGTGGGATGGTCATGGTTGTTCGATTTCTCAGGCGAGCCTGTCGGTCATGACCGATCTTGTCGAAGGCAAGACCGTCGAAGAGGCTATGAGCCTGGGGGCCATTTTCCATAAGCTTATGGAATCCCGCGGTAGAGGCCTCGCCGATGACGCTGAGAACGAACAGCTTGAAGATGCCGTGGTATTCCAAGGTGTTTCGAAGTATCCTATGCGTATCAAATGTGCGTTGCTCGGCTGGGAAGGCATGAAAGATGCCGTCGCCAAGGCCTTGGCCTCGCAAGACAAGACATCCACCGGCGAAGCCGACTAAGCCGATAAGGAGCATGATGACAGATCAGGGCAATCTGGTCCCCGAACCGGAATCCACGATTTTTGACACGGTATCCCAAGCTTTGGGCAATGACAACGCCGCGCGTAAGGTCATGGCCAACCCGCAGTTGTTGGGCGCACTCGGCACGCCTGCCGAAGACACGTCCGCCGACCCGGCCCAATCCGGAGGGGTATCCCAGGACGATCGGTGCGCGTGCGGCAAGCACAGCAAGCAGGAATGCCAACATGACGATGGCGAGACCGGCGATGACGACATCCCGCTGGTCGCTGTGGATGATATCGGCCGTGCAACGGCACAAGACGTCAAAGAGGCGTTGCATCAAGTGATCGACCCCGAACTGGGTATCGATGTCATCGACCTTGGTCTGGTCTACGGCATCGAAATCGACAATCTGGGGCGGGCGATCATCACGATGACCCTCACCACGCCGGCATGCCCGCTGACGGAACTCATTGAAGACGAATGCGCGAGCACTCTTGCCGGTCTTGTCGAGGAATTCCGCATCGATTGGACGTGGCAACCCCGTTGGACTGTCGACAAGATCACTCCCGAAGGTCGTGAACAACTCGCCGCCATCGGGTTCAATCTGGATGCGATGCCGCAATACTGATCGATCCATCGTATAAGACGGGCGCATCGCATTCCGCGCGTGTGCGCCATCGCTTGCGCCTGGGTGCCGTGCTCCTTACGTCCTGGCATATGTAAGGAGCACGGTTGTTATTGGTGTTTCACCCGTGTCGCATAGAATGCGACGGCACTGGACGCCGCGACATTGAGGCTGTCGACACCGTGACTCATCGGGATTTTCACTGTCAGATCCGCGTGTGAGATGGTGCGATGGGACAATCCGTCGCCTTCTGTGCCGAAAATGAGGGCGAGTTTGTCGATATGATCAGCGGATGCGGGGCTGTTGTCAAGTCGTCGCACCAGCTCGTCAAGACTGATGGAATCGTCGTCCAACGCCATGGCCGCCGTCGTGAAACCGAGACGATGCAATTCACGCAATCCTTCGACAGGCCAATACCGGGTGTCATCACCACCGATGCGCGTCCACGGTACTTGGAACACCGTGCCCATAGATACGCGTGCCGCCCTGCGATAGAGCGGGTCGCCGCACGAAGGCGTCACCAGAACAGCATCAACGTCGAGCGCCGCAGCGGAACGCATCAACGCTCCGACATTCGTGTGGTCGACAATATTCTCCATAACAGCAACACGACGTGCGTTGCAGCACACTTCTTCAACGCTTGGCAACGGCCAGCGTTTCATCGCTGCGAGCGCCCCACGATGCAACCGGTAGCCGGTCAGCTGTTTGAGTTGTTCGGGGCTCGCTACGTACACGGGGATTCCGGTTCCCCAATGCTGGTCGATGAATGCGAATTCTTCGCTCATGCCGGCAATCCACGGTTCTTCGACAAGCAGGGAGATCGGCTCGCGTCCCGCAGCGAGCGCCCGGTCAATGACTTTCGGTGATTCCGCGATAAACAGCCCTTTTTCAGGTTCGAGACGATTACGTAATTGGAGCTCGGTGAGATTGGTGTACGCGGCGATGCGTTCGTCGTCGATGCTTTCTACGCGAATTAACTGCATGGGAACGGCTCTCCCTTGTCTGTTGGTTCATTGATGACGACGGTCGGGTCGTCGTCGGGTATTGCTCGCTGCGGGACTATTGTAGGCGTTGTCGTGCTGTCAGGCGTACCGTCCAAGAGCGCGTGAGAGCAGGGACAGGGCGACGGGGCCGGCGGTGGAGGCGCGCAGGATGTTGTGGCCAAGGAGCGTGCAGAGGGCGCCCGCCTTGGCGAACTCGTGTGCTTCCTGATCGCTGATGCCGCCTTCGGGGCCTACGACGACGTGGATGGTGCGGCTGCGCCCATCGTCGAGGCAGCGCTGTTCCAGTCGGGTGACGCCCTGCTCGATTTGATTCCAGTTTGCGGTGGCATCCTGATGGAGGACGACGACCATATCGCCGAACACCATCGCCCGATGGCATATGGCGATGAGTTCCTTGCTGGAAATGCATTCACCGAGCTGAGGCCGCCACGCACGGCGTGATTGTTCGGTTGCCGCATCCAGTGTTTGCGCCCATTTGCGGTCGGTTCGACCGGCTTTCCATTTTGCGATGGAACGGTCCGCCTGCCAGGGGATGACCTGATCGACACCTATCTGGGTGGCCATGTCGATGGCTTGCTCGTCATGACCTGTTTTGGCAAGTGCTTGGATGAGCGAGAGCCTGGTGATGGGTGGTTCTTCTTTACTGAAGGAGCTGACCTGTGCTTGACCTTGCTGGGCATCGACCAGCGTAGTGTGGATGCGCAGGCCGTTGCCATCGGAAAGCTGTAAGGTGTCGCCGTCTTGTAAGCGCATGGCTTGGATGGCGTGGCGCCTGATGGCCTTGGGCAGGGTGATATTCCATCCCTCGCGCAGCGCATCGGTGTTTACCGGCGCGTCATCGGATTCGGGGTGGAGCAAAAACAGCGGATCGGTCATGATAGCAAGGCTAGCACTTGGCGGAGGACCGAGCCCTGTGGAGCAGCAGGGGTATCGGCGTCGCGGCGTGTTTGACTGCGTGCGACGGCATACAAAAAACGACACGCCGATGATTGCGTGATTTGCGTCGTTGGATTGCTGTGCTATAGTTTCTTTCTGTTGCTTCAAGGCACCTGTCCGGGTGGCGGAATGGTAGACGCGCTAGCTTGAGGTGCTAGTGCCTATTTTAAACGGGCGTGCGGGTTCAAGTCCCGCTCCGGACACCGACAAGGCTCCCAATCGGGAGCCTTTTTTCTTTTTTCAACTTGGTGACCTGCCTGCCGATAACCGGGTTATGTGATGTCGAACGCTTGTGCGGTGCCACCGATACATCGGGATCTATGCGCAAACGATTCACCGCACCGCGATTTTCCCATACGCCCGTCTGCCGACGCCCAGACAGTTGCCGGTATCGTCAAAAGCGTTTGCTGACGCTGAGTGAACTGTCAGTGTCGGTAGAAGTGTCTGTTGACGTTGGGGTGGCTGTCGGTGTCGTCGGAGGCGTCTGTTGACGTTGGGGGAGTTGTCAGTGTCGGTGGAGGCGTCTGCCGACGCTGGGATCACCGTCAGTGTCGATGGAGGCAGGGGAGGTCGGGATTCGGGCGGAGGCGTGTGGGTGATGTGGGAGAACTGTCGGGATTTCCCGGTTTGCGCCTGTTCTCCCGTATCCGGCGT
>Ga0256406_1000449_pt1 | contig 75728 bp, 65 predicted proteins | sample RumenRJG_03DNA_FD_185986 | JGI IMG/M metagenome (GOLD analysis project Ga0256406, IMG submission 185986) | Bovine rumen microbial communities from Lethbridge, Alberta, Canada - RJG_03 | ecosystem: Host-associated > Mammals > Digestive system > Stomach > Rumen | place: Canada: Alberta | collected... | reverse complement strand
AGATTGATACATTTCAAGAGCTTCCCATGGATGTCTAAAGGACAGGCTGTGTAGGAAGAACGATGAAAAGGAAAGAAATATGCATACAATTTTGGAAAAATTTGAGGAAACCGTGCATGCGTTTCCGAATCAGATCGCGGTGGAGGATGCCGACAGGCATTATAGCTGGAAGAAGCTGCGGGATGAGGCGCAGAGGGCAGGAACAGTTCTTTCGGCAATCGGATGCCAGAGAAAACCGGTGGTCCTGATGATGGAGAAATCCTGTGAAGCGCTTGCGCTTCTGTACGGGGTGCTGTACAGCGGCGGCTTTTATGTTTTTGTAGATACGGCGCAGCCGGATGAACGGATCCGGAAGATTATAAAGAAGCTGGATGCGCGGGTTGTGGTTGCAGAGGTGGAACAGAGGCAGCGGCTGCTTGCAATGGGCTATGACGGGAAGATTCTGGAACCGGAAAGCCTGTTCCAGGGAGAGATCAACCGTAAGGAGCTGGGGAGAATTCGCGAAGAGGCAAAAGCGGAGGATACGCTCTACGCGATCTTCACATCCGGATCGACCGGAGAACCGAAGGGAATCACCGTGAGTCATGATGCGGTGGCAAGGTTTATCGGGCACTTCACAGAGACTTTCCATATATGCCGGGAGGACATCCTTGGGAACCAGGCACCTTTTGACTTTGATGTTTCGGTGAAGGATATTTTTTCCTCCTGTCTGACAGGGGCCAGACTGGTTCTGGTGCCGAGAACCTATTTTGCAATGCCGCGGCAGCTCATCGATTATCTGTGTGAGAAAAGGGTGACCACATTGATCTGGGCGGTTTCGGCTCTGTGCATGATTTCTCAGTTCGGAGGCTTTGACTACCGGGTGCCGGTGAACCTCGGGAAGGTAATGTTCAGCGGCGAGGTCATGCCAATGGCGCAGCTGAGGATCTGGCAGGACGCCCTTCCGAAAACGCAGTTTGTGAATCTCTACGGACCTTCCGAAATCACCTGCAACTGTACCTATTATCGGGTCCCCGGGTATTTTTCGGGGAGTGTACTTCCGATCGGGACGGCCTTTCCGGGCAGGAAGGTTTTTCTGGCAGATGAGGAGCTGGGGGAAATTCACGGAGCAAATGTCTCCGGAGAGATCTGTGTGAGCGGAGAATCGCTGGCAGACGGGTACTATCACGATCCAGAGAAGACAGAGCAGGCATTTGTGGTCCAAAACGGCGAGAGAATCTACAGAACCGGTGACATCGGGTATTTTGGAAATGACGGGCTTCTGTATTTTGTGGGACGCAGGGATTTTCAGATCAAGCATATGGGACACCGCATCGAGCTCGGGGAAGTGGAAAATGCGATAGAGCAGATCGCGGGTGTGCAACGCGCCTGCTGCATCTTCGACAAAAATCACAACTGTGTCTACGGATTTTATCAGGGAGAACCTTCTACCAGTGAAGTGAGAAAGGAACTGAAACAGAAGGTGCCTTCGTATATGGTTCCGAATAAGTGGAGGAAGGTAGATTCCTTTGCACTCAGTGCACATGGAAAGATTGACCGCAATGCCCTGAGGCTGGCGGCCGGAATATGAGGTGAGTATATGGACAATACGATCATCAAGGTACTGAAGGATCAGGCGGCTGTCACAGACAGTCCCTTCTATCTCTTTGATCTGGATGCCTTCCGGGAGAATATCCGACGGATCCGGAGGGAAACAGGAGATGCGGCGAAGCTTTGCTTTGCCATGAAATGCAATCCGTTTCTGATGCCGCAGGCAGCGCCGGAGGTTGACCGGATCGAGGTGTGCTCGTATGGAGAGTACTGCATTTGCCGCAAGGATGGGATTGATCCGGGAAAGCTTCTGATTTCCGGCGTGCTGAAAAAACCTTCGGAGCTGGAGCGCATGGTAGAAGAATGCGGAAGCAGGGCCGGATATACGGTTGAGTCGATGGGACAATTTGCGCTTCTTGCCGACCTCGCGAAGAAGCGTCGGGAGAAGCTCAGGATCTACATCCGGCTTACGAGCGGCAACCAGTTCGGGCTGGACCGGGAGAGAGTAAACACAGTCTTTGAGCTTGCAGGAATGACACCGTATCTGGAAATCGAGGGCATCCATTATTATTCGGGCTCGCAGAAGAGAAAGGCCGCAAAGCCGGTGAGAGAACTGGAAAAGCTGGACCAGCTGCTCCTGGAGCTGCAGGACAGGTTTCATGTCACGATTCCGGAACTGGAATATGGCCCCGGAATTCCTGCCCGCTATTTCGAGGATCAGCCGGAAAAGCTGGATGAGTCATTTTTCGAAGAAATTCGAAGAGCGATTGCGGCTATGACATGGAAGGGCCACGTGACGATGGAAATGGGACGGATCTTCGCGGCATCCTGCGGGTATTACGTGACGAAAGTCTGCGACGTCAAATACAGCGGAGAAACCGGTTATGCCATCACAGACGGCGGAATGCATCAGATGAACTACGACGGTCAGATTCGTGGAATGTATCATCCCTTCGTCACGGTGCTGACAGAGAATGACAAGGGGCGAGAGAGCAGCAGGGAGGGGGACGGGGAGAAGAGCAATCCGTCCACCAATGGTATATGGACCGTCTGCGGCTGCCTGTGCACGGCAAACGACGTGCTCTGTGCAGAGCAGGATCTCGGCCCGCTGAAGGTTGGCGACATTCTGGCGTTTGGCAATGTCGGGGCCTATTCCATGGTTGAGGGCATGGCGCTGTTCCTCAGTCATGAGCTTCCGGCGATCTTTTCCTACGCAAGGAATGAGGGAAGCAAATGCCTGCGGCAGCCGAGAGAGTGCTGGGAATGGAACAGCTGAAGAACAGAATATATGAAGAAAAGAGGCAAATATCATGAGTGAAATCGAGTCAAAAATCAATGAAATCTTAATGGAGCAGGACGACAGCGTAAATTATGAGGAGGAAAAGCACCTGATCGACGACAGAATCCTGGATTCCTTTGCGATCATTTCTCTGATCTCAGACCTGGAGGAAGAATTTGATGTCCGGATCAATGCGGTAGAGATGGTGCCTGAAAACTTTAATTCCATCAAGGCGATGGCGGCGATGATCCAGAGACTGCAGGGCTGACGGCCATGGGATACAATACATTACCTTATTTAATGCTTTTTCTTCCGCTCTCCCTGATCGTGTATCAGGTGAGCGGAAGAAAATTCCGTAAATATGTGCTGCTCATTTTTTCCTGGATCTATTTCTTCCTCTGCAGCAGAGAGCTGATTCTTTATCTGCTTCTGACATCCGCCGGCGTCTGGCTGGCAGGTCTGGCCATGGATCGGGCCGGGAACCGGAAGCATCTGAAAACATTTCTTGTTGTGGTCAGCGCAGGCGGCCTCTTCGGAATTCTCCTCTATCTCAAATACACCAACTTCTTTATCAATACCGTGAATTTAGCCATGGCCGGGAAGAACGGCTGGACGGCGATTCCGTTCAGACATATGCTGATTCCCATTGGGATCTCCTTCTATACGCTGGAGGCGGTAGGATATCTGCTGGAGGTGTACTGGGGACGGCTTGAGGCGGACCGGAGCTTTGGCAGAGTCGCACTGTTTCTTGGATTCTTTCCGCAGACGATGGAAGGACCCATTGCCAGGTATCAGGATACAGCGCTGCAGCTGACGGCGGGAAATCCGGTGACGGAGCAGCGGGTTTTCGACGGAGTGACCCGTATTCTCTGGGGTTTGTTCAAAAAGATTGTGATCGCAGACCGGCTGTCTGTGATCGTTACCGAACTGTACCACAATCATTCGGCCTATGACGGGGTGATGATACCGGTGGCGGCGGTGTCTTACGCGCTTCAGCTTTATATGGAGTTTTCCGGCGTCATGGATATCGTCATCGGTTCCGCGGGTATGTTCGGTGTGCAGCTGCCCGAAAATTTCCGACAGCCGTTTTTCTCACAGAGTGCTTCGGAGTTCTGGAGAAGATGGCATATCTCCCTCGGTATCTGGCTGAAGACCTATGTCTTTTATCCGGTTACAACCTCGGATCTCACGATGAAGTGGAACCGGTTTGCGAGAAAAAAATTCGGAAAGTACATCACAAAGATCGGCACGTCCTTCCTTGCGCTCACGCCGGTATGGCTGTTTAACGGACTCTGGCACGGGGCAAGCTGGAATTACATCTTCTATGGCATCTATTATCTGGTGCTGCTGATGCTGGAAGTGATTCTGGAGCCGGTGAAGAAGGCCTTTTACAAGCAAACAGGCTTTCAAAAGAACGGAAGCTTCTGGACCTGTTTCCGGATCCTGCGCACCTGGCTGATCATTTTTACCGGAGAGCTGTTCTTCCGGGCGGAGGGCTTCCGGGCAGGATTATCCATGTTCCGCAGCGGCTTCCATCACTTCGGAATCCAGCGTCTGTGGGACGGCACACTGCTGAAAATGGGACTCGATAAGGCAGACTGGGTCGTGATCCTCGCGGGAATCGCGGTGGTCTTTCTGGCGGATCTGTTAAAAGAAAAAAAGATAGATGTAAAGGCCGCTCTTGCGAAAAGGAGTCTGCCGGTGCGCTGGGCTGCTTTTTACGCATTGATTTTCGCGGTTCTGATTTTTGGCGCGTACGGACCAGGGTACCGGCAGGTGGACCTGATTTACGCGGGATTCTAAGGCGGAGACAGAGAAATGGACATCAAAAAAATATCAATCAAAGAAAAAATCGGGTTCGCGGTCGGTCTGGTCCTGCTTCTGCTTCTGGGCTCGTTTCTGCTGAACACGTATGCCATGAAGGTTCTGGGAACCAGCTCCCTCAAACGGCATGCGGCAGTTGTGAGGCTTGAAGAGGAGAAGCCGGACACGATCGATGTGCTGACCATCGGAGACAGCGAGAGCTATACATCGATTTCACCGCTTCAGATCTGGAAGGATACCGGTTATACCGTCTTTGTGGGCGGGCAGTCCGGGCAGACCATGAATGAGATGCTGACAATGCTGGAAACCGGACTGGAGACCCAGAAGCCCAAGGTGGTACTGATGGAGACCAATGCCCTTTTCCGGTCAGGGAAGGATCTGGATCAGCTTCAGGATCTGGTGGCGACCAAAACGGCTTCTGTCTTTCCGATTTTTCAATATCATAACCTGTGGAAAAATGTTATCATAAAACCGAAGATCGAGCCGGTTCAGATGAACAATAAAGGGTTCGAAATCCGAAGAGGGATCCGTCCGTATAAGGGAACAGCGGATTATATGCAGGAAACATCGCAGGAAGCGTCTATTTCCTGGATGAATCAGAGAATCTTTGACAGAATCGTTGATCTTTGCAGAGAAAAGGGAATTCGTCTGGTACTCTACAGCGCCCCCTCGCCGGTCAATTATAATACGAAAAAACATAACCGTCTGGAGAGACTCGCGTCAGAAAACAAGCTGCTTTATGTCGATATGAACCTGAAGCGCAAGGAGATCGGGATCGACTGGAGCAGGGACACGCTGGATGGAGGGGATCATCTGAACATTTCCGGGGCGGAAAAGACGACGGCGTACATGGAATCCGTTCTCAAGACCTTCAGACTGACAGACCACAGGAAGGATGCGTCGTTTCAGGAATGGGAAGAACTCTCCTTGACTTATCAGAAGCAGGCTGCCAGATACACGAAGGAGATCCGGAAGAAAAATGCTGCCGTGACACTGACTGCTGTGCAGAGTGTGATTCCGTGAATCAGGGAATGGTGTAAGCTTGAAATTTTGACGTGGTGAGCAGGTATTAACGATTATCAGGTCAGGAAGGGATTCGCAGAGCATGGAGGAAAAACAATACACGATTTTAATCGCGGAGGATGACGCGGATATCATTGAGGTGCTGAAGCTTTACCTTGAAAATCAGGGCTACCGGATACTTTCCGCGGAGGACGGAGCGGCTGCATACCGCCTGATTGAAAAGGAGAAGGTGGATCTGGGAATTTTTGATATCATGATGCCGAAGATGAATGGGTTTGAGCTGATCCGAAAGGTGCGGGAAAAGTATAACCTTCCGATCATCGTATTGTCTGCGAAGAAAGAGGACAGTGACAAGATACTCGGACTCGATCTCGGGGCGGATGATTATCTGGTGAAGCCGTTTAATCCACTGGAGGTTGTGGCAAGGGTAAAGGCTGCTTTCCGCAGATTTTATGATCTGAATACGGGAACGGACGAAGTGAGAGAGCAGGAGATTCTCCGCTACAAGGAGCTGGAGATCAATATGCAGACGCTTCAGCTTTTTAAGGGTGGAGAAGAGATTAAGGTCACGCCGACAGAGATCCGGATTCTGATGCTCCTGATGAAGAATCCGGGACGTGTCTACACAAAGGTGCAGATCTATGAGTATCTTCGCGGAGAATATTTTGAAAATGACGAGAATACGATCATGGTCCATATCTCGAACCTCAGGGACAAGATTGAGGACGACCCGAAGAAACCGGAGTATCTGCTGACGGTCCGCGGACTGGGATATAAGCTGGGAGTCGCGAGACTGTAGGGGAAGGCCTATGCGTAAAAAATTGAATATATTGAAAGCAAAAGAAAAAGGAAGCATCTATACTCTGGTGATTCACAATTCCATACGGCTGGCAGTGATCGTATTGATCCTGGCAGCTGTTTTTGGAGGGGTGGGATGGATTCTCATGCCGCAGAAGGTAGAACCCGCCGGAATTAAAAAACTGATCCGGCGTGTGAATTCCGCCGAGAATGATGATTATTCTTCCATAAATACTGTAAAATTGCTGGGCAGAAACGGATATTTTGAGATCACAGATAATAAGGCGAATGTGCTTTTTACCAGCGATTCTCAGCATAAGAATACCTACAACAAAGATATCCTCCAGTATCTTCCCCTCGTCGACACAGATGTCGTGTATGACCTGCTGCCTCTGGAAAACGGGGAAAAGCAGGGCTCTCTATTGGTGCGGCATACGGAGGATCAGCTCACGGGAATTGCCATGCTGGATGAAAACGGGAAGATCATGTACAGCAATCTGAATTTAAAGAACAGTCAGATTTCATCGGAAACGATGGATTACCTGTTCTATAAGGTAGACAGCAGCAATCTTTTTATTCAGAAATATGAATTTCTGAACAGCAAAGGCGAACGGAGATATCTCCTGATTCACAGCAACTCAGACTCTGCCGGAATTGTTAGTGCGCAAAGAGTTACGGTAGTGACTGTTATCGGCATCTGTATTATTCTTCTGGTTGTTCTGATTATTCTGACGGGAAGGAGGCTTTCCGCCAGGGTGGTGGCCCCGATCCGAAAGCTGACAAGAGCGATTGACGAAACCGCCGGCGGGAACTGGATTCAGATTCATGAAGGTGAGGAACCAAAGGAAATGCTCGAGGTGATCCGATCCTTTAACCATATGGAAGAGGCGCTGAGAAAGAGTGAGGAAGAACAGAAGAAGCTTCAGGATCAGCGGAGGAAGATGGTGGCGGATATCTCTCATGATCTGAAGACGCCGATCACCGTGATTTCTGGATACGTCAATGCCATGCGGGACGGGCTGATTCCCGAGAAGGAGCAGGATAAATATCTGGAAATCATTCAGAACAAGACAGAGCTTCTCACAGGCCTGATCAACAGCTTCAGCGACTACAGCCGGCTTGACCATCCGGGATTTCAGTTAAATATGGAGCAGGGAGATCTTTGCGAATACATTCGGGAATATATCGCCGGGAGATATTCGGAGCTGGAGGTGGGAGGCTTCCATCTGGAAGCAGACCTTCCGGAGGAAAGAATAGATGCCGGTTTTGACCGTATGCAGCTGAGAAGGGTGTTTGATAATATTCTGGGAAATGCCATGAAGTATTGCGGGCCCGGAACAACGCTTCGCATAGAAGCCGGCCTCGTCACGAAAGATGGGAATTATCTGCGTGTCCTCATTGGAGATAACGGCCCCGGAATTCCGGAGAAATACAGGGCGTCCATCTTTGACCCGTTTGTAGTCGGCAATGAGTCGAGAACCAGCGGCAAGGGAACAGGCCTTGGCTTATCCATCGCAAAACAGATTGTGGAGCTTCACGGAGGCAGTATTTCTCTGACAGATCGGCCGGGTTGCGTATATGAAATTATGCTTCCAGTGAATGGGAATGGACACTGACAAAAAAATCCCGGATATCCGGTCCGCCATGGGAATCCAGGAGGGCCGAATATTCGGGGACTATTTACGCGAACAGCGAGCCACAGCCGAATGCAAAGCATTCGTGTGAGGCGAGCGACACGATAGAGAGATAAAACTCGCGCAGCACTTTTTATCTCGTGCCCAGGAAGCTTCACGTTTGCAGGAGGGACCCCGACATATGTGCTTCTTGTGCAATTTGTGATATGACGTTAATATAGGTTTATCAGATAAAAGTTATGACCTGCGTCGCACGGTGTGCGTAGGTGGGAAGTGGCTGCTGTAAGGCTGAGGGGAGGCTTGAACATGAAGGCGGAACGAAGTGTGATTCGAAATCATTGGGTATGGATTTTTGCCATTGCGGCCGCTCTTTTCTTTTTATTTCCGTCTGGCGTGTGGGCGGCTTCTCAGCCGTCTGCACCGGTGACCGGTTCTTCGAATGGCATGGAGACGCCGTTTGAATCACACGGAGATCTGCATGTCGGCAGGAGCGGCAGCCTTACGGCCCCGACGATTCTGGACAAGGATGGGAAGCCGTTTCAGCTGCGAGGAGCCAGCACACACGGCGTGCAGTGGTTTCCGGAGTACATCAGCGAGGATAGCTTCCGCACGCTTCGGGATGACTGGGGCATCAATACGATACGCCTTGCCCTGTATCCGCGGGAGGGCGGTTATCTGCAGGGAAGCAGGGACCGGATGGACGCGAAGATTCGCGAGGGAGTGAGCGCCGCGCAGAAGCTGGGAATGTATATCATCCTTGACTGGCATGTACTGAATTACAATCCGAACGACGATCTGGAACAGGCAAAAGCGTTTTTCAGGACATATGCCGCGCAGTATGCGTCTGTGGGAAATGTGATTTTTGAAATCTGCAATGAGCCGGTCAACACACCCTGGTATGACGGCTCATCCCGGGATCTCTATACCTATGAGAAGACGATCGCAGGCGTCATTCGCGGCTGCGGAAGCAATGCTGTGATTCTCTGCGGAACAAATACCTGGTCTCAGGATATTGATGAGGTGGCACGAAAGCCGCTCTCAACCGCAGGAATTGAAAATGTCATGTATACCTTCCATTTCTATGCGGCCTCGCATTATGACAGCCTGAAGAACAAATTGAAAACAGCGCTCCAGAGCGGGACGCCGGTGTTCGTATCCGAGTTCGGCATCTGCGATGCGTCAGGAAACGGAAGCTATGATACCAATAATGCCGACAGCTGGATCAATCTGCTGAATGCCAACAACATCAGCTTCTGCTGCTGGTCTCTGTGCAACAAGGCAGAAGCAGCTTCCTATATCCGGAGTGATTGCACGAAAACGTCCGGCTGGGCGGTTTCTGACCTGACGGTTACGGGTAAATGGTACCGGGAATTGTGTAGAAAGCAGCGGGAGAAGGAGCTTGCGTCAGAAGGGCTGTTTGCTGATGTCCTGGACAGCAGCCGGTATTATTACGATGCAGTATATGCCGCGAGCGATGCCGGTGTGGCGAAGGGTTTCTCGGCAAGTGAATTCGGCTGGAACAGGGATGTGTCCAGGGCACAGTTCATCTCCTGGCTGTGGCGGATGGACGGCGCACCCTATGAGGACGGGGCGCTTCCGTTTACCGATGTGAGTTCCGGTGCGTACTACCGGAATGCCGTCCTCTGGGCATGGAAGAAGGGCTTTACGTCGGGAACATCGGCTTCAAAATTTAGCCCGGACAAGACGCTGACCAGAGGAGAGGCGGTGACCATGCTGTATCGTTTTTCAGGCGAAAAGGACCCGGGATCAAAGAATGCCTTTTCTGACGTACATCGGCATGATTATTATTATGATGCGGTGCTGTGGGCGGCGAACCGTGGTGTGACGAAGGGCACTTCGTCTTCCGTTTTCGGACCGAATCAGAAATGTATCCGCGCGGAGGCGATCACGTTCCTCTACCGGTATGATCCGTCTTTCGGAGGTATATAGACGGCAGGGGACTGCGAAGCAGCTTTTGTGACGGGGGACTTATGTAGTTTGGGGTACAAGATATCGTATGGGTGTTTGTTTCAAAAATTCATATGCAAATATTGACCAGTTTCCCCGGCGACAATTGCGTCGGGCACGGAAATGAAAAAGAAATCAGCGCTTGGGAGAAAGCGGAGAATTTAAACAATAAATGGCGTTGCGGCAGTGAAAAATGACCATTTGACGTTTTTGTCGAGTTGTCCACTAATTGGACAGGTATTCTATTTTGTCCCACTGATTTTCGGGAATTGTCCTCGACATTATTTTATCGAAAATTTATAATTGAAGCAGTGTCACATAAAAGTTTCATCAGGAGGTTAATGAAGATGCCAAACGCAATCGTGCATGCTGCCGAGAGGAAAGCATTCGAGCTTGTATTAAATCAGGTAATCAAAACAGCAAATAAGGAAGACGGCTATATCAAGGTCATTGATACAGCGCAGAAATTCCTTGGAGATACGTGGAGCCCGAAGGCATTTGATAATCTGAGAGCAACGTTCACCAAGGGCGAGAAATATGCGAATTTCTTTGACCGTATTCTTCGCGATGTAGATCCGGAGGTTGTAAAGGGTCTGTTCATGGCGTTCGGATTTGAGGCCGGTTATGTAGGATACCATGAGACCCGCAAAAATGCCGAGAAATACAACATCAACGTTCCGTGGGTTATTCTTTTTGACCCGACATCCGCATGTAACCTTCACTGTGTGGGCTGCTGGGCGTCAGAGTACAGCCGTACACTGAACCTGTCCTACGAGGACATGGATCGTATTGTTACACAGGGAAAAGCGCTGGGTACCCGGGCATACGTTCTGACCGGCGGTGAGCCGATGGTTCGCAAAAAAGATATCGTCAAGCTTGCAAAGGCACACAAGGACTGTGGTTTCATGATCTTTACAAATGGTACTCTGGTAGATCAGCAGTTCTGTGACGACATGAAGGAATGCAAGAATATCGTGCTGTCCATGTCCATTGAGGGTCTCGAGAGTGCGACGGATAACCGCCGCGGCGAAGGTGTGTTTGACAAGGTTATGAAGACCATGGATCTGCTTCGTGAGAACCGACTTCCGTATGGTACCTCCATCTGCTATACAAGCGCGAACTACAAGGCAGTTACAAGCGATGAGTTCCTTGACTTCCTGATTGACAAAGGCGTTCTGTTCAGCTGGTACTTCCACTTCATGCCGACCGGCAACGATACGACGATGGAGCTCGTGCCGACACCGGAGCAGCGTGAGTACATGTATCACAGAATCCGTGAGGTTCGCGGATATCACGGCGGCAAGGAAATCTTCCTTATGGACTTCCAGAATGACGGCGAGTGGGTATCCGGATGTATCGCCGGAGGTAAGGCGTACTTCCACATCAACCCGAATGGCGACGCAGAGCCGTGCGTATTCATCCATTATTCCGGAGCCAATATCCATGAGAACAGCATTCTCGAGTGCCTGCAGCAGCCGCTGTTCAAGGCATATCACGACGGACAGCCGTTCAGCGACAACCTGCTTCGTCCCTGCCCGATGCTGGAGAATCCTGCAAAGCTTCGCGCGATGGTTCACGCAACCGGCGCCAAGTCTACCGATATGAGTGATCCTGAGAATGTAGATCATCTTACACACAAGGTAGAGGAGTACGCAAAGAACTGGGCGCCTGTTGCTGAAAAGCTGTGGGCATCCGATCATCCGAATTATGTTCCGAAGACCGAGGACCAGATCCAGGGAATCCGTGATGAGGGCTGATGGCAGCCGTTTTAGCACGTGTGCGAATGGTAACGGTTTCATTGCAAGTGGAACGAGGACAGCAAATACGCTGTTTTAGTACGTGCGCGAACAGCATCGGTTCACAGAGCCTACATGAAAAAGGAGTGTGTCAAGATTGACACACTCCTTTTTTGTGTGTAAGGTATGTATAAGTTCCGCCAAAAGGCGGTGAGGGGAGAAAAAGGGAAAGGAAGGGGAGGCGCTGTGCCTGCCTGATCGTATATGACTGGAAAAAGAAGAAATAAGGGGAAAAGCGGAGGACGGCATCGGGTGACAAGAGCGGAGAGGAAGAAAATTCTTCGCAACCGTATTCTCGCGAGCATTGTGATCGCTTTTACAGCGGTGTTTGTGGCGATTGTTGCCTTCGGAAACCGTGCTGCAGAGGATAATCAGGTATCAGAGCGTATTTTTTCAACATCATACTCCATGAGCGATTTGTATAACGATTACAACTCAGCGGCCTTTGTGAAGGACGGGCAGAAGATGACCTATACGGACGGCGATCATTATTCGTATCGTCTCGGGATTGATGTGTCGGAGCATAACGGGACCGTTGACTGGGAAGCCGTCAGAAATGCGGGATATGAGTTCACGTATCTCAGAATCGGGTATCGGGGATACGGAAGTGACGGTTCTCTGGTGGAGGACGTCACGTTTGAGACAAATTATGAGGGCGCCAGAAGGGCGGGGCTTGATGTAGGCGTTTATTTTTATTCGCAGGCTGTGAATGAAGAGGAAGCAAAAGAGGAAGCCCAGTTTGTGGCAAATACGCTTAATGGGAGGCATCTGGATCTTCCGGCGGCGATCGATATGGAGACGGTTGAGGACGGCGCCGCCCGGACCGACGGCGTCAGCGGTGATCAGTTCACGCAGAATATCAAAGCCTTCAGCCTTTCGATTGCAGATGCGGGCTACGAACCGATGCTCTACACGAACCTGCACTGGGAGAGCTTTACGCTGGACATGACGAAGCTCTATAATCTTCCTGTGTGGTTTTCAAATTATAGCGAGACTCCCGGCACTCCTTATAAATTTAAGGTGTGGCAGTACTCGAACACGGGAACGGTTGACGGTATAAGAGGTGACGTGGATCTGGACATTGAAATGACGCCGACGGACGCTTCGGAGTCTTCGGCAGGTTCTGTGGGGCAGGACTCGTAATGAATCAGAGACTTCTTGAGCAGCTCGGAAGAGTGACAGACGAAGAACAGCACATTCTGGACGGAACCGCCGGAATCGAGAAAAAATTATATGCGTCCGGTGAGGAGTTTACGATCGACTACGCGAAGCTGCTGGAGACCGGTCAGCTGATCACGGTGCGGACGCACACGAGGTTTGCGCATTTTCCTCTTCACAGGCACAATTATGTGGAGATGATGTATATTTGCCAGGGCTCTGTGACGCATATCATCAACCACCGAAGGATCCGGGTGAGCCGGGGCGAGCTTCTGCTGCTGAATCAGTACACAAGACATGAAATTCTCCCGGCAGGGCGCCACGATATTGCGATTAATTTTGTGATCCTTCCGGAATTCTTCGATGTCGCCTCCGGGATGATCGGTACGAACAATGTGCTCGCTGATTTCATCGTGAACACGCTGAGGCAGGATGAGCGGCGGGGCGAATACCTCTATTTTAAGGTGGCCGACGTTCTTCAGATACAGAATCTGATCGAGAACATGATCTATTCGCTGGTCCGACAGAACAGGGGCGAGGACCCCGTGACGGTGCAGACCATGAATCGGATCAATCAGACCACGATGGGCCTGATCTTTATGTATCTGCTGGAGGCAGTCCCGAATGCGGAAACCATGGAACCGGACTCCTATGAGAATATGATTCTGATGACGTCGCTCAGTTATATTGATCAGAATTATCGGACCGCGACGCTGACAGAGCTGTGCGGCAGGCTTCGCATGCCCGCGCATACGCTCAGCCGCATGATCAAAAAAGCATCCGGGGTGAATTTCAAGGAGCTTCTTCAACGAAAACGGCTGAACAAGGCGGTTGGACTTCTGTGCGAGACGGACCTTCCGGTGAATGATATCATTGATGCGGTGGGATATGAAAATCACAGCTATTTTCACAGGATCTTCCGGGAGAGATATAAGATGACGCCGAAGGCGTTTCGAAATCTGCATGGAAAAGATTCCCGGATACGGCTTTGATTTACGCGAACAGTGAGCCGCAGCCGAATGCGCAGTATTCGTGTGTGGCGAGCGTCGCGATAGCGAGATAAGACTCGCGCAGCGTGTTTTATCTCGTTTCTGTGGGGCAAAAGCGAAGCGGATGGCTTTGCAGGATCAGCGAGAGGCGTTTTCAACCGCTTCGAGAAGGGCCCGGGAGAGCTGGTCGGGGCAGGAGGTATCCTTGAATCCGCAGGTTGTGCCCTTTAAGATATCGGCTACCTCAGTTGCCTTACGGCCTTCGACCAGGCGGGCGATGCCGGACAGATTTCCGTTGCAGCCGCCGGTAAAGCTGACATTTGTGAGAATGCCGTCGTTGATGTCAAAATCGATAAGCTGAGAACAGGTTCCTTTTGTTTTGTACTGGAAATGCATAAGTAATCCTTCTTTCTACTGTATAAGCTCTTCGAAAACGCAGACAGGCTCGTCGCACGCGAAGCGCGCGTAAGAGGCTGAGTGCGATTTCGAAGGCAACAGGTATGAGCATGGAGCGGTGTAAAACACTGCGGGAATGCGAATACCTGTAGGATTGCGGGAGTGCGAAGCACGGAGCAATCCGTAGCTTATACAGTTTGTGGCACAAAGTATCGTATGGGTGTGTACTGTATAAGCTCTTCGAAAACGCAGACAGGCTCGTCGCACGCGAAGCGCGCGTAAGAGACCGGATGCGGGGCGCCGAAGGGCTTATCTGACGATGTCTGTGAGCTCTGCGATGGACTGGATCGCTGCATCCGGGTTTTCGACTTTTCCGAAACCGTAGGATGCCCATATAAAACGGATGGAGGGATCGGGAATGGCGCGGGAAGAATCGGCGGGAAGCCCGGTCGACAGCTTCCGGGCGTCTTCCTTCAGGAGATGATCCGCCTCCCTTGTGGCGTCAAAGTCCGCCTGAATATCTCCGATGTAAAGCGAGTTCTGAAGATGATAATCAGAGGCAATGCGGTAGATATTGTATGATTTCAGCTTGTCTGTGTCTCCGGGGCAGAGATGAGCCGTGATGTAGCAGCCGAGCCCGGTCAGCCGGAGAAACTGCTCGATATATCCTGCCTGGCAGTTGCTTACAATGAAGCAGGGAATGCCCGGGGGCAGCAGATGGGAAGCCTCCGCGCGAAAGGAATCCGTTGCCGTTCCTTCCGATTTATCGGGACAAATTCCGGTGAGAGATTGAAGCGTGTGTTCCAGTCCCTCATAGGGCGCCGGGGGATTTCTGTCGATTGCGTTTTCCTCGGCCTCATACCATCTCTGAAGAAGTGAAGCCTTTTCTGCTTCAGGCATGCCTGGAAGAAGGTCTTCGGCAATTGCGTCCAGCGGTTTGCCGAATTCGCGGCGCAGGTCCTCGCTTTCAATCCGTGCGCCGGCGCCCCCGCCCTCCGGATGAACCAGCTGAAGGGGAGGAAGATGACGGCCGCGGCGTTCCCGGTCAAATGCGTCGAGTACAGTATTCCATGCTTCGGCGACAATCGGTGTAGTGTCCCACAGCGTGCCGTCCACATCGAAGATGATTCCGTCGGTTTGTATTTTGTTCATAAAACCTCGTTTCTGGTCGCTATTTTTTCTGCGGCAGTTTCCGCATGCTGATATGTGTAGTTACGTCGGGATATGTCCGCAGTGTCTGCTGGGAAAAGAAAACTGCTTTCCTTATTGTAAATAGGGCGTGCGACTGGTGTCAACCCTAACTGTATATGTGACAGCCAGTTTGCGAATGGCAACAGGACTGTAAAATCCTTGCCTTGCATAGTTGTGAGTGAACAGGAACGTCAGGCAATCCGTAATTATATTTTGAACAGGTATATCATGCTATGAGTAATAAAGAAAAGGATCAGAAAACGGTATATACGACCTTGGTGGATTCTGTGGCTGAACTCAGTCAGATCATTCTTCCTCTTGGAAGATGGTATCAGGAAAATAAAAGAGATCTTCCCTGGAGGGGAGAGAAAAATCCGTACCACACCTGGGTCTCGGAGATCATGCTCCAGCAGACCAGGGTAGAGGCGGTGAAGGAATATTATACAAGATTTCTCCGGGAACTTCCCTCCGTGAGGGAGCTTGCATCCTGTCCGGAGGATCGTTTAATGAAGCTGTGGGAAGGCCTCGGATATTACAGCAGGGTTCGCAATATGCAGAAGGCAGCGATTCAGATCATGAATGATTTCGGAGGGAAAATTCCGGAAGACGCGGGAACGTTGAAAACGCTGCCGGGAATAGGCGATTACACGGCCGGTGCGATTGCTTCGATTGCATTCGACAGGCCGCAGGCGGCGGTGGATGGAAATGTGCTCCGGGTATTGACCCGGCTTCTGGCGGATTCCTCGGACATCAGCAGGCAGAAATATCGAAGAGAAACAGAGAAAAATCTGACGGAGGCGATGAAGCAGGAATTGTCCGGTGACAGCTGTCAGAAGCATGTTACACCCGGAGATGTGAACCAGGGTATGATGGACCTGGGTGCGATGATCTGTCTGCCGAACGGAAAACCGAAATGCCCGGAATGTCCGCTGCTGAAGTGGTGCAGATCGCATGAACAGGGGAGGGAGACGGATTTCCCGGTAAAAGCTGAGAAGAAGCCGCGCAGAACGGAGAAGCGTACGATTCTGCTGGTTCGCGACGGGGAGAGGGTTTTGTTGAACAGGAGACCGGAAAAGGGGCTGCTTGCAGGGATGTATGAATTCCCGAATCTTGCAGGAACACTGAGTGAGGAGGAGGCCTTGCTCCGAGTAAAGGAGATGGGGCTTCTGGCACTTCATATCCGGAAACTGGCTGACAGCAGACATGTTTTTTCCCATATCGAGTGGCAGATGACCGGGTACGAGATCCGGATCGGCGATTTCCCGGACCAGCGGTCTGTGGAAAACGAAGAAAGTATCGGACATCTGGCGGAATCGGGCCTTTTTTTTGCGGAGATTGGTGAAATACGCAGAAAGTACGCCATTCCATCGGCCTACCGGGCATACGCAGATGCGCTGAGCCTGGGCCTGAGCGGCGTGAAGAGCCATTGATGATTGATCGGCGGCTAGATGCAAGATTGCAATTTAACAGGTCTTGTGGCATTATAGAAACGGTATTATTTGCCGAATCGAAAGAAAGGTTTATCGAAAGAAGATGAAATTACTCAGCGTTGCTGTACCATGCTACAATTCCGAAAGCTACATGAGAAAGTGCATTGAATCTCTTCTTGCGGGCGGTGAGGATGTTGAGATTCTGATCGTGGATGACGGATCGACCAAGGACCGGACCGCAGAGATTGCGGATGAATATCAGGACAAATATCCGACGATTGTGCGGGCGATTCATCAGGAGAACAAGGGCCACGGAGGGGCTGTCAACACCGGGATTGACCATGCAACCGGACTGTATTTCAAGGTTGTGGACAGCGATGACTGGCTGGACAGAAGCGCTTTTGAAAAGGTGCTCTCCGCATTGCGGGCGCTTGCGAAGTCCGGCAATATTGTAGATGCTTTTTTCGCAAACTATGTATACGAGAAGCAGAATCGGAAGTACAGGAAATATGTAATGCGGTACAGGATGTATCTTCCGGAAGGCAGAATTTTCGGATGGGACGAGGTAAAGCGGATGAATGTGTTTCACTACGTGCTGATGCATTCGCTGATCTACCGGACCGAGCTGCTAAGGGAGGTGGGACTCAGGCTCCCGGAGCACACCTTTTATGTCGATAATATCTATGCCTTTGTACCTTTTTCCAGGGTAAAGACCATGTATTATCTGAATGTGAATCTGTACCGCTATTTCATCGGCCGTTCGGATCAGAGCGTGAACGTGAAGGTTATGATGTCGAGATTTCCGCAGCAGCTGAGGGTGGCCTATCTGATGCTGGATTATTTTGAACAGTTCCATAAGCTGCGCCTTCACCCGAAACAGAGAGAGTTTCTGATTCATGATATTTCGATCATCATGATGATCACGACGTCGATGATGATGCGCTCCGAGGACCCGGAGCTCCTAAAGGAGAAGGCTCCTCTGTGGAACCGCTTGAAGAAGGTCGATTATGTGGCGTTCCTGAAAATCCGTGCGAGCGCTTCGGGCGTGGCGATGAGTCTTCCGGGAGAGGGCGGACGCAAAGTAGTAAAGAAAGGGTATCATGTTCTGGAGAAGGTCTTCGGTTTTGACTGATCCGGAGAGTATACGACAGGTGTTTATCACAGTATGAGAATAGGAACGGGTTATGATGTGCACAAGCTGTCCGAGGGCAGAAAGCTGATCCTGTGCGGTGTTGAAATTCCTTACGAGAAAGGGCTTCTGGGACACTCTGACGCGGATGTTGCCCTGCACGCCATCATGGATGCACTTCTCGGAGCTGCGGCAATGAAGGATATCGGCTATCATTTTCCGGACACGGATCCGGCATATGAGGGCGCTTCCAGCATGGATCTTCTCCGCAAGGTCGGAGAGATGCTTGAGGATGGCATGTACATGATATCAAATATTGATTGCACAATCATCTGCCAGAGGCCGAAGCTGAGACCTTATCTGGATCAGATGGCGGAAAATGTGGCGGATGCGCTTGGGCTGCTCGTGGATCAGGTGAATATCAAGGCAACGACGGAGGAGGGGCTAGGCTTCACAGGAAGCGGAGAGGGAATTTCCGCGCAGGCTGTGTGTTTGATTGAGCGTGCACTGGAACGGATGCCCGATGAACGGATGGCGGACACGGGGCATGGATGCGCGTCCTGCCCGATGCACACACTCTCCAAGACGGAAGCGGATGCCGGGTGAGCGTCGGACGTTACTGTTCATGCACCACGGAAATTTACGCCGTACATAGTGGGGTAAACCGTAAGCGTCGGCGAGGTTTAAAAAGAGGAATAACAGGAGGCTTACAGATGTCAATCCGATTTTATAATACAATGACAAAGACAAAACAGGAGTTCAAACCGATCACGCCGGGAAAGGTTACGATGTATGTATGTGGTCCGACCGTGTACAATCTCATTCATATCGGAAACGCCAGACCCATGATTGTCTTCGATACGCTTCGGCGTTACCTGACCTACAAGGGGTATGAGGTCAACTATGTGTCGAATTTCACCGACGTCGATGACAAGATCATTCAGAGAGCAAATGAGGAAGGTGTGACAGCGGCGGAGCTTTCGCAGAAATATATTCGTGAGACGAAGAAGGATATGGCGGATATGAATGTCCTTCCGGCAACGACACATCCTCTTGCAACGCAGGAGATCGATGGGATGATCAATCTTATCCGGGATCTCGAGGAAAAGGGCTTTGCCTATAACGTGAATGGAACGGTCTATTTCCGCACGAGAAAGGATCCCCGCTACGGAGAGCTCTCGCACAAGAATCTTGATGATCTGCGGTCGGGCTTCCGCGATTTGAAGGTTACCGGCGAAGCGGAGAAGGAAGATCCGCTCGATTTTGTGCTGTGGAAGCCGAAGAAGGAAGGAGAACCCTTCTGGGAGAGCCCGTGGGGAGAGGGAAGACCGGGCTGGCACACGGAATGCTGTGTGATGTCACGCAAGTATCTCCACGCGACAACCATTGACATTCATGCCGGCGGTGAGGATCTGATTTTCCCGCATCATGAAAATGAAATTGCGCAGGTGGAATGTGCAACGGGACAGGAGTTTGCCCACTACTGGCTTCACAACGCATTTTTGAATATTGATAATGTAAAGATGTCAAAATCGCTCGGCAACTTCAAGACCGTGCGTGAGGTTGGTGAGCACTATGATCTTCAGGTGCTCCGCTTCTTCATGCTTTCGGCACACTACCGGAGAGTGCTGAACTTCAGCGCGGATATCATGGATTCGGCGAAGGCTTCTCTCGGAAGAATCCGGACCGCCGTGCGTGCGCTGAACGATCATATCGCCGACGCGAAAAACCTTTCTCTGACGGAGGAAGAGCGGAAAAAGCTCGGAATCGATGAAGAGGGAAGGAGAATCCCGTTCGAGGTCAGAAACGATCCGGTGACCGGAGCGGAAATCCGGCCGGAGGATATGCGCCGTTTCCGCCTGGAATTTGAGAAAGCCATGGATGATGATCTGAATACGGCAGATGCCGAGACGGCGATCTTTAATCTGGTGAAATTCGCGAATGTGGAAGTTACGGCTGACAGCTCCAGAGAGTTTGCGGAGGCAGTCAGAAAGGAAATTATCGACCTGTCTGACATCCTCGGTCTGATCGTTGATGTAAAAGAGGATGATCTCGACGAGGAGATCGAGAGGAAGATTGCGGAGCGAAATGCGGCGCGCAAGGCAAAGGATTTTGCAAAGGCCGACGCTATCCGGGACGAGCTTCTCGCAAAGGGCATTGTCCTGAAGGACACCAGAGACGGTGTAAAGTGGGAGAGAAAATAATACTGAGGGAAATCGGAGTGAATGAAAGAGAAAACCTGGTGACGGAGCTTGCCCGCAGTCTGGAAGAGAAGTATTCGCTTGCGGATTTTGACGCGAGACAATATTCTCCGCTTACGCTTGCTTATATCGGAGACTGCATATACGAGCTGATTATACGCACGCTTCTGGTTCGGGGATCGAACGCGCCGGTCAATAAGCTTCACCGGACGGCCAGCAGCCTTGTCAAGGCGGAGACGCAGTCGGAAATGATCGGTGTATTCGAAGAAAGAGATCTGCTGACAGAGGATGAGAAACGCGTGTTTCATCGTGGCAGAAATGCCAAAGCCTACACGCATGCGAAGAACGCCAGCATTCAGGAATACCGGAGAGCAACCGGGTTCGAGGCAGTTTGCGGTTACCTGTATCTGAAGGGAGATGTGGGAAGGCTGGTCGAGCTTGTGAGCACGGGGCTTTCGGCGCATTACCGAAAGCTGGGAGAGCCTGCCTTTGTGACAGCCGGAGAGAATGCAGATCCGGACAATCACACGGGTCAGAAGCAGTCGGAGCGCGCAGAAGAATGCTGACATGAACCGGGCCGGGACGCAGCAAGTCAGGACTTGTCCTGTTATGTGGACCGGAGAATGGAGCCTTGCATGAACGACAGAGGAGATTTTTATGAGCAATTCATACAGAAGCAGCGGCAATAGAGGAGCATCCGAAAAAAAAGACAGCTACAAAAAGAACAGCTATAAAGGTATGTCCGACAGAAAAGGCAGCTATAAGGATCTGAGAAGAAAAGACAGAGCGGAAAAACCGGAGAGAAAGACAACGCTGCGTCAGACGGAGAAGCATCAGGACGTTAATGAGAATCCGAACCGACTGGAAGGGAAAAATGCGGTTCTTGAGGCCTTTCGTTCTGGCCGGACTGTGGACAAGGTTTATCTTCAGGAGAATCTTCATGACGGGATGATTATGACCATTGCAAGGGAGGCCAGAAAGGCCGGCACGATTATCAGCTATGTTCCGAAGGAAAAGCTGAATATGATGTCGGAGACGGGAAGTCATCAGGGCGTGATCGCGGTCGTGGCATCTTATCCTTATGCGGAGGTATCTGACATGCTGAAGGCGGCGAGAGAGAAGGGGGAGAAGCCCTTTCTCTTCCTGCTGGACGGTATCGAGGATCCGCATAATCTCGGCGCCATTATCCGAACCGCAAATCTTGCGGGAGCGCATGGCGTGATCATTACGAAGCACCGCGCGGTCGGGCTTACGGCGACGGTGGCAAAGGCTTCCGCCGGGGCCATCAATTACACGCCGGTAGCCAAGGTCACGAATCTTGCATCGGTCATCGATGATCTGAAAAAAGAGGGCATCTGGTTTGTCTGTGCGGATATGGGCGGAACCACGATGTATGACCTGGACCTCACCGGTCCGATCGGACTTGTCATCGGAAATGAGGGCGAAGGCGTGAGTCGGCTGGTGAGAGAAAAGTGCGATTTTATCGCTTCTGTTCCCATGAAGGGAGATATCGATTCTCTGAATGCGTCTGTGGCGGCAGGGGTTCTCGCCTATGAGATCGTGCGGCAGAGGCGCTGAAGGTATCGCGCGGCCGGTTTTGTCTGGCAAAGAAACAGGTGCCTCTCAAAAAACAATATCAAGAAAATGAAACGATCATGAAAAACATAGAGTACGAAGGAATTCCGGACGAGAGTCTGATTGCCCGGCTGCGCAGCGGTGAGACCGGAATTGAGGACTATCTGCTCGAAAAATACAAGAGAACCGTCCGTTCTCTTGCCAGGGAACTATATCTGGCAGGCGGAGACAGAGAGGATCTTTTACAGGAGGGTATGCTGGGCCTTTTCAAGGCGATCCGGGATTATGACCCGGATGAGAATGCGTCGTTCCGGACCTATGCGAATTTACTGATCTCCAGACAGATGTATACCGCGGTCCTTTCCGCCGGCCGACAGAAGCACAGGCCGCTGAACAGCTCGATATCGATCAGCGAGCTGCAGGAGAGCCAGAAGGATGCAGAACTTGGCGCGGCGGACAGTCCGGAGAATATTCTGATTGATTTTGAAAATGCGAGAAGCCTTCGAGAGGAGATTGATCAGACGCTGAGCAAAATGGAGAAGGAAGTGCTTGACTGCTACCTGGACGGGATGGACTATCATCAGATAGCCGGGAAGATGAACCGGACTCCGAAATCCATCGACAATGCGATTCAGAGAATCCGCGGGAAGGTTCAGCGGATTGTCAACCGGAAGAACGGATAATACTTTTACAGCCAGTTTGCGAATGGCAACAGGACTGTAAAATCCTTGCCGTACATAGTTGTGCGTGAACAGTAACGACGGATAAGGATCCGGCGGAGGGGAAGAGGGCGTATCCTTTACAAGAATCTTTACGTATGTTAAGATTACGTCAATTATATCAGCATCCTTTCCTGATGAAAGGCTACGAGGATAAATATGGAGAATAAAAAGGTTACCCACTCTGCCAGGCTGGTGCTCCGTCTATGGAATGTCGGCCTGTTTGCACTTGTATGGGCATTCTTTTATAATGACTACGCGTTCGATACCTATAAGATACCGGGACTGATAGCCAGTATTGTGATCTTTTACATCATATATAATCTTCTGTGCAGTGTATACAAGGCCTTCCGTATCGCCTCGACGAACATGGGAGAGATCGTCTTTTCACAGTTCATTTCCTTTGCGATTACGGATTTCATTCTATATGTAGAGTGCTGTCTGATCTACAACCAGGTGGTGAATATTCTGCCGGGGGCTTTTATCGTCTTGCTTCAGCTGGTGGGCACGATTAATATTGTTGTATTCACGAAGCGGTATTTCATGAAGCATGTCGCTCCGCAGAAGACACTGGTACTATACGGCAGAAAAATCAGTCCGGAGGATGTGCTCGCGTTCGAACAGAGACTCTTGAAGAAGTATAAGCATCTCTTTTCGATTATCTATACCGACAGAGAGGAAATCGGGGAGGAAGTTCTGCTGCAGCATATGCAGGGATGCTGTACCGTAATCATGTACGGCGTCACATTTGAGACGAGGGCGGCTGTGAGCGAGCTGTGCATCGAGCACAAGAAGAATTTTTACTATACTCCGGAGCTTCTGGATATCTTCGGTCTGGGCTGTGAGCCGAAGCATCTGCTGGATACGCCTCTCATGAAGTATGAGTACAATTACAACAATCGGAAGTATCAGGGGATCAAGCGTGCGCTGGACATCATTTTCTCCCTCTTTCTGATTCTCATTACTTCCCCGATAATGCTTGTTGTCGCAATCTGCATCAAGGCAGAAGATCACGGACCGGTTTTTTTCCGGCAGAAGCGGTATACCAAGGACGCGAAGGTATTCGAGATCCTCAAGTTCCGGAGCATGGTCGTTGACGCGGACAAGTACGGCGTTCTCCCGACAACGGATAAGGACCCGAGAATTACAAAGACCGGACGGGTGATCCGGAAGTTCCGTTTAGACGAGTTTCCGCAGTTCTTCAACATCCTGAAAGGGGATATGAGCTTCGTTGGCCCGAGACCGGAGAGGGTAGAACACGTGGATGAATATGTGAAGGAGATTCCGGAATTCCGCTATCGCCTGTCGGTCAAGGGGGGACTGACCGGGTACGCGCAGGTATTCGGCAAGTACAATACTTCTGCGCATGACAAGCTTCTTCTGGATTTGATGTACATTGAGAATCAGTCGATCCTGATGGATATCAAGATGGTGCTTCTGACGGCGAGAACCGTATTTCAGCCTGAGAGCACGGAGGGATTCGATCAGGAGGCACAGCAGAAGATGAACGAGAAGACCAGACAGAATGAGAAGCAGAGTGAAGGCAGCGGGAAATGAACGGTGTTCGGCCCTGGCGCGACGAAACGGGAAGGATATGATATGAAGGTTGCGGTTGTCACGCATTCCTCAACATTTGAAGAAAGAGCAGAGGCGGTAGCCCTTTTTTTTGAGAAAAGAGGGGATACCGCTGTTCGTGTATTCTCGGACTTTGATCATCACAGAAAGCAAACGGTCACAAGAGAGGCAGAAAACCATGTCTATCTTCATCTCAGACCCTACACCCGGAATCTGTCTCTGAACCGCCTTCTGGCGATCCGGCGGTTTGCGGCGGACGCGGGAGCCTATCTGGAATCCGGGGGATTTGATCTGATCTATTTCATGATTCCGGCAAATTCGTTCGCCGAGGAGGCGGAACGGATCCACAGGAAAACCGGAGCACGTGTTATTTTTGACCTGATTGATCTCTGGCCGGAGTCACTTCCTCTTAAGGCTGTGAGCTGGCTTTCACCGATTCGGAGGTGGAGAAATCTGCGGGATCATCATCTGAGCTGTGCGGATTTGATCTTTACGGAATGTGGTTTTTATCGGGAACAGCTTGATTTACCGGAGGGTAAAACGTATACTCTTTACTGGTGTAAGTTTTCCGAAAATAACAAATTCAAGAGAAGAGGCGGAAGCTGCCGGACGGATACCGGTGTGCTGCGAATCGCATACATCGGTGCGATCAACAATATCATTGATATTCCGAGGATTGCTTACCTTCTGGGTGCGCTGAACCGGCGGAGAAAGGTTGTGGCGGATATCGTCGGAGAAGGCGAGCACAGGGAAGATTTTATCCGGGCGCTTCAGGAGAGAGGTGTCGAGACGGTTTCAAGGGGAGCGGTCTATGAGGAAAGCCGGAAGGAAGAGATCCTTTCCCGGTGCAATCTTGGCATCAATGTCATGCGCACAGACGTACATGTGGGGCTCTCCATGAAATCGATCGACTATCTCTCGTATGGAATTCCTCTGATCAACAGCATCAAAGGGGACCTGTGGGAATTCGTGTCCAGATACGGGATCGGCGTAAATGTGCCGGATAATCTGATGACCATGCGTGAGGAAGAGCTGGATAGCCTCTGTCGGAGACTGATTGACGTGGCGGATGATGCGGAGACTCGCCGGAAAGCGGAAGATCTGTATCGGAAGAATTTTACGTCGGAGGCGTTTGAACGCACGCTGGAGAATGCGCTGGAGGAACAGAAGCTTCTTTCGCCGAATTTCTGAGAGCAGTGAGAGGCTTTACAGGCAGATTATTAAATGATGAAAAAAGATAAAGAAATAAGATTAAGATAAATAAGTATGATGATAAAGAAAGGCATTGTTATGAAGGGAATCATTCTGGCAGGCGGATCCGGAACCAGGTTATATCCGCTGACAAAGGTAACATCGAAGCAGCTTCTGCCGATCTATGACAAACCTATGATCTATTATCCGCTTTCCGTGCTGATGAACGCGGGAATTCGGGATATTCTGATCATTTCTACGCCGGCGGACACGCCGCGGTTTGAGGAGCTTCTCGGAGACGGACATCAATTCGGGATTTCTCTCAAGTACAAGGTGCAGCCTTCGCCGGACGGACTCGCGCAGGCGTTTGTCATCGGCGCGGACTTCATCGGAGATGAGCCGGTTGCCATGATTCTCGGAGATAATATTTTCGCGGGACATGGTCTGAAGAAGCGCCTCCGGGCAGCTGTACAGAATGCCGAGACCGGAAAGGGAGCTACCGTTTTCGGGTATTATGTCGATGATCCGGAACGGTTTGGCATCGTGGAGTTTGATCGGGACGGAAGAGCTGTCTCCATCGAGGAAAAACCGGCAAAGCCCAAGAGCAATTACTGTGTAACGGGTCTGTATTTCTATGACAATCGTGTGGTGGAGTATGCGAAGAAGCTGAAGCCGTCGGCCAGAGGAGAGCTGGAAATTACAGATCTGAACAAGATCTATCTGCAGAATGGGGATTTGAACGTCGAGCTTCTGGGACAGGGATTCACCTGGCTGGATACCGGTACGCATGAGAGCCTTGTGGACGCCACGAATTTCGTGAAGATTACAGAGCAGCATCAGCACCGCAAGATCGCGTGCCTCGAGGAAATCGCATATCTGAACGGCTGGATCACGAGAGAACAGGTGCTCCAGGAGTATGAGGAGCTGAAAAAGAACCAGTACGGTCAGTACCTGATGGATGTCCTGAACAATAAATACGTCGATATTCTTCATAATGACTGAAGCATAACGGAATTAAAGGAGAAAACCATGAACATTATCGTAACCGGCGGGGCCGGATTTATCGGAAGCAATTTTATTTTCTATGAGATGGAACAGCACCCGGAGGACAGAATCATCTGCCTGGATAAGCTGACCTACGCGGGAAACCTGTCCACCCTGGCACCGGTTCTTGACAAGCCGAATTTTCGCTTTGTCAAGCTCGATATCTGTGACAGAGAGGGCGTTTATAAGCTTTTTGAAGAAGAGAAGCCGGATATCGTCGTAAATTTTGCCGCAGAGTCTCATGTCGACCGCTCGATTGAAAATCCGACGATTTTCCTTGAAACCAATATTATCGGGACCTCTGTCCTGATGGATGCCTGCCGCAAGTACGGGATCCGCAGGTATCATCAGGTGTCCACGGATGAGGTTTACGGAGATTTGCCACTGGACCGTCCGGATCTGTTTTTCCATGAGGACACCCCGATTCACACCTCAAGCCCGTACAGCACATCGAAGGCTTCCGCGGATCTCCTGGTCAACGCGTACCACAGAACCTACGGTCTTCCGGTGACGATCAGCCGCTGCTCGAACAACTATGGCCCCTATCAGTTCCCGGAGAAGCTGATCCCTCTGATGATTGCAAATGCATTGGCGGACAAGAAGCTTCCGGTCTACGGGGAAGGATTGAACGTACGTGACTGGCTTTATGTCGAGGATCACTGCAAGGCCATCGACCTGATCATGCGGAAGGGGACGGTTGGCGAGGTCTACAACATTGGCGGACACAATGAGATGCACAACATCGACATCGTGAAGCTGATCCTGGATTATCTCGGCAAGCCGTACTCTCTGATCGAGCATGTCACGGATCGAAAGGGCCACGATCAGAGATATGCCATTGATCCGACGAAGATCCACGAGGAACTCGGATGGCTTCCGGAGACCATGTTCAAGGACGGAATCAAGAAGACGATTCAGTGGTATCTGGACCACAAGGAATGGTGGGAGAACATCATCCGGGGGGATTATCAGAACTATTACAATGAGATGTACGGAAAGAAAGAGGTTATCGGCTGATGAAGGTATTTGTGACAGGCGTAGCCGGTCAGCTCGGGCACGACGTTATGAACGAGCTGAAGGCGAGAGGCTATGAGGGAGTCGGCACCGATCTGGCCCCTTCGTATAGCGGGATCGATGACGGATCGGCGGTGACGTCGATGCCGTATATCTCCCTGAATATCACAGACAAAGATGCGGTAGATCGTGTTATTTCCGAGGTGAGACCGGACGTGATTGTTCACTGCGCGGCGTGGACGGCAGTTGACGCGGCGGAGGACGAGGAGAACGTTCCAAAGGTCATGGCAATCAATGCGGATGGTACCCGAAACATCGCCTGTGCAGCGAAAGATGCGAACGCGAAAATGGTCTACATCAGCACGGACTATGTCTTTGACGGGCAGGGGACGAAGCCATGGAAACCGGACTGCAAGGATTATGCGCCTCTTAATGTATATGGCAGGTCAAAGCTCGAAGGAGAGCTGGCTGTCTCGGAAATTCTGGAGAAGTATTTTATTGTGCGGATTGCCTGGGTATTCGGCCTCAACGGCAAGAATTTCATCCGGACGATGCTGAATGTGGGAAAAACGCACCCGGAGGTGCGGGTGGTTGACGATCAAATCGGAACGCCGACCTATACGCTGGATCTGGCACGGCTTCTGGTGGACATGATCGAAACCGAAAAATACGGATATTATCATGCAACCAATGAGGGCGGATATATTTCCTGGTACGATTTTACAAAAGAGATATACAGGCAGGCGGGCCTGGAGACAAATGTTGTTCCGGTTACCACCGCGGAATACGGGCTGTCCAAGGCGGCTCGGCCCTTTAACAGCCGACTGGACAAATCGAAGCTTGCTGAAAACGGGTTCCAGCCGCTTCCGGACTGGAAGGACGCCCTTCATCGCTTTCTGGTTGAGGTCGGCGAGATTCAGGGAGATTGATGTGCAAAATTGAAAAAGAAAGGTAACGATTCCTCACCTCAATCCCAGGAACCTGCGGTTCCCGAGATGTGAGAAATCGTTACAAAGAAAGGAACAGTCGCATAAAACATGGGATTCTGAGAAGAAAGATACCGTTTTACTGCGGTCGTTCCTTTTTGCGTTTTCATATGGAGCTTCTGTCTGCCGAAAGAAGTTGAACCATAGGCAACAGAATGCACTTGCGCCGGGAACGGCAGATGCAGGAGGAGACCTTGTGTCGGGAATCATACAATGGAAACAATGGTAGAAATTTTAGTGGCAACCTATAATGGGGATAGATATCTGGCAGAGCAGCTGGATTCCCTTCTCGCTCAGACAGAGCGGGGGATCCGGATCCTGATCCGTGATGACGGATCGACGGACGGCACAGCCGGAATCTTGGAAGCATATGAGCAAAAATATCCGCAAAAAATCCGTGTCATCCGGGATGCGATTCGCTGCGGAGGTCCCACGCCGAACTTCATGGAGCTCGTGAAGCATGCCGAAGGGGAATATATCATGTTCTGCGACCAGGACGATGTCTGGAAGAAGGAGAAGGTCGGGGAGACGCTGCGTGTGATGCGGGAAAGGGAGAGACAGAAGGGGAGAGATTTCCCCCTGCTCGTTTTCTCTGATTATATTGTGGCGGATGCTTCGCTCAATCCCGTTCCGGTCCGTGAGAAGCAGCTTCAGGTCTATGGCTATCGTACGGATTTCCGGCATCTGCTGGTACAGAATTATGTGACGGGCTGCACGGTCATGATGAATCGCGCGGCTTACCGGCTGATGGGCGCTTACGATTCCCGGATCCGCATGCATGACTGGTGGGCAGCCCAGTATGTCAGCGCTCTCGGTGAGGTCGTCCACCTCCCGGAAAAGCTGATGTATTACCGGCAGCACGGAGACAATGTGGTGAGCGCGGTAAACGTCAGGAGTTTTTCATACCGCATCGAAAAGCTTCTGGACAGAAGCACAAGATCGAATCTGAATCTAAATTTTGCTGAGGCAAGGTTGCTGTATGAGAGATTCGGCAGTATAATGCCTGAAGACCCGAAGAGAGCGCTCGAGGAGTTTCTGCAGATTCCGGGCTATTCGAAGCTGCGGAGGATGGCGGCACTGCTGAGGGGACATTTCCTAAAGGGAGATCCGGTACGGATCCTTGGACAGCTGTTCTATATCTGACGATTTTACAATGCGGGAGTTCCATGGTAAAATTACAGACTGCATGATTTGAACACGGAGAAAGTGTGCGTTATGTCGATTTTAAGTATTCCGGGACTGATACTCTTTTTTCTTGTAATTCCCGGCATCTGCGGATTTGTCCTTACGGATCTTCTGCATATATATGAGGATAACAGAATCAGACGGCTTGGCCTGAATCTTGTCGCGGGGAATCTGCTGATGTGGGCAGCTTTTGAGGCGGCTGCGGTTCCGATGATTTTTCTTCGTCAGGATTTCCGGTATGTGATCCTTCTGTGGCTGCTGATTCTGGCTGCAATTGTAATTATATTTGTTTCTGTGCGTAAAAAAGCTCCGTTTCTTCGCTTTGCCCGGAGGAATGCGGGGCATGTCGGGCTTTTGCGGGATAAAGGTGCGCTGTTTCTGCTTATGCTCCTTTTTGTGATTGTGGGATTTCAATGCGCGGTTTATCTTTTTGGCATGCATCTGGATGAGGATGATTCGCGCTTTATCGCTCATGCGGTCTACACCTGGAAGACGAATCGGATGCTGACGGAGAATCCCGCTACGGGAGAGCTGAACCTTCGGAACTGGGGCGGCGACTATCTGAAGGACGCGGTTTCTCCATGGATGATTTTTATCGCCATGGCGGCGAGACTGACCGCTATGCATCCAACCGTCCTGGCACACTCGATTTTGCCGGTGATCCTTTTGATTTTCGGCTATGTGATCTATTGCCTGATCGGTATGGAATTGTTTGGGGAAGACCGTCGGAAGGCAATTCTGTTCTGTCTGATTGTTGCGTTTCTGCAGCTCTTTTTTGCGGGATCCACCGACACGCAGTCGGAATTCGCGCTTCTCAGGATATGGCAGGGAAAGGCAGTGGCTGCGGGCGTTGGAATTCCGATGATTCTCTACTGCTTTATCTATTTGTACAGGCACACGGATGAAGAAGGGGCGTTCTGGCTGCTTCTGCTCACGGACTGGGCCAGCTGCCTTCTGTCCGGGATGGGAATTATCCTGGCAGCATCCATGATTGGAATCTGCTCCATCTGGTATGTCTTTGCCTTCCGCAAGTGGAAGATGATCTGGAAGGTTCCGGTGGTGCTGCTTCCTTCTGCGTTCTACGGCGGGCTCTATTATCTGTGTAAAATCGGGAGGATCGTGCTATGACAGAGGCATGGAGACAGGTCCTGAATATGGTGCGGGAATCCTTCGCCGGTAATGGATTTCTGGTTTTATGGGTCGTCAGTCTGCTCTACCTGTTTTTTGCGGAAAAGGGAAAACGAAAAATTCTCGTCTATCCGGCCATTTTGCTGGGAGTTCTGATCTTTAATCCGATTCTTTACCGGTATGTCTGGGACAAGCTGTTCGGTTACGCGTACTGGCGGGCGTTCTGGATGGTGCCGGTTCTGCCGGTAATTGCGGCGGCAGTGGTGAGCCTTGTCGGAAAAATGCGCGGGAGGATTCCGAAGGCGGCAGTGATCGCGGCTGTGCTGGTGATATCGGCATTGACGGGTACGTTTATATACAAGGACCGGTTCGTGAGAGCACAGAACCGCTACAAGCTCCCGCAGGCATCGGTGGATGTGGCGGATGCACTGCTTGCGCTGGATAAGGAGCCGCGGGCAACGGTGGACGGGTCTCTGTTCTGTTACATCCGTCAGTATTCCCCGGATATCCATCTGATGTACGGACGGGATGCCTGGGGGTATATCGACATCATCGGGCAGGGAACCTATTCCGTATACCAGCAGATGATTCTTCCGCAGCCGGATCTGGATTATGTCCGCAGCTGTATGCTGGAGTGGAACTACGATTATCTGGTCATGCTTCCATCTCAGGCACCCGGATACCGGCAGGAGGATGCAGAGGGGTATGACAGTTCCTTTTATTCGGCAGCACTGAAGGGTGCGGGCTTCGAATATCTTGAGACGGTGGATGGCTATCTGCTCTGCAAAGTGATTCCGGAACAGACAAAGGCTTGAGAGGCGACTCCGGAACAGATAAAGATCTGAGAAATGACTCCGGAACAGATAAAGATCTGAGAGGCGACTCACGAACAGATAAAGATCTGAGAAATGACTCCGGAACAGATAAAGATTCAAGTGACGACTGGAGAGCTATGAGTAATCGTAAGAGAGTATCGCTTTATATCATGAATATGGTGGATATTGTATCGCTTCTGATTGCGTTTCTGATATCCTATGAAATCCGGAGAGTTCTCCCTATGAGACGACTCATCACCTGGGAGGATGTTATTCCGGGCTATCGGTTTCAGCAGTTCCCGTATATGCCGCTGCTCTTCGCCACGATTATTTCCTATATTCTGGTAAATTTTCTGTTCCTCTATTCGGAGGAATATCTCTCCAGAAACGTGTCGGCAGAGCTCCTTGCGACACTTAAGATGATCGTCATGGTCATCGTAGTGGATGTGCTGATTCTGTACATCACGAAGACCAGTGAGCGCTATTCTAGAATTTTTATGGTGATCTTCTTTGTGATCGCATATTTCATCTGTTTTATTCTGAGAGAGGCGGTCAAAAAATTATACATTCCGCGTTATAAAAACGGGAAAGCCTCGGAGAAGATGGTTGTAGTCTGCCGGGAGTGCGATGTGGATCATATCCTGGAACAGCTGAATGCGATCATCGACTGGAGATTTCACATCACGGGACTGGTGATCACCGACGCGGACCGCGCGGGAGAATATATCAGCGGCATTCGGGTTATCAGCAATTTTTCCGACGCAATGGAGAAGATCCAGAAGGAGGAGGTGGATTCCATCCTTCTTGTGTCGGGAGATCCGGAGGAGAAAAAGGCGTGGGTGCGCCATTTCCAGCCGCTCGGAAAGACGGTGCACGTCAGCCTTCCGGAGTTCGAACTGAGCGATACGAAGCGTATGCAGGATATGCTGGGACAGTGTGCGGTCATCAGTTATCTTCCGGAGATACCGCTTCGGGGCCGGAATGTTGTCATGAAGAGAAGCCTGGACATTATCCTGTCGATTCTCCTGCTTCCGTTCGTTCTTGTGGTGATGCTGATCGTTACCCTGCTTACGAAGCTTTTCCTGAAGGGACCTGTTTTTGTCACGAGAGTAAGGGTGGGTATGAACGGGCGCCGGTTTAACCAGTATCATTTCCGGGTATACCGGATGGATGCGGATCAGAGAAAAAAGGACGGCAAAAGTCCCTATACCTGGCTCGGCCGGTTCCTGGACCGGACGCATTTGGACGGTCTGCCGCAGACTCTCAACGTTCTGGTCGGAGACATGAGCTTTGTCGGTCCGAGAGCGCCGTCCCTGCAATATTTCATTGAGAATCCGGGCGAGCTCCGTTATCTCTGCGCAAAGCCGGGGCTGGTGGGAACCTGGTGTACGGACCGGCGGACCGGACGCGCGGAAAAGGACCGGTATCTCAACAACTGGACGCTCGGTCTGGACGCGGAGATCGTTTTTGTCATGATTGTCCGTTATCTCACCTTCCGTTCGGCTAGGAGCCGTCAGTCGATTTGGGAGAAGGAGGAGTGCGCTTCTATCCGGGAATATCTGGAATTCCGCAAGCCGTTGGAATATGACCGTACGGCCTACACTTGTCATATGACTGCGGGGAAGTACGTGTATTACTTCATCAAGAGATTGTTTGATATTGTGGGAGCGCTTCTCGGAATTGTTCTGCTGTCGCCGCTGCTGCTGGTCCTGATGTTCGCGGTAATGGCGGATGACGGCGGAAATCCGTTCTACGGGCACAGGCGGATCGGCAGGCTGGGAAAGAAGATTACGGTATATAAATTCCGGAGTATGCGCAGAGACGCGGGGGACCTGGAAAAGATCCTGACGCCGGAGCAGCTGGAACAGTACCGGACGGAGTTCAAGATCGACAACGATCCGCGTATCACAAAGGTGGGAAACTTTATTCGGCGGACGAGCCTTGATGAGCTTCCGCAGCTGTTCAATATTCTGGCCGGAGATCTTTCGATCGTCGGGCCGCGCCCGATCGTAGAGAAGGAAACCAGGATCTACGGCAGGGACGTGGCAAAGCTTCTCAGTGTGAAGCCGGGACTCACCGGATACTGGCAGGCATATGCGAGGAACAATGCCACCTACGAGAGCGGTGAGCGTCAGAAGATGGAAATGTATTACGTAGATCATCAGAGCCTCGGACTGGATGTGAAGATTCTGTTCCGGACCGTAAAGTCGGTCACGAAAGAGGAGGGCGCACAGTAAAGAGTATGCGCTTTGTCCGGGAACAGCATAGAGCATAGGTATTCCGGGTGGTAAAGAAAGAAGGTATCCGTCCTGGAACGGACCTGTCAAGGAGAATAGGATGACATCGATGGACGACAAAAAGATCCGATTGATCATAGCGTGTCACAAGAAATGCGAGGTGCCGGAGGATCCGGTTTATCTTCCCCTTCACGTCGGAGCGGAGGGAAAGGAAGCGTTCGGCTTTACCGGAGACAATACCGGCGACAACATCAGCTCCAAAAATCCTGTATACTGTGAGCTGACGGGACTGTATTGGGCGTGGAAGAACCTGGACTGTGATTATCTCGGCCTTGTACATTACCGGAGATATTTTACCGTAAAGAGCAGGAGGGAGCAGAAGAAAAACGGGCCGCTTTCTTCTGTACTGACGGAGGATGAGGCGAGGAAGCTTCTCTCCAGATATCGCGTTCTTGTTCCGAAGAAGAGACATTACTATATTGAAAGCGTGTACTCTCACTATTCTCATACCTTTGACGGCACACAGCTGGACAAGGCGAGAGAAATCCTTGCGCGGAGATATCCGGATTATGTGGATGCGTTTGACCGGTTCATGAAACAGACCGGAGCCTATATCTTCAATATGTTCGTCATGCCGAAGAATCTCGCCGACGAATACTTCACCTGGCTGTTCGATATCCTCGGGGAGCTCGAGAAGGTGGTCGATATCCGTGGGATGTCCGCCTTCGATGCCAGATACGCCGGACGGGTCAGTGAGAGACTGTTCAATGTATGGCTGATGCACCAGGTGGATACGGGAAGACTGAAGAGGAGTGAGATCGGAGAGGTTCCTTATCTCTATCTGGGGCAGGTCGACTGGAAAAGAAAGATCACCGGGTTTCTTCAGGCGAAATTCTTCCATAAGAAATATGAGAAGAGCTTCTGAAAGAGTCCGCAACTTATACAGTTTGTGGCACAAAGTATCGTATGAGTGTTTACCCAATTCCGGCGGACATGGAAGAACAGAAGAAGGTTCTGAGATATTCTGGAGATAAGGAGACAGATATTTGAGAAGACAGAAAGCGGGAGCCGGCGGTACCGTCTCGACAAGCCGTATCTCACTAAAGAAAAATTTCATCATGAACTCCCTGCTGACGATGTCGCAGTTTATTTTCCCGTTGATTACATTTCCGTATGTGTCCAGGGTTCTTCTGGTTACGGGAACCGGGAAGGTCAGCTTTGCCACATCCCTCATTTCGTACTTCACGATGTTTGCGCAGCTTGGAATTCCGACGTATGGGATACGGGCGTGCGCGAAGGTGCGTGATGACAGGGAGGAGCTGACCCGTGTCACGCAGGAGCTTCTGATCATTAATTTGATCACGATGGTTCTGGCGTATGTCGTGTTCTTCTTCATGCTGATGTGGGTACCGAGGCTTCAGAGCGAGAAACCTCTGTATATTATTGTCAGTGTGACGATTCTGCTGAATGCGGTCGGCATGGAATGGCTGTATAAGGGTCTGGAACAGTACTCGTACATCACGGTCCGTTCGATTGTTTTCAAGTTTGTTGCGCTCGTACTCATGCTGCTTCTGATTCACAAGCAGAGCGACTATGTGCTTTACGGCGGACTTACGGTGTTTGCGTCTGCGGCTTCCAACCTCTTTAACCTGCTTCATGCGCACCGTTTTGTGAGTTTGAGACCGGTTGGACATTACAATTTCAGACGGCACATGAAGGCCATCGGCATTTTCTTTGCCATGTCCTGCGCAACGACGATCTATACACAGCTGGATACGCTGATGCTCGGCTTTATGGCGACGGATACCGATGTGGGATATTATAACGCGGCGGTTCGGATCAAGACGATCCTTGTGAGTGTGGTCACCTCGCTGGGAACGGTTCTGTTGCCGCGGTCTTCCTATTATATTCAGGAGGGCAACTACGGCGAATTCCGCAGGCTTACTGCCAAGGCCATGAATTTCGTGTGGATCATCTCCTTACCGCTGACGCTGTATTTTATGTTTTTTGCGAAGGAGGGAATCTACTGCCTCGCAGGGACGAAGTTCACCGGTTCCATCTGGCCTATGCAGCTCATCATGCCGACGCTGGTTCTGATCGGCCTTTCGAATATCACCGGGATTCAGATTCTGGTGCCGACCGGAAAGGAAATCTACGTGCTGTATTCTGAGATCGCCGGGGCAGTGACGGATCTCGTCTTAAATGCGATCCTGATTCCTGTCATTCAGGCTTCCGGCGCCGCGATCGGAACACTGGTGGCGGAATTTGTCGTCCTTCTGGTTCAGATTTTTGCACTTCGGAAGGAAAAAATTGTTCAGTTCCGCGGCACACCGTACTGGAAGATGGGCCTGGCGTTAACGGCCGCTGCAGTTTCCAGCCTGTGGACCAAGAAGCTGCAGTTCGTTCATAACGTGTCTGTCAATTGTCTGTTTATCCTGGCCATCTCGGCCCTGTTGTTTATGGGCGTGTACTTCGCGGTATTGACGTTAACGGGCGAGAAGCTGACCATCGAGCTGGAAAAACAGGTATTGGGAAAGATCCGGAAGAGAAAGCCGGAGAAATAAAAACATTCGGGTGAGGAGTGGGCGCGGAACGCGCAGAAAGGAAAAAATATGGGAAAGATTAAGGTAACGGAAAATGCAGGCGGAATTCAGGGACTCTATGTGGTTGAACCGACCGTGTTCGGAGACAACCGGGGATATTTTATGGAGACCTACAATTACAATGACTTTGCAGCGGCCGGAATCGACTGCAAATTCGTACAGGACAACCAGTCCGCATCAAGAAAAGGTGTGCTGCGCGGTCTTCATTTTCAGATTCATTATCCGCAGGATAAATTGGTTCGGGTCATCCGCGGGGAGGTCTTTGATGTAGCGGTTGACCTGCGGGAGGGAAGCGAGACCTACGGCAAATGGTTCGGGGTACTTCTGACAGAGGAGAACAAGAAGCAGTTCTTCATTCCGAAAAACTTTGCGCACGGGTTCATCGTACTGTCCGATTACGCGGAATTCTGCTACAAGGTGACCGATTTCTATCATCCCAATGACGAGGGCGGTCTGATGTGGAACGACCCGGATCTTGCCGTAGAGTGGCCGATGCCGGAGGGAATGGGACCGGAGGATCTTGTATTGTCCGATAAGGACAAGGTAAACTGGAGCTATCGGGAATTCCTTGAAAAGAAGAAAAATTTCTGAATATTTAGGAGAGCAAGATGTCAAAGTCAAGAAAGCCGGCGCTGTTTCAGGTTCTGGGGGAACTGTCAGGAAGCAGAAAGCTGATCGGAAGCCTCGCAAAAAATGATTTCAAGACAAAATTTGCCGGCTCCTACCTCGGAAGAGTCTGGGCGTTTGTACAGCCGGTTGTCACGGTGTTCGTGTACTGGTTTGTATTTGAGAAGGCGCTGAACGCGGGAACACAGTCTACGAAGCAGGGGATTCCCGTCCCCTATGTGCTCTGGCTTGTGGCCGGTCTGGTTCCGTGGTTTTATTTCTCTGACGCGATGTCGGCAGGGACGAACGCTCTGCTGGAGTATGACTATCTGGTCAAGAAGGTGGTCTTCCGGATCAGTACGCTTCCGGTGGTGAAGGTGGTCTCGAGCCTGTTCGTTCATATCTTTTTTGTGTGCTTCATGATGATTCTGTACGTGGGGTACGGATTGTTTCCGGGAGTATATGCTGTTCAGCTCGTGTATTATTCCTTCTGCATGTTTGTCTTCGTCATGGCGGTGTCCTACCTGACGAGTGCGCTTGCAGTCTTCTTCCGGGACCTGGTGCAGATGATCAACATTCTGCTGCAGGTTCAGATCTGGGCCACGCCGATCATGTGGAACATGGAGGCGGTGAGCTTTCCGTCACCTGTCCTCATGATCCTGAAGTTAAATCCGATGTACTACATTGTCTGCGGGTACAGAGATTCGCTGATCAACCACATCTGGTTCTTCCAGCGTCCGCAGCTGACGCTGTATTTCTGGTGCCTCACCCTGTTTCTGCTGTTCGCTGGAACCCATGTATTCCGTAAGCTTCAGCCGCATTTTGCAGACGTATTGTAAGAGGGATCGGAAAGCGGCTCCATAACGGCAAGATCCTCTGCGGCTGCATCTCGCAGACGCGCTCCGACAGAAAGGAAAACCGACCAGTATGAGTGAAGAATATGCCATCCGGGTAAAGGATGTCAGCAAGCTTTATAAATTATATGACAAACCGTCATACAGACTGCGGGATGCGCTTGGCCTTACCAGAAAAAAGCTCTATCGGGAGCATTACGCGCTTCATCATATGAACTTTGATGTAAAAAAGGGCGAGACCGTAGGTTTGATCGGGACGAACGGCGCCGGAAAATCAACGATTCTCAAGATCATCACCGGTGTGCTGAATCCCTCGGAGGGTGAGGTAGTCATCGACGGAAGAATCTCTGCGCTGCTGGAGCTGGGCGCCGGGTTCAATATGGAGTACACGGGAATTGAGAACATCTACCTCAATGGGACAATGATCGGCTTTTCAAAGGAAGAGATAGACCGGAGAATGGACAACATTCTGAAATTCGCGGATATCGGCGACTTTGTCTATCAGCCGGTAAAGACCTATTCCAGCGGCATGTTTGTCCGGCTGGCTTTTGCCGTTGCCATCAATATCGACCCGGAAATTCTGATCGTAGATGAGGCGCTGTCCGTCGGAGATGTTTTCTTTCAGGCGAAATGCTACAAGAAATTCGAGGACTTCAAGAAAGCGGGAAAGACGATTCTTTTTGTCAGCCATGACCTGGGGAGCATATCCAGGTACTGCGACCGGGTTATCCTTTTGAACAAGGGAGTCAAAATGGCGGAGGGAAATCCGAAGGACATGATCGACCTTTACAAGAAGGTTCTGGTTCATCAGGTCGACGAGGCTGCCGTGCAGAACGGGGACGCCGATATTCACAGCACCACGGGAAAACGCTCGCTGACAGGGGGCGAATCATTCCCGGATACGGTGGACAGCAGGGAAGCAGAGGCCGTGAAGTCAGGAAAAAATGCCGGCGCATCGTCCGGGAGCGAGGGCAGTCCGGCGGAAAAAAACGGCGGGAGGTGGATGGATCATTTCCGGATCAATCCGAACGTGAACGAGTACGGCGACGGGCGGGCCAATATCATCGACTACGGTATCGTGGACGATCAGGGACAGCTGACCTCGACCATCATTAAGGGGACACGTTTTACGATTCGCAGTAAGGTGCAGTTTCACGAGGAGATACAGAGCCCGATTTTCACCTATACCTTCAAGAATCTCCAGGGAGTGTCAATTACCGGAACGAATACCATGTATGAAAAGAAGGATGTCGGGATGGTTCATAAAGGGGATGTCTATGTGGCTTCCTTTGAACAGGAGATGAACCTTCAGGGAGGCGAGTACCTTCTTTCCATCAGCTGCACCGGATATGAAAACGGAGGCTTTGTCGTGTATCACAGACTCTATGATGTCATTAACGTCACCGTGATATCGGACAAGAATACGGTGGGCTTTTATGATATGAACTCGGAAACCCATGTGGACAAGGTGGGCGGAAGCGCTGACGGCCATGTATAAGGCAGGTGTGTATGAGGGAAGAAGCTGGGAAAGTGCAATCGGGCATCAGAACGGAAACGGCTGGAAGAGAGCAGTCGGACAGCGGGAAGGAAACGGCTGGAAGAGAGCAAGCGGGAAGCGGACCGGAAGCGGCTGAGGCGGAGGAAAGGGAATTGCTGGAGATTCTCCGTACCTGTCCGAAGGATCGGTACAGGTCTGTGATACAGGAGCGGAAGAGCGAATTTCTGCTCGAGGAGCTCTCGGGGCTGAAGGCAAATCTTGTGCGCGCTTTTAAGATCCCGGCGCCTGCGTCTGTGTTGGAGATCGGAGGTGGCTGTGGTTCGCTGACCGAGGTATTGGCGGAGAAAAGCGGAAGATTAGTCAGCTGGGATTCCGATCCGGTCCGGTGTAAGATCAACGAGGTGCGGAACGGTGAGCGGGAGAATGTGACATTGTATGCCGGAGATTTCCGGGACTTTTGCAGAAAAATCCGGCTGAACCTTCCGCGGGAGCAGAAGCGGTTCGATCTCATTACCTGCATCGGTCCGATTCAGAGGGCATCGCAGTTCCTTTCCGGAGAGGCTCCATGCAGAGAGATGCTTCGGGAGCTCCTTCCGTTTCTCGCAGAGGACGGATTTATGCTGATTCTCCTGAAAGGAATAGGGGAATACCGTCAGATTGTCGGGGACAGCCTGCTATCCGGTTACCGGACAGAGCTGTACGAAGTCCGGCCGGATGAGAAGTTTCCGATGGAGATCACCGGGGAACGGTGGCTTTCCGAACGGCATTTCGGAGGAGAGGGATCCGGGACGGGTGACGGGACCGTTCCGGCACTGCTTCTGATTCAGGGAAATCGTCGGACGGCGGATACGCTTCTGTACGCAAAATTTTCCGGGGAAAGAGCGGAGAAGTATGCCTTGTACACCGCCGTCTATGAAAAATTCGCTGCAGACGGGGCGCGATATGTGGAGAAGACGGCGCTTACAAAGGCTGCTGCTGTTCATGTCGATCGAATTTGTACGCTTTCCGGAAAGCTGGCCGGGATGTATGGAGACAGCTTGCAAATCAATCGCTGTGAGGCGACGGAAAAAGCAGGAACGGTCCGGATGGAATACCTGACCGGCGAAACCTTTGAGGAATATCTGGATCGTATTCTGGAAGAGCAGGGCCCGGAAGCTTGTACTAAGGCGCTGATCCGATACCTGGATCTGGTTGTTCCAAAAGATCGGGAGACCGCCTTTGTGATGACGGAGCCGTTTCGTGAAATCTTCGGAGAGGTTGCCGGAAAATGCGAGACTCTGTCCCTGAAAACATTGCCGGTATCGGATGTGGATCTGATTCCGGCCAATGTGATCCGAAGCGGCGGGAAAAGCACACTGATTGATTATGAGTGGACCTTTGGATTTCCCATTCCGTCCGGTTTTTTGCGATACCGGATTCTTTTTTATTATCTTCGCGGAGGGGAAAAGAGACAGCTTCTTGAGGAAGACGGGATCTACGAGAAGGCCGGTCTGTTTGGACAAGAGCGCAGGATTTTCGCGTCTATGGAGGATTCCTTCCAGAGATGGCTTACAAAAGACCGGATTCCGGTGAGAGATCTTCAGGAAGAGTTCTCGCACGGATGTGCGAAGACGGGAAGTCGGGACCGGGATCTTCGGGTCTATTTTCCGGGCGAGGACGGTGCGGAGACATTTTCTGAGATGCGCGCCTCGGATTACCGGATGAAGGACGGAAGCTTTTCCGGCGAGCTGAAAGTTCCGCCGGGGACAACGATGATCCGGCTTGACCCCGGGGACAGTCCGGGTATTCTGCGAATCCGTCGGCTTACCGTGGACGGCAGACCTCCCATGCTTTTGCGGACAAACGGCATGCCGGTTTTCCGGGAATCGGAAGACGGCATCATTCAGACAGGACCGTTGCCATCCGGGAAGCCGGCGTATCTTTCTGCCATTTATTTCTGGGAGGAGGATCCGAATTTTACCATACGGTGGGAGCCTGAAAAAACGTCATCGACGGCGGACTGCCATATCGTTTCCTTTGCCTGCAGCTTCACAGAGGTGAGCCGGGATTTTCTCACGCCGCTGGCGGATCTTCAGAAGCAGCGGGAGGCGAGTGCATCGGGAATACACCACAGAAAGGGAGGATTTCTTCGACGGCTGACGGGCCGGGAGAACTGAACAGCCTTTATGATAAAGTACAATATAGACGAGACGAAAACAGATGAGGATGTCCTGACAGCCGTCGGCTGGGCGGCATGGATCGGGGAAGGAAAAACTGACGGGAGGCTACTGACGCATACCGAAATCAGGGTAGAGCGGCGGGATGGCAGAGCTGTCGACGCAGATATCAAAACGCTGTACCGTTCCGACGTGATCCGCGCCCTTGGCGGATCAGAAAGTGATGAAATGATGGGCTTTCAGATTCGCTTCCGAAAGGAAAAAGGGGAGAATCAGTATCTCGTTCTTTTCTGCTCTCCGGGCGGGGCGGAATCCGAGAAGTATCCGGTGGATTTTCGAACGGTGAACATGCTGAGCCGTCAGGAAAACCGCCACTTTGAGGGGGCGGCAGACATGCTGAAGCATGTGAACCGACAGCTGATTGCCGACGATTTCCAATATTTTCGTCAGTTCGGACCAAGAAGGTATGCAAGCCTGGTGGTCCGGAGACTGAACAGCTCGGACCGAATTCCCGCCTATGAGAAATGGGCCAGAAAGAACGAGGTAAAGCCGGATGAGCTGGCGGAGCAGAGAAAATATCATTTTTCCTACGAGCCGAGGATCAGCATCGTCATCCCCGCGTATCGGACCAGGAAGAAATATCTGCGGGAGCTTTTGCGTTCCATACAAAAGCAGACCTACGGAAAATGGCAGCTCTGTATTGCCGACGGCAGCGGTGAGGACCTGTGTGTGGAAGAGGTGATCCGCAAATACATGGCAAGAGATTCGCGGATTCGTTACCGAAAGCTTGAGAAGAACGAGGGAATCTCCGGAAACACCAATGAAGCGCTGAAGATGGCGGACGGAGACTACATTTTGCTGTGCGATCATGATGATGTGATTCCCCCAAATGCGCTGTTTGAGCTTGTGAAGGCCCTTCAGGACCGGGATGTGGAGATCGTATATACAGATGAAGACAAGATTTCCATGGATTCCTCGAGGCGGTTTGACCCGAACTTCAAGCCTGATTTCAATCCGGATCTTCTGTGCAGCACAAATTATATCTGTCATCTGTTTCTGTTTCCCAGAAGCTTTTATGAAAAATACGGAGGCTTCCGGGAGGAGTTCGACGGTGCGCAGGATCATGACCTGATTCTGCGGTATACGGAGAAAGCCGGAAAGATCGTTCATGTGCCGAAGATTCTCTATCACTGGAGAAGTCATTACGGATCGACAGCAGACAACCCGGAATCAAAAGCGTATGCTTTCGAGAATGGGGCGAGGGCGGTGGAGGCGCATTACAGAAGAGAGGGGATTCCTGCTCATGTGGAGAAGGGGCCTCTGGTCGGCACCTACCACACTGTGTACGACTGGGGCCGGGAACCGATGATTTCCATTATTGTACCGAACAAGGATCATGTGTCAGACCTGAAGAAGTGTATGGATTCAGTCGACAAGAAATCCGTGTATCGGAACTACGAATGGATCATCGTGGAGAACAACAGCACGGAGGAAGAGACCTTCCGTTACTACGACTCCATCCGGGACCGGGAAAACGTCACCATTCTTACCTATCAGGGCGGCTTCAATTATTCGAAAATCAATAACTTTGGAGTGCGGCAGGCCGGAGGAGAGCTTCTGCTTCTTTTGAATAACGACACGGAGATGATTCGTCCGGAGAGTCTGAAGGCGATGGCGGACCTCTGTCTGAGAGAGGACGTGGGAATCGCGGGTGCGAGACTTCTGTATCCGGATCGGACGATTCAGCATGCCGGCGTCATCGTCGGTTTCGGAGGAGTCGCCGGACATGCCTTTTGCAACCTTTCGTCAAGGGATCCCGGTTACATGGGGCGCGCGGTGATCACACAGGATTACAGCGCGGTCACAGCTGCCTGTCTGATGGTGAGAAAAGAAATTTTTGAGGCGGTCGGCGGGTTGACCGAGGAGTATGCGGTCGCATTCAACGACATCGATTTCTGTATGAAGGTCGGCGCATACGGAAAGCGGATCGTATACGAACCCTCAGCGGAGTTTTATCATTATGAGTCCAAATCCAGAGGAACGGAGGATACCAGGGAAAAGGTGGAGAGATTCCGCTCAGAGGTGGAGCGGTTCGAATCGACATGGAAGGATTTTCTGGCAAAGGGAGATCCCTGCTACAATCCGAACTTTTCTCTGACGATCGGGCCGTTCTGCCTTCGACAGGAGACAGGAAAATGAATCTTGTATCAAAAACGTTTCACTACCTGAGAGAAAACGGCATCCGTGACACCGGAAGAAAAATCAGCAACTGGTATCAGGTTCACTTCACCGCAGAGAATGATTATAAGGCCTTTCGGAGACGAAATGGAACGAGTCCGCAGGAGCTGAGGCGGCAGAGAGAGCGTCGGTTTGAGAACCCGGTTACCTTCAGCATCGTTGTCCCTCTCTATCGGACACCGGAGAAGTTTCTCCGTGAGCTCATGGATTCGGTAGAAAAACAGACGTATCCGCATTGGGAGCTCTGCCTTGCGGATGGAAGCGCTGCGGGAAATAACGGCAATGTGGAGGAAAGGCCCGAAGGAAAAGGCGGTCATGGGGACGGAACCGGACAGATGGATCCGGCGGTAAGTCCGCTTCATGATGTTCTTGAAGAATATATCCGGAAGGATTCCAGAATCCGGGTAAGATATCTGGAGAAAAACGAGGGAATATCGGGGAATACCAATGCCGCTCTGGAGATGGCCTCCGGTGATTTTGTTGTGCTGTGCGACCATGACGACATCCTGGCACCGGACGCGCTCTATGAATGCGCCGATGCCATTGACCGGAATCCGAACATTGATGTTCTCTATTCCGATGAGGATAAGATCAGCTATGGGGGAGAACGGTATCTGGAGCCGAATTTCAAGCCCGATTTCAATCCGGATCTCCTGTGCAGCACGAACTACATCTGTCATATCTTCGTGTTCCGAAGATGGCTGTATGAACAATGCGGCGGGTTTCTCTCCGAGTATGACGGCGCACAGGATCAGGATCTGATCCTTCGCTATACCGAGAAGGCCGGAAGAATTTATCACATTCCGAAGGTGCTTTACCACTGGAGGAAAAGTCCGGACTCCACAGCGGCGGATCCGGAGCATAAACGCTACGCCTTCGAGAACGGCGCCAGGGCGGTTACCGCGCATTATCAGAGAATCGGCGTTCCGGCAAAGGCTTCCATCGGCGAGGTTCTCGGCGTATATCGCACGGTGTACAGCTGGAACGAGCATCCGCTCGTGTCGGTTATTGTTCCAAATAAGGATCACGTGGAGGATCTGAGGCGATGTATCGAATCCGTGGAAGGAAAGTCTGTCTACCGGAACCTTGAGTGGATCATTGTCGAGAACAACAGCACAGAGGAAAAAACTTTTTCGTATTATGAAGAACTGAAAAGGAAGGAAAACACCCGTGTAGTTGTCTGGAACGGCCCGTTTAATTTTTCTGCAATCAATAATTTCGGAGCCCAGTTTGCAAGGGGAACATATCTGTGGCTATTAAACAATGACACCCAGATGATCCGTCCGGAGAGTATGAAGGACATGCTCGATATCTGCATGAGAAGTGACGTGGGGATTGTGGGAGCTAAGCTTTATTATCCTGACGACACCATTCAGCACGCGGGAGTGATCATCGGAGCAGGCGGAATTGCCGGACATATGTTCACGGGACTCGGGCGCGGACTGGCGGGATACGGATTGCGCGCGATCTGCACGCAGGATCTCAACGCAGTCACCGCGGCATGCATGATGGTAAAAAAAGAGGTCTTTGACAAGGTCGGAGGCCTGGATGAGAAGTTTGAGGTCGCCTTCAATGATATTGACTTCTGTCTGCGTGTCCGGAAAGAGGGATATCTGGTCGTGTACGACGCCTGCGCGGAATTCTACCATTATGAATCGAAATCCAGAGGCCTGGATGACACCGGAGAGAAGCTTAAGAGGTTCCAGTCGGAAATTAACCGGTTTGCCAAGAGGTGGAAGGATCTGCTGATTCAGGGAGATCCTTATTATAATCCGAATCTCTCGATCCGGCAGGCGGATTTCAGGCTGCGGGTGGGAGAAGAAAAATGGGAACTTCCGGTTTTGCAGCATTAGGAGGCAGATGCCCTTTTCGGATCCTGCAGTGTTAGTTACTGTTCTTTCGGAAGTTCCTGATATTTTTATATCATATATGTCTTGGGTATCGTATAATAAAGGAAGGAAAGGAAGTGTAGCATAAAGGGAGGAGGAAACGAGATGAAAGGAAAAGTCCTGGTAAAGCTTGTCGCAGGGTTGACGGTAATGGGGGTACTATCCACGGCATGCCCGGTTTTTGCAGAGGATGCGGCTTCGACCGTAGCTTCTGTGGCCGGTGACGCAGAGAGCTTCGAGAATGGTGCATCAGACAGTGCGAGGGATGAGAGCATCCTTGCGCCGAATGGCGCAGCGGACAGCAAAACAGATGGTATAGCATCCGGAAATGCGGGCCTCGTGGAAAACGATACGTCAGAGCAAGGAAGCTCGGAAGAAGGAAGCTCCGGAGATAAAGCAGAGGAGAACAAGGGGGCGATTGTGTCGAAGGATGCGCAAGTCGAGGACGGAGAATCTGTATTGGGCTCGCCGGAGACGTCGAGCAGCTCCGAGAACAATCCTTCCGAGAAGAAAGAAGAGGGAGAAGATGTTCCGGAGATGCCCTTTGTGAGTTATACCGCACATGTTCAGCAGGAGGGGTGGCAGGAAGATGTCGTTCCCGGGAAGACTGCCCGGACTTTTGCAGGTACGATGGGGAGAGGCCTTCGAGTTGAGGCGATCAAGGCCAGTATTAAAGGCGATGAAAATCTCGATATTACCTACAATACGTACGTGCAGCGTCTGGGCTGGACCGGATGGCAGAGCGACGGAGCGCTTGCGGGAACTACGGGACAGAAGCTCCGGGTCGAGGCAATCGCCATGCAGCTGGCGGGAAGCGACGCGGATCAGTACGATCTTTACTACCGCGTCCATGTGCAGAGCTTCGGATGGCTTGCATGGGCGAAAAACGGCGAGACGGCCGGAACAGCGGATTTGAGCCGTCGGGTTGAGGCGTATGAAGTAGCACTTGTAAAGAAGGGGGAGGCGGCACCGGCGCGGTCGGCTTCCCGGAATACCGCTTATCTTACCGTACCCACGGTAACGTATCAGACCCATGTGCAGAAGCTCGGATGGAGCCAGGGAGAGGTTTCAAACGGCACTCTGAGCGGGACGACGGGCCGGTCATTCCGGATGGAGGCGGTCAGGATTCATCTGGACAATACAACGGGATTCAGCGGCGGGATTTCGTACCGCTCGCATGTACAGAGAACCGGATGGGAGACAGCATGGAAAGCTGATGGAGATACATCCGGAACGGAGGGAAGTTCCCTTCGTCTGGAGGCAATCCAGATCCAGCTGACCGGTGAAATGGCAAATAATTTTGACGTGTATTATCGCGTACATGTGCAGAGATTTGGCTGGACCGGATGGGCATCGAACGGGGCGGAATGCGGAAGCGCAGGATTCGGATACCGTCTGGAGGCAATAGAGATCCGCGTGGTGGCCAAGGGAAACGGGGCACCCGGCAGCACGTCCAACACCTTTTACAAGTATGTGAATCCTCACGCCGCAATGGATAGCAAAGCGCAGGGGTATTCGAGCTCTACGGGTTACCTTCTTCTGGTGAACCTTTCTACGCATCGCGTAGGCTTGTATACGGGAAGCAGGAACAACTGGCAGAATCAGAAGTATTGGCCGTGTTCTAATGGGAAGCCTTCGACGCCGACGGTTACCGGTGTATACAGACTCGGAATGAAGGGACTTTATTTCTGGAGCGAGGGAAGCAAGTGCTGGTATTACAGTCAGTTCTACGGCGATTACCTGTTCCATTCCGTAATTTATGACGGGTCCTCATCACCGGTTCATATTGTGGACGGATCGCTGGATGCCGCAACTTCTCACGGTTGTGTAAGACTTGCATTGGAAAACGCAAAATATATCTATGACCATGTACCCTCCGGTACAACGGTGGTGACATATTATTAAGCGGATACCGGTGGGGAGAATCTGGTCCTTCGTATATATGGTTTCAAGAGGTCGGGGACTGCAGTACAGTCCCCGATTGGTATTAGTTTCCGCAAAAAAATTCTTGACAAGAGAGTAGGAGTTTGATATGATCTTACTCGTTGGTGAGCGACACCGACGGATTGCTGATATAGCACAGGTGGTAGTGCGCATCCTTGGTAAGGATGAGGTCACCAGTTCGAGTCTGGTTATCAGCTGTAATAGAAACCCCGGAACCCCGAAAAGGGTCTCCGGGGTTTTGTCGTACTTTCTGACATTGTTCTGCCGTACCTGCGTTGATTTTTGTTAATATAAAAGATATTTGCATATCTTGTATGCAATGGTATAATTTTTAAATCGGATAACAGCATAGGTGAAATACGTGAAGAGGGTTTCGCTGTTATGACGATACAAAAGAAAGGGTTTTTCTCAGAAGAGGGGATCAGAGATCATGGATGATAAAATCACATTGGTACTGAACGGCGAGGCAGAACAGAACGACAGAGATACAGCCGAATCAGAGGATATGAAGAAACTGACCTCTGTTGTGGCGCCGATTGCGGACAAATATAACATTCAGGGACCAGCTCTTTACGTCGTATACGATGACAATATTCAGGGAGAAGACGGCACAGTATGGGGCGGAGAATTCCTGCTTGGTGACAGGGAACATCAGTTGACGATCCATTACACAAAGGAACCGGATGACAGCGGAGAAAATCTTCACGCGGTTCCGATGCACGATGAGCTGGAAAAGGAGACAAGTGAACCGGAGATCGCAGAGCGGACCGGAAATTACATTCGAATGGGATGTCTGCAGCCGGTCCAGCTGCTCGGAAGCAGGGACGAGGCGAGAAATGCACGCATGGTATTTGCGTGCATGATGAACGATGCCGAGGACAGAGGGCTGATCTGGGAGGACTATGAGTCGGATCAGATTCTTGATCCGAATCTGCATCAGACGATAGCAATCGCTCTTGACGCGGGCATCGATACGTATGTTTCGACCTCGCTGCTCCGGCTCTTTGACGCCGCTGCTGCCGTACTCGGCATCTGCGAGGAGAACACATACCCCGGTGAATGCGGGAAAAAGCTTCTGGAGGCGGCGCACAGCGCTGTGAACAAGTGGAATAACGGGACATTCGGTATGGCGTTGCATCAGATTGATGTACTCAAGAACCGCTTTCCGGTGAGAATGATCCTTGGAAAGAAGGATGGTGAGTGGATCGCTGACGGTCCGCGCCTGATCGGAGATCTTCGTATGGCGAGGGACGGCGGTATTCCCGTGGATGAGCTTGCCCTGGAATTTCACGACGCGGTTGCTGAGATGACGGTTAAGATGTGCGAAAATATCGTGGCAGATGCTTCTAAAGACGGCATTCAGGTGAATCGTGTCGTGCTCAGCGGGGAGATCTTCGGGGATGATATCCTGAAGGAACGCACAATCAAGGGACTCCAGGATAAGGGCTTTCTGGTATGTTATTGAGAGCACAATGTTAAATTTGACAGGAGGGATCTTTTCTTATATAATCTAGTGGTTGTCTGGCGGAATGCGCAGAAATCCGGTATTTTCCAGCATGGAGGCATAAAAGCTTCCGATATCGCCGTTTCTGCAGCTGAGACAGTATACGAATAGGATTTGGAGAATATATGGAAAAGAAGGATTTCAGGAGTTTCTGGAGAAAACACTGGAAGCTGTTTGCGTATATCGGCATACTTGCTCTCGCTGCAATGCTGATCTGGTTTGCCTTCGGCGATATGATTCCACAGTATCTGAAATTGCTGCGCGGAGGCGACGAGAAAGAAATCGAATTATTCATCAATAAAGAAGCTACCTGGAAGGGCCCGCTGTCCATTATCGTGCTGGCGGCTTTGCAGGTAGTCAGCATCGTCTTCCCGGGCTTCGCGATTCAGATCGCTTCCGGAGTTATCTATGGGTGGCTGCGCTCGTTTCTGATGTGTTACTCCGGGTTTTTGCTTGGAAATATGCTGGTATTCTTCTTCGCAAGGAGGATGGGGAATCAGATTGCGGGGTTTGCTCCGGTCAAAAAGAACAAAAACAGCTGGATCAAAGACAAACTGAAGACGACAAAACCGGAGTTTGTGGTTGCGTTTGTCAATCTGTTGCCGATTTTACCAAATGGGATTATCCCGTATATTGCCGCCGGTTCCTCGATTACAACGCTTCATTATTTTGTCGCGATCGCTGTCACAAGCTGGATCCAGATATTTTTCAACTGTCTTGCCGGAGGGTTTTTCAAGCATGGGCAGTATCTGTTTATGGTTCTGGCGCTGGGATTCCAGGTATGTGTTCTGATTTTTGTTACGTTGAAGCGAAAGTGGCTGATGTCTCTGATTCCTGGAGGAGACGAATCGGAGGAAGATGAACCGGATTCAAAGGTCGGCCTGTCGAGGCATGTCAGACATGATGGTCGGAAGGACGATCCGTCTGCCTGAAAATCTGTTAGATCTATATTTTCTTCTGAAAGGAAGAATTTTGAGAGTCTGTTTCTGTGTATACGGAGACAGGCTTTTTCGTGCGCCAGCCTGACGCACGAAAAGGCGCGTATCCGATTGCTCGGATACGCGCCAGAGAAGTGGGGGCAACGAGGATCGAACTCGTGACCTTTCGCGTGTGAGGCGAACGCTCATCCCGGCTGAGCTATGCTCCCGCTGATTCATAGAGTATCACTTTTCTCATCAAAATGCAATGGACATTTGTCAGAAAATTCTACTTTTTTGGTATCTGCGTTACTGTTCACGCGCCATCTGAAACGGCTAAGATTTTACAGTACCTTTGCCTGAGCATTACTGGCTGTTAAAAGTTTTATCCGTAAATTCTTCAAAAAGTGGATAGCGAGGACTGTTTGACGAAGGCGCTCGCGCCTGAGGAGTTCCGCAGCTCAAAAAACAGGATAAAACTTTGTTACAGCCAGTTTGCGAATGGCAACAGGACTGTAAAATCCTTGCCGAATATAGTTGTGAGTTAACAGTAACGTATCTGCTGCAGATCAAGGTTGTGCTTTGAAAAAAGAAAAAGTTATGATATGATGTTGTCTCAGTGAAAGATTTTAGAAAACCGCCGAAACGAATCTTCCTTTCGGCGGGTAACAGGAACAGAAATGAGGAGGAACTGACACAATGGCGATTGAAGAAGCTTCTAAGGCACAGGGCTCGGGGGAGACGGAGAAGGAAGTCGTTTCCCGGAACTTTATCGAGCAGGAAATCGATAAGGATCTCAAGGAGGGCAGATATGACACGGTCATGACGCGTTTTCCGCCGGAGCCGAACGGATATCTCCACATTGGCCACGCAAAGTCGATCCTTTTGAATTATGGTATTGCGAAGGAATATAATGGTCAGTTCAATCTCCGTTTTGATGATACAAATCCCACGAAGGAAAAAGGAGAATTTGTAGAGGCGATCAAGCGCGATGTGGAATGGCTCGGTGCGAAATTTAACGGGCCGTTCTTCGCCTCGAACTATTTTGACAGGATGTACGAGGCGGCTCTCAAACTGATCCGGGATGGCAAGGCGTATGTCAGTGATCTGTCAGCGGATGAGATCCGTGATTACCGGGGAACTCTGACGGAGCCGGGAAGGGATGATCCGAACCGTGACCGCAGCGTAGAGGAGAATCTTGATCTTTTTGAGCGGATGAAAAACGGCGAGTTTGAGGATGGGTCAAAGGTTCTTCGTGCCAGGATCGACATGAAGGCGGCAAACATCAATATGAGAGATCCGATCATCTACCGCATCGCTCACCTGCATCACCAGAATACGGGAGACAAGTGGTGCATCTATCCAATGTACGATTTTGCACATCCGCTGGAGGACGCCTTTGAGGGCATCACCCACTCCCTGTGCACGCTGGAGTTCGAGGATCACCGTCCGCTGTACAACTGGGTGGTGGAGAATGTGGGCTTCGCGCATCCGCCGAGGCAGATTGAGTTTGCAAAGCTTTATCTGACAAATGTCGTGACCGGCAAGAGATATATCAAAAAGCTGGTAGAGAACGGAACCGTAGACGGATGGGACGATCCGCGCCTTGTTACGATCGCCGCGCTTCGGAGAAGGGGATATACACCGGAATCGATTCAGAAGTTTATCGCTCTGGGCGGTATCTCGAAGGCAAACAGCTCCACGGACTATGCGATGCTGGAATATTGCATCCGTGACGACCTGAAGACGAGGGTGCCCAGGATGTACGCGGTTCTCGATCCGATCAAGCTGATCATCGACAACTATCCGGAAGGCCAGTCCGAGGAGTTCACCGTCCCGAACAACCCGGAAAATGAAGCGTTGGGAAGCCGCACCGTGACCTTCTCCCGGGAGCTCTACATTGAACGGAATGATTTCATGGAGAATCCTCCGAAGAAATATTTCCGTCTGTTTCCGGGCAATGAGGTGCGCCTGATGCAGGCTTATTTCGTGAAGTGTGTGGATTTCCAAAAGGATGAGAACGGAAAGATCACGGAGATTCACTGTACCTATGACCCGGCGAGCCGCGGAGGCAACAGTCCGGATGGCCGGAAGGTAAAGGGAACGATCCATTGGGTAAATGCGGCGGATGCGAAACCCGTGGAGATGCGCCTTTATGAGAATCTGATCGATGAGGAGAAGGGCGTGTACAATGAGGATGGAAGCATGAACATCAACCCGAATTCTCTCGAGGTTGTCGAGGGAGTGGTTGAGCCTGCACTCGCTGATGCAAAGCCTTACGAGAGCTTCCAGTTTGTGAGAAACGGTTTCTTCTGTGCCGACGCAAAGCTCTCAAAGCCGGGCAAGCCTGTGTTTGGCAGAATCGTATCCTTGAAGAGTTCCTTTAAACTTCCGAAGGCATAACGCAGTCGGCAAAAAACATATATTCTGCCGCAGATATGAATAAATCCAGCTGCTGTAACCCTGAATTCTGCGGGCACAGCAGCTTTTTTTACGCAAACAGTGAGCCACAGCCGAATGCGAAGTATTTGTGAGCGGTGAGTGTCGCGATAGCTAGATAAAACCTGTGCAGCGTGTTTTATCTCGTTTCCCGGATAAGAAGGGAAGAGAGGGCAGCATGGGAGGCCCGGAAAGCGCTGTATTCACTTTGCATCAGAATGCTATGACGCACTGACACACATAGAAAGGAAGACGTGGAAATGATAAAAGCGTGTATTTTTGACCTTGACGGTACGCTTACGAAAACGCAGGAGTCGATTGCGCGGCCTGTCAATATGACATTGGAGCACTTCGGATTACCTGCAATGCCGGTAGAGAATTACAATTATTACGCGGGAGATGGCCTCGATAATGCGCTAAAAAGGGCGTTGAAGGATGCGGGGGATCCGGATCTGAAATATTATGAGGAAGGAAGACCTCTGTGCCGGAAATGGTTTGTCGAGAATTCTCTGTACCATGTAAAGCCGTACCCACATATCGAAGAGATGCTGAAGGCACTGAAGAAGAGGAAGATTCGTCTCGCCGTTTTCTCCAACAAGATGCATCAGGGAGCGATTGATGTGGTGACGGCGATCTTCGGATCGAATACCTTCGATCATATTCAGGGGCAGACCGATACGGTGCCGATCAAACCGGATCCGCAGGGCGTCTATGAGATTTTGAAGGAGTTCCGGGTGGAAAAGCAGGAGGCGCTGTATTTCGGAGATACGAACACGGACATGCTCACCGGCCATAACGCGGGTCTGTTTACGGTCGGAGTGACCTGGGGCTTTCGCCCGAGAACAGAGCTGGAGGAATATCGGGCAGACGCGATTGTCGATGACCCTCTGGAGATCGTCGATCTGGTGGAACGGATGAACGGGAAAACGGATGCAGAGCGCTGAAGTTGAATACATGTATGTGAAGTAGATTCAGGATTAGAATGATTCAGGATTAGAATGATTCGGGATCAGAATGATCCAGGATCTGGAAGATTCGGGATCAAGAAGATTCGGGATCAGAAAAATAGAGACGGGAAATATACAGACATAAAGAGGAAAATCAACATGTCAGATAAAAACATTCCATCGAAGATCCGACTGATCGCAAGTGACCTGGACGGAACGCTGCTCCAGGGGAAGGCACAGAAGCTGAAGCCCAATACCTGTGAGCTGATCCACAGACTTACGAGGCGGGGCATCGTTTTTCTCGCGGCGAGCGGCAGACAGTATGCCAATCTGCAGCGGCTCTTTGCTCCGGTTCGCGATGAAATCGCCTACCTCTGTGAAAATGGCTGTCTCAGTTTTTTTGAGGGCGAAATGGTGCATCGGGTGACCATGGACCGGGCGCTAGGGCAGGAGATGATTCGGGAAATCATGCGAACGCCGACCGCGGAGGTGCTTCTGTCGGGCGTGAATACAAGCTACATCCAGCCGAAGGATATGAGCTACTATTATCATATGCGGGATGTGGTCGGCAACAATGTGACCCTTGTACCGGACATCCTGAAGACCGAGGAACCGTATTTCAAGATTTCGATCTACGAGAAAGGCGGGTTAACCGATGAAAAAATTGCGTATTGGAAAGGAAGATTCGGACGGTACGCAACCGTAGTTACGGGTGGAAACGACTGGCTCGATATGATGCCGCTGCACGTGAACAAGGGAACCGGGCTTCGGAAACTGCTGGCAAGGCTTGAGATCCGGCCGGAAGAATGCATGGCGTTCGGGGACAATTACAACGACATGGAGATGATGGAGCTGGTCGGCTGGCCGGTTGCGGTTGATAACGCAAAGCCGGAGATCCTCGCCGCAAGCCGAGATCATACGAGGACAGTGGAGGAGTATCTGGAAAAAATACTGACAAACGAATGGTTTACTAGCACTCAATAAAAATGAGTGCTAATTTTTCCTTGACTTTCTCTCCTAAGGGTACTAATATAACACTTGTCGGGTAGAAAATGAATACCAGTCATTCTATCGGAAAAGCACAGCCGGAATGGTCCGCACCGCGCAGCAAAGAGCGGCGGCAGGGTCATCAGCGGTGATAATAATAAATAACCGCCCGGGTGATGGATATGCATCACATAAAATGCGGGATGAAAAGCGAAAAGGAGTGTGTATTCGTATGGAGATGAGACATGGAAATCTGTCGATTAACAGCGACAATATTTTTCCGATTATCAAGAAGTGGATGTATTCCGATAAGGATATCTTCATCCGTGAGCTGATTTCAAACGGATCCGATGCCATTACCAAGAGAAAAAAGCTGGATGCTGTAGGCGAGGTAAGGCTTCCGGAGGGATATAAGCCGAAGATCACCGTATCGGTCAATGACAAGGAGAAGACGCTGAAATTCACCGATAACGGAATCGGTATGACAGCGGACGAGGTGATTCGCGACATCACGGAGATTGCTTTCTCCGGCGCAACGGAGTTCCTGGAAAAATATAAGGACAAGGCGGACAGCGATCAGATCATCGGACACTTCGGACTGGGCTTCTATTCCGCCTTTATGGTGGCAGATCTGGTGGAAATCGATACCCTGAGCTTCCGCGACGGGGCAGAGCCAGTGCATTGGGAGTGCGACGGTGGGACGGAGTACGATATGAAATCCGGAACCCGCACGGAACCGGGAACGACGGTTACGCTGCACCTGTCAGAGGATAGTCTGGAGTTCGCCAATGAGTACAAGGTTCGGGAGACACTGGAGAAGTACTGCTCGTTTATGCCGGTAGAGATTTACCTCGAGAATGAGACGAAGGAGCCGGAGACGGAGATCATCGACGAAAAGGATCTCAAGGATACCGATGTTGTGATCGAGCACATCCATGAGGATGCCAAGTACGAAGAGAAAAAGAACGATAAGGGCGAGACGGAAAAGGTAGAGACAAGTCCGGAGAAGAATCAGGTAAAGATTCAGAAGCGCCCGGTATCAATCAGCGACACGCATCCGCTGTGGACAAAACAGCCCAGCCAGTGTACGGATGAGGAGTACAAGGAGTTTTACCGTCATGTATTCCTGGATTACAAGGAGCCGCTGTTCTGGATTCATCTGAATATGGATTATCCGTTCCGGCTGAAGGGAATTCTGTACTTCCCGAGAATCAATACAGAATATGAGTCCATCGAAGGAAAAATTAAGCTGTACAACAATCAGGTATTCATCGCGGACAATATCAAGGAAGTGATCCCGGAGTATCTGCTCCTGCTGAAGGGCGTGATCGACTGTCCGGACCTTCCGCTGAATGTTTCCCGTTCCGCGCTTCAGAATGACGGTTTTGCGCAGAAGATCTCGGATTATATCTCGAAGAAAGTCGCAGACAAGCTCTCCGGCATGTGCAAGACCAAGAGAGAGGAATACGAGAAATACTGGAATGATATCAGTCCGTTCATCAAGTTCGGAACTCTGAAGGATTCCAAGTTCTCAGAGAGAATGATGGATTACATCCTCTATGAGGACCTGGACGGAAAGTATCACACCCTGAAAGACATCATCGCTGCCAATACTCCGGAGAAGACGGAGAAAGAGAAAGCAGCGGCAGATGCGGAGAACACAGACAATGCAGCGGACGCAACGGAGTCCGGGACAGAAACCGACGCAAAGGCAGAAGCGGCGGAAGAGAACAAATCCGGGGACGCTTCTGCGGATGCGGACAAGAAGGATGAGAAGAAGGATGCGCCGAAGATCACGATCTATTATGTGACAAATGAGGTGCAGCAGAGCCAGTACATCAACATGTTCCGCAGTCAGAAGAAACAGGCGTATAAGCTGATTCATACGATCGACGCGCCGTTTATCTCTCATGTGGAGCAGCTGAATGAGAACCTTCATTTCCAGAGAATTGATGCAGATCTTACCGACGACATGAAGGACGACAGCGAATCCTTGAAGGAGGAGAGCAAGGATCTTCAGGAGCTCTTCCGGAAGGTACTGAACAAGAATCAGCTGTCTGTGCGGGTAGAGAATCTGAAGGATTCCAGCGTTTCGGCCATTGTCACGATCTCCGAGGAGATGCGCCGCTACAGTGAGATGATGCGGATGTACGGAATGGCGGACAAGAACATCAATGTGGATGAGCTCGAGGGTCAGCAGACACTTGTTCTGAATGCAAAGCACCCACTGGTGAAATATGTGTTCGAGCACAAGGCGTCCGAGGATGTCAGCCTCTTCTGCGAGCAGCTGTATGATCTCGCAGTGATCAGCAACCGTGCGCTGACGCCGGATGAGATGACGAAGTTCATCAGCAGAAGCAATGAGATCATGGTAAAGCTCGCGAAGAACGCAAAGCCCGCCGGGAAGGCGCAGATCAAAAAAGCGGATACGGCAAAGAAAGAAGTAAAGACGTCGGAGAAGAAAACGGCAAAGGAAAAAGATAAGGAATAAGAAAAAATAAGATAAGTGGATAAATGGCGGGTTAAGCGCGCGCTCTGCGGGTTTAAGCCCGCCATTTCGATATTCGAGTACAGAACATCCCATGTGGGTGACTGCGGGAAAGCCGCGAGGCAGAATAATGGCGTGGGAATTAACCATAGCTACGGCGTTCAGTCGAGGCCACAGGTGTTGAAGAATTTCTGAACATACTGGTCCCATGCCTGGTCGAGGGTGTGGTCGAGCGTAAAGATACGGAGTGAGGAACCGGTCGTGACTGTCAGGGCATGGTTTCGGTATTGTATGTTGAGAAAGAGGCCAAGGACGTCCTCCGGGTCGTAATTGAGGTCGTTTTTCTCCATAAATCGACGGATCTGTCCTCTGCTCAGCTGAAAGACAAAGCGAAAGGAGAGGGGAAGACGTCGTCCCTTAAAGATCTGCACACAGAAGGATCGGATCTCCTTCCAGCGTACCAGGGGATCACAGTGCGTCTGCGCCTCTGTGCCGGCGGCTTCGCGTCCGTCATTTGCAGAGGTGTCATCCTCATAGAACTCCGGGTGGGACTGTCCGTCTATGGTAAAGGTAGTAAAAGTTGTGATCTGAGCCTCTGAAACGAGAAAACGGTCGAACGTCTCCTTCAGCAGAAGCTGGTTCATGAATCCTCCGACATGTTCAATCTGTAATGCAATCATAGATAACCCTCCAAAATACAGCATTATTATAATGGAATTCCCGGTTTCTCACAATGCGTGAATTTTCGGATTGTGCTTTGCAATTGACGGGATTTGTTGTATACTACTTACATTGGGTTTCCGCGGGAGTGCGGCGAAGATTGTGATTTTTTGCCGGATCAGCATAAAACCCGGATCAAGAGACAGGTAAGGAGTATGTGGGAATGAGTCAGGAAAAGGTCGATTTATATAAGGAAGAGAAAAGAAACCGCAAGAAGATCATGCGGAGAGAGAAGATCAGAACAACACTTACGGTCGTTGCTGTTGTTGTGATTTTTGCTGCCCTCATCGGCTGGTTCAGCTGGGCGGTTTATAATAATGTGAAGAAGAATCAGGCGACTACGGCAAAGGCAACGACGACGGAGCTCGATCTGTCTGCCATCGAATCCTACACTACCGCTTTAAACAGTTATGTGACAGAGCAGAAGACAAGCGCAGACAGCACTGCGGCTGATGCTTCGTCCGATGCGGCTTCCGATAGCAGTGAGACATCCTCTGTCTCCACGGATTCCGCTGTTTCCTCTGCGTCCGCGGCGCAGTGACAGGCGAGTTGTCCTCCGGGCAGTTCGACTACAGGCGGTTACAATAACAATATATCAGAAGATCTTGGGAGCGTTCTGCATGAGGCGGGGCGTTCTTTTTTTTGTAGGAAAATAATACGGTAAACACTCATACGATACTTTGTGCCACAAACTGTATAAGCTACGGATTGCTCCGTGCTGCGCACTCCCGCAATCTTACAAGTATGAGCACTCTCGTGCCGCTTATGCGTCCCTTCGTGCTCATACTTGTTGCCTTCGAAATCGCAAAAGCCTCTTACGCGCGCTTCGCGTGCGACGAGTCCTTCTGCGTTTTCGAAGAGCTTATACAGTAAACACTCATACGATACTTTGTGCCACAAACTGTATAAGCTACGGATTGCTCCGTGCTGCGCATTCCCGCAATCCTACAAGTATTCGCACTCTCGTGCCGCTTATGCGTCCCTTCGTGCTCATACTTGTTGCCTTCGAAATCGCAAAAGCCTCTTACGTGCGCTTCGCGTGCGACGAGTCCTTCTGCGTTTTCGAAGAGCTTATACAGTAAGAAAAACCGTCTCCCGAAAGGAAGACGGCGGTTTTTCGATTGAACTGATTATTACGTGTGCAAACACTTGATGCGTAACTTAATATCTATATATAAATCAATGCTTCAAAATGCTGTAACAAGAAAAGCAATTCTTTCGATGTTTGAATTAGTGCTTGTGGTTTGTAAGCTGAGATTACAGTTTTACAACGTTTGCGGCCTGCATTCCCTTTGCGCCTTCTACCAGATCATAGGAAACAGCCTGGCCCTCATCCAGAGATTTGAATCCCTCACCCTGGATAGCGGAGAAATGAACGAATACATCCTTTCCGTCCTCACCAGTGATGAAACCATAACCTTTTTCAGCATTGAACCACTTAACAGTGCCCTTGTTCATTTGAAGTACCTCCATACTTACTAAGAAAAATAATGAATCGGTGAAGCTTTCACCGTGATTTGATTATAGATTTAAGAGGTGCAAAAGTCAAGAATCTTTGTACAATTTAAGCCCCTTTGTACAATTCGAGATCCTTGAATTCTGATGCCCCATCTTGTATACTGTAATCGGAAATTTATGCCCGGGACGAAGAAAGCCGGGGAGGGATTTCAAGTGCCCTCAGGCAGACGATCCCCTTATATGGAAAGGCAGAAATCTAAATGGATACAATTCTGATAAAAAACGGCAGAATCATCGATCCGGATACACATTTCGACGGCATCGCTGACATCTATCTGTCCGAAGGGAAAATCACCAGAGTCGCAAAAAAAATAGAAGAAAAGGCTGACAGAGAGATCAATGCAGAGGGCATGTGGGTCATGCCTGGATTGATTGATCTGCATGTACATCTCCGTGACCCGGGGCTTACCTGGAAGGAGGATGTGACGACCGGTGCAAAAGCGGCCGCGAGAGGAGGAATCACCACCATCGTTGCCATGCCGAATACGAAACCGGTCTGCGACAGCCCGGACCGCATTGACTATGTCATGCATAAGGCAGAGCATACCGCGTCGATCCATGTGCTTCAGGCGGGAGCGGTTACCGAGGGGCAGAATGGCGAAAAGCTGGCGGATATCAGGGGAATGGTGGAGCATGGAATCCCGGCCATTTCCGAGGACGGAAAGTCCGTCATGAACGCCGAGCTTGCGCGGGAAGCGATGAAAATCTGCCGGGAGGAGAACATCCCGTTCCTGGACCACTGCGAGGACCGGAATCTTGTACAGGGAGGCTGCGTGAACGAGGATGCGGTATCCGAAAAGGAAGGACTTCCGGGTATCACAAATTCGGTCGAGGACGTCATCATTGCGAGAGACATGATTCTGGCGCACGAGACAGGCGCACATCTTCATCTCTGCCACTGCTCCACAAAGGGCAGCTACGAAATGCTCAAGGCGGCAAAGGAAAAGGGATGGGACGTGTCCGGTGAGGTGTGTCCGCATCATTTCGTTCTGACAAGCAGCGACAGAGTGTGCGGAGACACCAATTATAAGATGAATCCGCCTCTTCGCACCAGGGAGGACCTGGAAGCTCTCCGCAGAGGACTGGCCGAGGGCGTCTTTGAAGCGATCAGCACCGATCATGCGCCTCATACGCGGGAGGAGAAGGAGCAGCCGATGGAGAAGGCTCCCTTCGGAATTGTGGGACTTGAGACATCTGTCCCCCTGACCATAACGCATCTGGTGAAATCCGGCATTCTGACGCCGATGCAGATGGCGGAGCGGATGAGTGCCGGCCCGGCGAAGATTCTTCATCTGGATCAGAGAGGATCTCTCGCGGAGGGAAAGGAAGCGGATATCACCATCATTGATCCCGATGTATCCTACAAGATCGACGTCCGGGACTTTGAATCGAGAGGAAAGAATACACCGTTTAACGGCTGTGAGGTCACCGGCCGGGTCGAAGCTACGATCTGCGGCGGGAAAATTGTATATCAGAAAGGAAGAATATACTATGATTAATCGCCTGATTCAGAACATCAGAGAAAAAAATGCTCCGGTCGTTGTCGGCCTGGATCCGATGCTGTCTTATATACCGGAGCATCTCAAAAGACAGGCATTCCACCAGTACGGAGAGACGCTGGAGGGCGCCGCAGAGGCCGTCTGGGAGTTCAACAAGGCAATTGTAGACGCCACCTTCGATTTGATACCCGCAGTGAAGCCACAGGTTGCAATGTACGAGCAGTTCGGCGTACCGGGTATGGCCGTATACGAGAGAACGGTATCCTATTGTCAGAGTAAGGGTCTTGTTGTCATCGGGGATGTCAAGCGCGGCGATATCGGATCGACCTCGGAGGCATACGCCATTGGACACCTGGGCCATGTGAAGGTCGGAAACAGGGAATATTCAGGCTTCCACGAGGATTTTGCCACTGTCAATCCTTATCTGGGGAGCGACGGAATCGATCCGTTTATCAAGGTCTGCCGGGAGGAGAAGAAGGGAATTTTCGTTCTTGTGAAGACATCAAATCCTTCGAGCGGAGAGTTCCAGGACCGACTGGTAGACGGAAAACCGCTGTATGAGCTGGTCGGTGAGAAGGTAAACGAGTGGGGCCGCGAAGCGATGGGCGATGCCTACAGCTATATCGGTGCGGTTGTCGGAGCAACTTACCCGGAGCAGGGACGAGCTCTTCGCAGGATCATGCCGAAGACCTTTATCCTGGTGCCCGGATATGGGGCGCAGGGAGGAAAAGGCGCCGATCTCACAGACTTTTTCAATGAGGATGGCCTCGGAGCGATCATCAATTCCTCCCGCGGCATTATCTGCGCATACCGGAAAGAGGCCTATGCAGAATATGGAGAGGAACACTTTGCGGATGCTTCGAGAGCGGCGGTCGTCGACATGATCCGTGACATCAACGGGGCGCTGGAAGCTTCCAAATGAGAAAAACACGCTGCGCGAGTTTTATCTCGCTATCGCGTCGCTCGCCGCACACGAATCCTTCGCATTCGGCTGCGGCTCACTGTTCGCGTAAATAACAGATGCTGCCGGTTGCAGTGTTTTGTACAATTCCCGGCATTTAAGCGGCGTGTGAACGGGAGCAGATTTTGGAAAGGACATCAGAGACTTATGAAAATAAAGGAGACGGCAACAATTGTCAGACAGAGCCGGATCAGCGATGGGATCTGCGACATGGTCTTGTCTGCGCCGGAGATTTCCGGCAGTGCGGTGCCCGGACAGTTTGTGAATGTCTATCTCAATGACAAAAGCAGGCTGCTTCCGAGGCCGATCAGCCTGTGTGGAATAGATGCGGACAGGCAGACGATCCGATTGGTTTACCGCGTGTCCGGCGCGGGAACCGATGAAATGGCACAGATGGGCGCCGGGGAAAAGGTGGATATTCTGGGCCCTTTGGGCAATGGTTTTCCGCTTGAGGAAGCGGCAGGGAAGAGAGTATTCCTTGTCGGCGGGGGGATCGGTGTGCCTCCACTTCTGGAAACGGCGAGGGTCCTGTCTGAGAGCGCGGCGCTTGCCGAGGAGCAGTCGGATGTAATCGAAGACGAGCAGAGAGTCTCCGAGAAATCCGACGGAGTGAATGCCAAGATTCGGGCCACGGAGGTCATCAGTGTCCTTGGATATCGAAGCGACTGTTTTCTGAAGGAAGAATTTGACCGGTACGGCGACACGATTATCGCGACGGAAGACGGCAGTACGGGAACCAGAGGAAATGTTCTGGATGCGATCCGCGCCGACGGAAGACGGCCGGAGGTGATTTTTGCGTGCGGTCCGCTTCCGATGCTGCGTGCTCTGAAGGCCTGGGCCGCAGAGGAGCAGATTCCCTGCTGGATTTCCATGGAGGAACGCATGGCCTGCGGAATCGGCGCCTGTCTGGCCTGTGTCTGCAAGACCCGCGAGATCGACGGCCACTCACAGGTGAAGAATACCAGGGTCTGCAAGGACGGGCCGGTATTTAATGCGGCGGACCTGGATCTTTAAGTGAAATTATCGGCAGTCTATATATTTTGCGGCGCAAAGTGTGGCATGAGTTTTTAGCGGATCTTTTATGAGACGGCTTCTGAAAAGAAGATGGAAGTAAATGGAAACATGCATTTCAGAAAACCAGAATCAGCTGGAGGCGAAGATACATGGGAGCAAAGAACAGACTTGGCGTGAACATCGCCGGTGTAGAATTGAAGAACCCGGTCATGACCGCGTCCGGAACCTTCGGGTCCGGCGAGGAATACAGCGAATTTGTAGACCTGAACCGGCTCGGGGCCGTCGTTACCAAGGGGGTGGCAAATGTGCCCTGGCCCGGAAATCCGACGCCGAGAGTCGCCGAGGTATACGGCGGCATGCTGAATGCCATCGGCCTTCAGAACCCGGGAGTCGAGGTCTTTTGCAGAAGAGATCTGCCGTTCCTGAAAAAATATGACACGAAGGTCATTGTAAACGTCTGTGGCCATTCCATAGAGGAATATACAGAAGTGGTCAGACGGCTCGCGAATGAGCCCGTGGATATGCTGGAGATCAATATCTCGTGTCCGAATGTCAGAGAGGGCGGAATCGCCTTCGGGACGGTTCCGTCTGTCGCGGAGAAAATTACAAGAGCCTGCAAGGATGCGGCAAAGCAGCCGATCATTATGAAGCTGAGCCCGAACGTTACCGATATTGGAGAAATGGCCCGGGCGGTGGAGGCGGGCGGCGCAGATGCCATTTCACTGATCAATACGCTGACCGGCATGAAAATCGACGTGAACCGGAGAAGATTTGTTCTGGCAAACAGAACCGGAGGAATGTCCGGCCCTGCTGTCAAGCCGATTGCGCTTCGGATGGTTTATGAGGCGGCGCACGCGGTCGATCTTCCGGTCATCGGAATGGGTGGTATTGCAACCGCAGAGGATGCGCTGGAGTTTATCCTGGCGGGAGCAACGGCGGTGTCGGTAGGAACCGCGAACTTTATCAATCCCCGGGCAACATTGGATGTGGTCGAGGGAATTGACCGGTATCTGGAGGAAAAGGGAATCGACAGCGTGAGGGATTTGGTCGGAGCGGTAGAGGAGTAAGGCAGACCTGATAAGGAGAGACAGGAATTATGGAAGAATACAAAAAGCAATTCATTGATTTTATGATTGACAGTCACGTTTTGAAGTTCGGGGATTTCACACTAAAGAGCGGCAGAAAATCCCCCTTTTTCATGAACGCCGGCGCTTATGTCACAGGTTCTCAGTTGAAAAAGCTTGGTGAATTTTATGCAAGGGCAATTCATGACAACTACGGACTTGATTTTGATATTCTGTTCGGACCGGCATACAAGGGTATTCCGCTTTCCGTCGTTACCGCTATTGCTATCAGTGATCTTTATGGTGTGGATGTGAAGTATTGTTCCAACCGGAAGGAAGCAAAGGACCACGGCGGCGACAAGGGAATCCTTCTTGGCAGCGAGATCAAAGACGGCGACCGCGTCGTCATCATCGAGGACGTGACAACCTCCGGAAAATCCATCGAGGAAACCTTCCCGATTATTCAAGCGCAGGGGAAGGTGGAAATCAAGGGGCTTATGGTCTCACTAAATCGAATGGAGCGCGGAAAGGGAACCAGAAGCGCGCTCTCGGAGATATCGGAGAAATACGGTTTTCCGGCGAATGCGATCGTCTCCATGGCTGATGTCTTCAGCTATCTGGGAGGAGAGAAGGACGGAAGGATGACTCTGACGGAAGAGCAGAAGAAGGCGATCCGCAGCTATTACGCAAAATACGGAGCGGAGGAATATCAGGGATTATTCTGAAGAGAGCATGTTTAAAAAGAAAAATATTAAATATACCTTTATCGAAGAAGACAAATTCACCGACACAAGAGTGTCTCTGGCACTCTCGGTGGTTTCGCTTGCCGTGCTGCTCGTAACTGTCCTGATCTCTTTTATCGTTCAGGCCCAGGGGGGAATCGCTCTGGGCTGTGCGGGACTGATCGCAATGCTTTTTTCGTTCTATGCCTTTTACCTGGGCATGCGGGCGCTTTCGCAAAAAACAGAGAGCATTCCAAAAGCAACATTGTCGGCATTAGCCTCAGGCATAATGTCGATCCTGTGGGTCGTGCTCTTTTTGCTCGGCATTCACTAAGGAAGGCACGAATGGTGTCGGGACGCGAAATGTAGCAAGTAAACACTCATACGATACTTTGTGCCACAAACTGTATAAGCTACGGATTGCTCCGTGCTGCGCACTCCCGCAATCCTACAGGGACCGACTTCGTCGGTCTGTCGCGGCGTTCGCCCCACCGCATCACACATTGTGTGTGCGGATGTGGCTCACTGCTCGCGCCTATTCGCATTCAGCCTCTTACGCGCGCTTCGCGTGCGACGAGTCCTTCTGCGTTTTCGAAGAGCTTATACTGAAAAATATCCTTAACAGTATATGAGGCAGAATGGAGGCAAATCGGTATATGAAAGCAGATGAGGAACGATTCCGGAAACAGCTTGCTTTTATTCTTGAGATAGACAAGGAGAAGAATATTCTCCGTCAGACCCATCTTACGGGCCACGGGCGACGCGAGGATGACGCGGATCATGCCTGGCATCTTGCCGTCATGGCCTGGATACTCCGGGAGTATTCCAACCAGGAGATTGATATCGTCCGTACGATCCTGATGGTGCTGATTCACGATATCGTCGAGATTGATGCGGGCGACACCTACGCGTACGACGCGGATGCGAAAAAGACCGAGGCCGTCCGGGAGACGAAGGCTGCAGAGCGGATATTCGGACTGCTTCCGGAGGATCAGGGGCAGAAGCTGCGGGAAATCTGGGAGGAGTTCGAGGCATACGAGACGCCGGAAGCCCGTTTCGCGCATGTGATGGATAATTTTCAGCCCATGCTCCTGAACAATTCCAATGGCGGCGGAGACTGGAAGGAGCACGGCGTCAGTCAGACACAGGTCAGAGAGAGAAACGCGAAGACCGGAACCGGGTCAGAAGAGATCTGGGCGTATATGCAGGAAATTCTTGCGGAAAATATCAGAAAGGGAAGTTTAAAGCCTTGATGCATGAACAAATGAATTCGGAAATCGACTCTTACCGGGAGCGCTTTACTCTTGCACTCGGGCGTATAAGGGAGATTCCCTCGGAGAAGAGAGTAAAGGAGCCTTTCCGGGACTGGTTTGAGAAAGAGGCCGCTTTTCTGTCGGAGATGGCAGAGCGGATGATGGAAAATGAGAAGGGAAATTTCCAAGAGGCTTCTCTGGAGGAACTTCGGGAGCAGAACCATCATCTGTATGAGGATATACTGCCGGAGAATTACGGACGCAGCTTCGGCAATCCCGATTATGCGGCAGATACGCTCGGGGAGGAGTACGGAAGGCTATTTTCCTTCCTGTATATGGAGCTGAGGGGAACCATCATCTACGCCTTTGAGGACAGGATGTGGGATATGCTGGTTTCACTGGAAATTTTTCTTGAGGTCTATCAGCTGTTTACCTGTGAGGAGCTTCCGGAACCGGAGCCGATTCAGGAATCTCTGTACTGGTATTGCAGCGATTACTGCACGGAGATGATGGACAGGAGGACCCGGGAATGTCTGGATCCCGGCCTCTCGTTTGCGCGTGACCTTATCATGAAAGAGAACCTCGGAGATTTGCGCTATCTGTATCGGTTCGGCGAATACGTGACAGAGAATGAGGAGCAGACGGCGGCCTTTCTGAACACTCTCTCTGAGGAGGAAATTTCATCGATTGCCCGCACCTGGACAGAAGGATACCGTATCGGATTCGAGGTGGGACGCAAGGATATCCACAAAAAAAAGACGGTAAACATCCGATATCGTCTGGGCTTTGAGAGAGTCGTCCGTCAGGCGGTTCTTCAGTTCCGGGAAATGGGGCTGGAAAGCGTCATTTACCGTTCTGCTACACATGCGTTGAACAAGAGACAGCATATCAGAATCGGTTATTACGGAGCCATCCCCAATCCTCAGTTTGAGTACGATCATCGGAATGATGCGGGAGTCTTCCTTGATGAGAAGTTTGTCACCCGTAAGCTGCAGGGACTCCGTACAGCTTACGAGAAATACAAGGATCTGGCGAAGGTGCACGGAGGGCCGGCCTGCATGGATGTATTCGGCGAGGTGCCGTTTACACCTGTGGAGTCAAAGCACAGCTTTTCTTTGACCGGGGAACAGCAGAAGGAGCAGGTGAGATACAACAATGAAGCCGGGCAGATTACGAACCGGTATATCATCGGCTCTGAGAGAAGCTTTACAATTATTGCCTATCCGGTTCCTGCGATCGGAGACCGGTTCCGGGATATTTTCCGGGAGACCGTGAAGATCAATAACCTGGATTATCGGAAGTATCAGAAGATCCAGCAGCATCTCATCGACGCGCTGGATCAGGGCGTGGCGGTGCGCGTCAAAGGGATGAATGGCAACTGCACGGATCTTCGGGTCGCTCTTCACAAGCTGACAGACCCGGAGCATCAGACCAATTTTGAAAATTGTGTCGCGGATGTAAATATTCCCGTCGGAGAAGTTTTTACCTCGCCGGTTCTGAAGGGGACCTGCGGAGTGTTAAATGTCAGCCGGGTATATCTCGAAGAATTTCAGTACCGGGATCTGAAAATTGAGGTGACCGATGGTATGGTCACCGGCTACAGCTGCAGCAATTTCGCCTCGGAGGAGGCGAACCGCCGTTATATCGAGGAAAATATTCTCTTCCATCATGATTCTCTTCCGATGGGGGAATGTGCCATTGGAACCAACACGACGGCTTACCGGATGGCAAGGATCTACGGAATCGCCGATAAGCTTCCGATTCTGATCGCGGAGAAGATGGGACCTCATTTCGCTTTCGGTGATACCTGTTACAGCTGGGAGGAGGACAACGCGGTCTATAACCCGGATGGCAAGGAAATTATTGCGCGGGATAATGAACGGTCTATCCTCAGAAAAACGGATCCGGGCAAAGCGTATTTCGGCTGCCACACCGATATCACCATTCCCTATGAGGAATTGGGAAGCATCACGGTGGAAATGGCAGATGGGGAAGAAATCCCTCTGATCCGGAGCGGAAGATTTGTGCTTCCGGGAACGGAAGAATTAAATGAGCCGTTGAAAGATTTACCGGAATCGGATATGATGAATGACGTCAACTGACAGTATCAGAGCACATAAAAAGGAGAAGACAGACGATGGCAAAGGTTGGAATTGTGATGGGCAGCGATTCGGACATGGCAGTGATGTCCAAGGCGGCTGAGGTACTTGAGGAGTTCGGGATCGATTATGAGATGCGGATTATTTCGGCCCACAGAGAACCGGAGGAGCTTGTGGCCTGGGCTAAGGGCGCGGAAGAGAGAGGAATTCGTGTAATCATTGCAGGTGCCGGGATGGCAGCGGCTCTGCCCGGAATGGTTGCGGCACTTTTTCCGCTTCCGGTTATCGGCGTTCCGATGAGCAGCAAGGCTCTCGGCGGGACGGACGCACTCTACTCCATCGTGCAGATGCCGTCCGGCATTCCGGTGGCGACCGTGGCGATTGACGGATCCAAGAACGCGGCGATCCTTGCGGCGCGGATTCTCGCGGTTTCAGATCCGGAGCTTCTCCAGAAAATCCGGGACTACGGAGAAGAAGGCAGAAAGACCGTGGTGGCGAAGGACGAAAAGCTGCAGAAAACCGGTTATAAGAACTACACAAAGTAATTGTGAATCATATCGATTTCGTAAATCAGAGCAAGTAGGTGCGTTTGCCAGGAGCAAAAGGGAGGAAAAAATGGATTATAAGTCATCTGGAGTAGATATCGAAGCCGGGTATAAATCAGTAGAGCTGATGAAAAAGTATGTAAAGGAAACGGTGCGTCCCGAGATGCTCGGCGGACTGGGCGGCTTTTCCGGCGCGTTTTCAGCGGATGCATTCAAAAATATGGAGCATCCCACGCTGGTTTCCGGAACCGACGGAGTAGGAACAAAGCTGAAGATTGCTTTTCTGATGGACAAGCATGACACGGTCGGAATCGACTGCGTCGCCATGTGCGTGAATGATATCGCGTGTGCGGGCGGTGAGCCGCTGTTTTTCCTGGATTACATTGCCTGCGGCAAGAATTATCCAGAGAAGATCGCGGAAATCGTAAAGGGTGTTGCGGACGGCTGCCTGCAGTCGGAGGCGGCGCTGATCGGCGGCGAGACCGCTGAGATGCCGGGATTTTATCCCACGGATGAGTATGATCTCGCCGGATTTGCTGTCGGCGTCGTAGATCAGAAAGACATGATTACCGGAGCGGATCTTCGTGACGGTGACGTGTTGATCGGACTGGCCTCTTCCGGCGTGCACAGCAACGGGTTCTCGCTCGTACGGAAGGTTTTTGATATGACGCCGGAGTCGCTGGACACCTATTATGACGAGCTCGGCGGAAAGCTGGGCGACGTGCTTCTCGCACCCACAAAGATTTATGTAAAGGCACTCAAGAGCATCAAAAAAGCCGGTGTCAGAATTCAGGGCTGCAGCCACATCACCGGTGGCGGCTTTTATGAGAATGTTCCACGCATGCTCCGCGACGGCGTGTATGCGGAGATCGAGAAGAACTCCTATCCGGTTCTGCCGATCTTCAAGCTGATGCAGAAAAAGGGCGACATTGACGAGCATGTGATGTACAACACCTACAATATGGGTATCGGAATGGTGCTGGCGGTACGTCCCGAGGATGTGGACGCGACGATGAAGGCAATTCGTGATGCTGGTGAGTATTCCTATCAGATCGGTCATATCAGGGCCGGTGAGAAGGGGGTAAAGCTGGTCTGATATACGATCCGGAAATTACATGAGGCTTCTCATATTAGCTATGCAGGAGAATTTGCACCTGTAATTTCGAAGGGCTTATGCAATATATGTGCAGGAGGAAAAAGAATGCTTAGAATCGCAGTACTTGTTTCGGGCGGCGGAACGAATCTGCAGGCCATTCTGGATGCCATTGACAGCGGAACGATCACAAATGCCGAGGTTGTCGGAGTTATCAGCAACAACCCGAAGGCATATGCTCTGGAACGTGCGAAGAAGAAGGGAATTGATGCCGCGGTGGTAAGACCGGCGGATTTTGCCAGCCGCTCGGAGTTCGAGGATGCTTACCTTGAGAAGACACAGTCGTATCGCCCGGATCTGGTGGTCCTGGCCGGCTGTATGGTTGTCATCCCGAAGAAGATGGTGGAGGCTTTTCCGAATCGTATGATCAATATCCATCCGGCGCTGATCCCTGCTTTTTGCGGCACCGGCTATTATGGCCTTCGCGTGCATGAGAAGGTGCTGGAACGTGGTGTCAGAGTGACCGGCGCGACGGTTCATTTTGTGGATGCGGGTACAGATACCGGGCCGATCATTCTGCAGAAGGCGGTCTATGTACAGAACGGAGATACACCGGAGATTCTTCAGCGGCGTGTGATGGAGCAGGCGGAATGGAAGATCATGCCGGAAGCCATTAACCTGATCGCTAACGGCAAGGTCTCTGTTGTCGATGGCAGAGTGCAGATCCGGGATTATATATTTGGCGAGATCTGAGACAGCACATGTTCACAGTCGGTGTGGAGATGATTTTTAAGCGCAGACAGAGAATACGATATGAAACACAGGCGTATGAAGCCTGTGTACAGAATGGCTGTCTGCAGCAGAAGAAAGCGAGGAGAGCAACATGGGAATGAAAGTACTGGTAGTCGGAGGCGGCGGACGAGAGCACGCGATCGTGTGGAAGGTTGCGCAGAGTCCGAAAGTGGAGAAGATATACTGTGCACCGGGAAATGCGGGAATTGCCGAGCTGGCGGAATGCGTGCCGATCGGAGCAATGGAATTCGACAGGCTTACATCCTTTGCGAAAGAGAAGGAAATCGACCTGACAATCGTCGGAATGGATGACCCTCTGGTTGGCGGAATTGTCGACGCATTTGAGGCGGAAGGACTTCGTGTATTCGGACCAAGAAAAAATGCTGCGATTCTCGAGGGGTCCAAGGCATTTTCCAAGAATCTGATGAAGAAATATAATATCCCGACTGCATCCTACGAGACGTTTACCTCTCCGGAAGATGCGGTTGCTTATCTCGAAAAAAACCAGAAGTATCCGATCGTGCTTAAGGCAGACGGCCTCGCACTCGGGAAGGGCGTACTGATCTGCAATAACCTCCAGGAGGCGAAGGACGGGGTAAAGGAACTCATGGTTGATAAAAAATTCGGTCACGCGGGAGATGAGCTTGTCATCGAGGAGTTTATGACCGGACGTGAGGTGTCGGTTCTGTCCTATGTGGACGGCAATATCGTCAAGACCATGGCTTCCGCCCAGGATCACAAGAGGGCCAAGGATGGAGATCAGGGCTTGAATACCGGAGGCATGGGCAACTTCTCCCCGACGCCCTTCTATACAAAGGAGGTGGATGATTTCTGCCAGAAATACATCTTCCAGCCTACGGTTGATGCGATGAAGGCAGAGGGACGCCCCTTCAAGGGCATTATCTTCTTTGGCCTTATGCTCACGGCAGACGGTCCGAAGGTTCTGGAGTACAACGCTCGCTTCGGGGATCCTGAGGCACAGGTTGTCCTGCCGAGAATGAAGAATGATATAATCGACGTCATCGAGGCCTGCATCGACGGGACCCTCGATCAGATTGATCTGCAATTCAAAGAGGACGCCTGCGTGACGGTTGTGCTTGCCAGCGACGGTTATCCGGTATCTTATGAGAAGGGCTTCCCGATTCACGGACTGGAGAACTTCAAGAACAAGCCCGGTTATTATGTCTTCCATGCGGGAACAAAGTTCAATGATAAGGGTGAGGTCGTGACGAACGGCGGACGTGTACTCAACGTCACGGCACTCGGGAAAGACCTGAAGGAAGCAAGAGCGAATGCATATAAAGCTGTGGACTGGATTGACTTCCAGAACAAGTATTATCGTCATGACATCGGCCATGCGATCGATGAGTTCCGGGGCTGATCAGAGGAAAGATCACATATCATACATTGTGCTACAAACTGTATAAATTACGGATTGCTCCGTGCTGCAGCACCCGCAGGGACTTACCGGTCTACTGCGGGTGTTCCTGTAGATGGCCGAAGAGTCAGAATAGTCAGGCAAATATATTTTGTAAAAAATATTTGCAAAAAACGGTTGACAAATAGATGATAGTTCTGTATTATAGAACCAAGAAAAGAGATAACCAATAAGGAATAAAAGTTATTGATTTTCTTTCAAGTATATTTACTTCAGGAGGATGGTCCGATGGGAAAGTAAATGCCCGATAATCAGAGAGTGGGAAAGCAGTTGAATGTTATACGAGCTCAATAAGATTTAACTGATAAAGCTAAAAAAATACTCACAGAAAAATCGAATCGCAGGAGTGCGATGAGCGAAGAACAGGATCTGAGAAGTCGGAAAGCAAAAGAAACTTTGATTCAGAAGATCTGCCGAAAAGTGAATATGGTACAATGAATAGAAAGTGAGGTTATACAGTGAAACTTCAGGATATTCATTAAAGGGGCTGCTTGATTTGAATGAGACGATCAGGCAGCCCTTTCCCTTTGTAAATGAAAAATCAGCCTGAAAAAAGCTTGAAAAACAGCCTGAAAAAATCCAATGTTTTTTTCAAAAAAGTGTTGACAATTAGAACAATATCAGGTTATAATAGCAAAGCGAGTTGAGGCAAAGAACAAAACAAACGGGATCTTAGCTCAGCTGGGAGAGCATCTGCCTTACAAGCAGAGGGTCACAGGTTCGAGCCCTGTAGGTCCCATATCTTTCACTCATTCGTTATAACTTCATATGGCGAGATAGCTCAGTTGGCTAGAGCATGCGGTTCATACCCGCAGTGTCGAGAGTTCGAGTCTCCCTCTCGCTACGTATTTTCGGGAAGTCAGATGTTTATCTGGCTTCCTGATTTTTATGCGAACAGAAAAAGCGGCACCCGCCTCACTCTTCAAAAAGACGGATGCCGCAGAAATGGCTTAAGTACGGGCTTTTACGGTCTTCTTTTTATTTTGTTCTTGATAGCAGAGCAACTGTCTCCACGTGGCACGAGAAAAGCACCCCGATGTCTGGGGATCGGACACAGTTTCGTTCGTTTGCGGGAACTGCTCAAAGCCCCAAAACGGCGTTTTTACATCTGTTCTCTGTTTGCGGAAATATGGCCAGCTGCTATTTCCACCTATAATACGGCGGGCAGGAGGGAGTCCATCTTCTCGACCTGCTCTCCTCTGCACGATCGGTTTGTGATCAAGGTCTCGACCCAGTATGCCGTTAACCTGGTCGGTATCTTGGTCGCTTATCTTGGTCGGTCAGCGATCATGTTATTGCTGACCGACTGCTGCCAATTACTGCATCAGCTCTTGCATACAGGGTTTTTCTGCCTGCGCCAATTCTTACCAAAGTGCCATCCTCAACAAGCTTCTTCAATGCTGACTCTACAGACGAACTTCCCAAACTTGGGCACCCTATAAGCACTTCCTGCTTTGAAAACTTACCAATGCGCTCACTAACATAAGCCTTCACTATGTCGTAGGATGTACTCTTTGCGCCAGCTGCATGGGCGATGGATACTCTTGCTTCAAATTCTTTGTAGCATGAAAGTATGATACTCAGCATATACTTGATGAATGGCTTAGGATCGTTCGTCCCATCATGCCATCCTTGGTCCGCCTTTTGAAGAGCATCATAGTAAGCTTCTTTTGTGTCAGCTATAGCTTTCTCAATGCTGATATATTGTCCAACCATATATCCGCTACGATAGAGTAGCAGTAACGTCAACAATCTGCTCATACGTCCGTTGCCGTCATTAAATGGATGGATACACAAGAAATCAAGCACGAAACATGGTATGAGAATAAGATCGTCCACAAGCTCTTTATCCAAGGCTTCCTGATATTTGTCACAAATAGCTTCAATAGCAGGCGGTGTCTCATATGGCTCTAAAGGCTTGAATAAAGCAACCTTCTCGCCTGTCTCCAACACCATATCTATCTCATTAGGAGTAGTCTTGAACTGTCCACCATAAGAAAGATTCGTAAACTTAAGCAAATCACGGTGCATTTGGAGAATATAGTTGCTACGGACAGGTAAAACATCGTAGTTCTCATGGACAAGATTTAAAACATTACGATAGCCAATGATTTCTTCCTCATCCCTGTTCTTGGGAATCGTTTTATCTGCCACAAGCTGTTTCAATCTGGCGTTTGTAGTAATAATACCCTCAATCCTGTTGGATGATTCTGTACTCTGTATCTTTGCAATTTCTATAAGTCTGTTAAGTTCCACAGGTTTCTGACGAAGAAACAGCTCCTGCTTTCCCTTGTACTCGTGAATCTTTGATATATACGACATTATCTCGTTATCCCAAGTTCTATCTGCGAGATAAGAATAATCAAATTTTCTCATTGATGCGTACTCCTTTCTCCCAAGGTGGTTATTTATCACCCAATTTCTATTTTACTTTGGGAGATATTCTCTGCTGTTGGGAGAATAAATCTCTACTTCCAATAATATTCTTTATTCTCCCAAACTTCAATTGATTTTGGGATTTATTTATGCTTTTCATTGTGCCTTTATCTCTGGTGTAGACTACGACATCACTCTCAGCAACATTGAAGTTGATAACGGTTTCCTGCTCGTACTTTGTCAATCTGCTCACTTGCTCATCCCTTTCGATTCTGATTTTCAGAATTCTGTTTTTCATATGTTGGTGCCTGGCACCAGCACACGTGCGGAGAATGCGGTGATCTATACCGGGGCGTCCATTGGAACAACCACGGTTGCAGGTCTATCGTTTGGAGATGCATCAGCCGCCTTGAACCCAGTCGCGTCGCAATGAACTGTACAAGCCGGACTGTCAAGGAAGATCTGCTGAAAGAAATCACGGTCAAAGCCATCAACCAGATTCTCACCGAGCGGGACTTTTTCCTTAAAACTTACAGCAGAACATCGCCAAGGCTGTGGTCAACGCTGACACACTCTCTCCGGACGGCATTCAGAGCAGGCTCTTGGAACTGCAAAAGGAGCTCATCAAAAAGGCAAACAATAAACAGGATTACGATGCCACCGCCGATGAGATTTTCCGGCTCCGCGACCAGAAGGAACAGTCCGAAGTCGACAGCCATCACCGGGAAGAAGCCATGAACCGGATCAAAGAGCTGCAGGACTTCATCGCCAGCAGGTTTTCTTCTGCCCGTTTGTCATATGCTTCTGCCATAATTCTTTCGCCCGACAGGAGTTCATTGACATTTATTTTCAGAAGTTCACAAAGATCCAGCATAATCCCGGAATCCGGCATAGACTTTCCGGTCTCCCATTTTGATATCGCTCGGTCACTTATTCCGAGCTTCTCGGCAAGGACTGCCTGAGTCATGCCGTGTTCCTTCCTGCAGGATGCTATGAATTTTCCAATTTTAATTTGATCCATATCGGGCACCTCCTTTCATGGCTCAATCATAACCGGTATCATCGTATTATTACACGAACCGTAAGTTGATTTCCTGCAACTCTACCGTTGGTTGAGTCCGGTAAAATGCGCTCCCCGCCGCCGATGATGGCAGTGTGGGAGCCTTTTGCCTGTCCTAAAGTGCATCCTTTGGACAATTTCTAACACATTCCATGCATAGAATACATTCTGTTCCATTTTTTCGTTTTCGAGAATTATCTGTCACGTCAACATTCATAGGACATACTCGTTTGCATTTCCCGCACGAGATGCATTTGCCTTTGTCACATTTTATCCTGAGAACCGAAAAGTAACTCATTGGCTTCAAAAATACAGTGATGGGACATATATATTTACAAAATGCTCGGTTATCCTTAAACGCAAATGCGAGTCCAATGCCCACAGCATAATAAGCGAGATTGCCGACAATAAATGCCCAGAACATAATCCGTTCGATATTGCCAACCTTAGCAAGGAACAATGAGGCAACAAATACCAGTGAAAATGTAAATGTAATGTATCTGATCCATCCGAGATTCTTTCTTGGTTGTGATGGAGACTTGTAAGGAAGAAAATCCAAGATCATAGCTGTCCAGCAGGCATATCCACACCAGCCTCTGCCGAATAATAGTGGCCCGAAAATCTTTGCAACGGCGTAATGAATGGTGGCAGCCTCAAAAACTCCGGTGAATAAGTAATACCAGAATCCC
>Ga0256406_1000448_pt1 | contig 75736 bp, 71 predicted proteins | sample RumenRJG_03DNA_FD_185986 | JGI IMG/M metagenome (GOLD analysis project Ga0256406, IMG submission 185986) | Bovine rumen microbial communities from Lethbridge, Alberta, Canada - RJG_03 | ecosystem: Host-associated > Mammals > Digestive system > Stomach > Rumen | place: Canada: Alberta | collected... | reverse complement strand
GCGGTTACGCGCTAACACAGCGCGTTAACTTCTATTTGCGAAATGTTAATAGAATGTCAATCAGTATATTGCAATGTTTGATTATTCGCGAAAGCCAGTAAAATGGCAAGTGGGAAACTTTAGTTAAATCATTTTTTAACTGTTCCAGTTTGGTTTTGTTTCGACCAGTGATGATTACGTTATATCCGCCCAGGGCGAAACGACGGGCACAGGCCTCGCCTATTCCACTGGTTGCACCAGTAATGAATGCTGTTTTTCTATTCATCGTTTTGAAAGCGTTAAATTTGACTAATATGTAATACGGCAGGGTCGAAAGAATTTGTATCGGCCAAACCAGTATAGAGCATCAGTTCAACCAGCTGGTTCTTCATCTGTGAAAGGGTGCGAATAACGCCGTTCTTCCCTTCATTCAGTAATGGGCGCAGTATAGCTCTGCCAGGTGCTACCGCATCGGCTCCAAGAGCAAGTGCTTTGTAAGCATCGTAGCCGCTGTCGATGTGGCAATCGCAGAAAATCAGCATTCCACTGTCTTTTAAAGCCTTTTTGATAGAAGGCAACATAGCCACAGGTGGCATACCAAAGGGAACTCTTCCATGATGATGCGATACCACTACTGCCTTACATCCGGCCTGCTGGCATTTTAGTGCATCACTCACTGATAGTACACCCTTTGCGATAAAAGGCACATGAGCCGCCTTAACGTAGCGTTTTAAATCGTTCAGCATAACAGGGCCGAGTTGCATCCCGTCGGGGCAGTCGTACTGCCCATTTTTACCTGGCACGTGGTCAATGTCGATTCCCACTGCTACAGCGCCGTGATTTTCGGCAAACTCTATTTGTTCTAAAATCACGTCGTGGTCGGCAAAAGGCTTTATGATTCTTACAGTGGGTGCACCTATGGCCGCTATGTCAGCGTATTCATCGTCGGGCTCCATGCCAACAAAGTTTAGTATTTGCAGCTCTTTAGCAGCCTGGGCATATTCGAGCATAGGCCGACGGCCCGCCGTTACCTTGTCGAGATGTGAGAATGCCGGAGTCATGAAAGGCATGCTAAATTCTTTACCCAAGAGCCGGATGGTGGTTGAGGGCATAACTGAGTCGATGTTGCGCATCTCAACCAGGATATGGTCAAGATAATTGCGGGTATGTACGTTGGCGTCGTCGGCCCTTCCGCTGGTTACGGGAATCATTCCCTCGGGTCCGGGCCATGGACCTTCTAAATTGTTTTTAATCATATGGCTATATGTTTTGGTTCAATTATTCTTGAAAAATTTTATCTTTTGTGTGTAAGTTGCTGATAGACTGTAAATTTGCAATGGCTATTATTGATTTGCCGGCCATTTGAATGGTTCCGTCTGTCAGATGAATGGCTTCTATGCAGCCTTCAATCTGCTTGTAATTTCCACCAGTTTTCTTACTATCGGGTATAAAGAAGGTAATGCGGGCTATAGGCATCTCATGCAGATGCTGGCTAATCCACACAAGTTGTCGGTTCAGTCGCTCTTTGTCGTCTTCTGAAAGGTCCAGCCGGCTCACCGTGCTGCGTAGTGTTTCAGCCAACGCTCGGTCGTAACCCGTTAGTGCCGCGAAGGGCGCAAACTGAGCAGCTCGTTGCCACATACTCATTTGTGGATGATTGCGTGACACGTGGTGTGGTAAGTTGATGATATCGTCGTATTCGCTCATATGCACAATCTCTCTCTGTTACTAAGCCCTATGACCTCCAATCTGGTTGTTCCGTTCAATCTGTGTGGCTCCTTCGGCAAAATTGAGCCCTTTGAGCAAAGCATTTTTGCCGAACCTTTGCTTAATCTTAATTGAGGCCTCTTGTAGCTTTTGTTCTTTTTGCAGCTGTCGATCTTCTTCTTGTTTCCGTACTTGAACAGCATGGTTATCGGCAAATAAATCAAGTTGCACAGGTTGGGCTTCTTCTTTTTCAGCTTCGGCTCTTCTTTTCAGGTTGTTGGCAGTAATGTTCAACCTTCTTACAAGCAATGCATGGTCAACATGCGTGCTGAAGAGTTGCTCAACTGCTTGGGTAATCAAGCGTGCCGATGAGGTGTAATGTTCAAGGTTTATGGTGCCATGTGCGTGTTGCGGCACTTTACGTCCATAATAATCCATGGTTACTTTACCCGTATAGTTGTGTCCGTTAAGACTCTCTATGTCGTAACCAATATTAATCACAATCTGACGTGTTACCTGGTGTTTTGCTACAAGTTGCAAAGCAAGGTCGTCAGCCATCTCTTTGGCAACTACCATTGCCCTGTCGAAGGTGTAGGGCATTTGCAGCACCTGCCCGTTGCTTATCGATGTGGTTTCGGGTTTGTAAGCCTTAATGTAAGGCATTGTTACCGGCTCCCAGCCCCAGGCATGGTCGATAAGCAACTCGGCATTTACACCAAAGAGCTTGTATAGCAACGACTCGTTATTGATTGACGTGCGTGCAATCTGTCCCATCGTGTCTATTCCATAAGGCAGCAATTTTTCGGCTATACCACGCCCCACACGCCAAAAATCGGTAATTGGCTTATGGCTCCATAAAGTTTTTCGGTAAGTTATTTCATCGAGTTCGGCAATTCTGACCCCGTCTTTGTCGGCAGGGATATGTTTTGCCACAACGTCCATTGCCACTTTGCACAAGTATAAATTTGTGCCGATACCGGCAGTTGCGGTTATTCCGGTGGTATTAAGCACATCCCGAATCATCTTCATGCACAGTTGATGAGCCGAAAGCTTATAGTTTTTAAGATAATCGGTGGCATCGAAAAATACCTCATCAATACTGTACACATGAATGTCTTCGGGTGCAATGTATTTTAAGTAAATGGCATAAATGGCACTACTCACTTTAATGTATTCTGCCATTCTGGGTGTCGCAGCTATGTAGTCTACCTGCCAGTCAGGATGAGCCTTAAGCTCATTATCCAAATAAGATTTACCACTGAACCGGTGTGTGGGAATTTTGCTGAGCCGCTGATTGTTAATTTCGTTCACCCGCTGTTCTACTTCAAACAAGCGTGAACGTCCTTTTAAACCGTATGCTTTAAGCGAAGGCGATACTGCCAAACATATCGTCTTTTGTGTACGGCTCACATCAGCCACTACGAGATTGGCTGTAAGCGGGTCGAGCCCTCTTGCAACACATTCCACCGAACTGTAAAAACTCTTTAAGTCGATGGCACAATAGATGCGATGGCTGTTGTCTTCCATTTTACTTTTCTTTGGTTGCAAATGTAATTAAAAAATATGAAATCTACAACAATAATATAGAGAAAACCGATTGCCTTGTTATATGAAACTTAACTTTACAATATTATCTAACAAGTTAATAATTAAATTATTATATAGTCGTTTAAAAGTTTTACTGAACTTGTGTGCGCATCGTGTCCTGGTATAAAATGGCTATTTATCTGTATAGGGAAATGTCATTGCATTACCTTCCCTTCTTGCCAATACGGCATATAAATGAACTAACATCGGCTTAATGATTGCAGTGGCACCGGTAGCTACATGGTAAACGATAAAACTAAATTAGAAGTTAAAAGGGTAGACAAACAAGGGATGTAGGAGTTAAAAATCTGACATCCCTTGTCATTGTAGTTATAGTATGTATAAGAAATAAACCATAACTATCTGTGTCCTCTGTTATTTTGCCTGCTTCTTTAATACGTAAAGTGCAGCTGTTTCGCTTTCGGGTTCATTACCCAATGAATCGGTAAGTATTACAGAATTATTACCTTTTACTTTGTAATAGGTAAGCTCACCTGATGAAGGACGCACCAGTTGCAATACATTGCCTTTCAGCATATGGTAAACGCCACAAACCTGGTCGGTATCCTTGCTATTGATGTTATGGCTCAGCAATTCATAGGTGCTGTCGGCATTTACAGTAAGCTGGGTTTCAATGCCCGGGCAGTCGGCAGCAGGCAGAGTGCCCTTGTAGGTGCCAAGGTAAGAAGCAGCAGCATTGGCTGTATCGACAGTCTCGTTTTTTGTACTGTCAGCATTTGGCTGAGGCTTGTTCTTTCCTCCCGTGCAGGCTAACATAGCAGCAGCCAGCATTACGGTTCCCACATAGAATAAATTTTTTTTCATGTTGAATAAATTATGCGTAAATATCTTTTCGAGCTGCGAAATTACAAATAATTTTGTGATTACACATTTTTTATTTGCTCTATTTTTCAGATGTTTACGCATTTTTATTCGAACGAGTTATGTTTGTACTTTAACTAAACAAATTACTCTTAGTAACAGCATATTTACCGCCTCCTGTGAAACAGAGAGCAAGAGCGCCAAGTAGAAACAGCAACGGATCCTCTATAGCCAGGCCACCGGTGTTAGGATCAAGACTAAAGATCATGGTACCATGGGCCATGAGGATAGCCACAAGCATGTTGAATGTTACGACAGCTGAAGCTGCTCTTGTCCACAACCCAACGAGGATGAAAGCAGCACCTATCAGTTCTGCCAAAAGACAACCATAAGCGATGAATCCGGGCAATCCGATGCCTGCAAGCATCCCTTCGATGAAGCCTACGCCGTGCAAAAGTTTACTCACACCGTGGAAAAGCAACAATCCACCCACACTTATTCTCAATACAAGCAACCCTAAGTCCTGGTCGCGAAGGAAGTTCTTGTCTATTTGCATCATTTCTTTTTATTGTTATTATTTGCAAAGGTATTGGAATTATTTCAATTATGCAAGTGCTATCTTAAAGTTTTCTTAGTTACCTTGAGGTAAGTATTACGTATACATTGAGAAGTTTACCTTTAGTATTAATATATTTTAATAATTTTGTTATTTTTGAAACTATGAATATGTTAAGTCCGATTATTATGAACAGGGAGAATGGAAACCAGAACCCAGTCGTACCTATAATAATATATTCACAAATATTGCCCTATAATGGTCGAAAGCCCTTTGGTCGTGGCAGTTGTCTTACACGATGAAGACCAAACGACCCAGCTATCGCAACCTGCGTAACTTTATGCAGTACGACAATCGCTATCTCTACGAGGGTGGTAATCCCTATTTACGCCCCGAATATATTCATAATGTAGAGTTGTCGGGTGTTTACAAATGGCTTAGTGTTAGTGGTGGCTATAACACTGTGACAAATCCATCAGCCCTCGTTTCGTATTATACAACGGTCAGGATATAGCCTGCATGTCAGTGTTCAACATTGGTCACATGCACGATATTTATGCCTCGATGGTAGCTATTACCTATCAATTGAATGCAACGCGAAGCCGATATAAAGGTAAGGGTGCCGGAAAGGCAGAGAAGAACAGACTGTAGGTACAGGATAAGTTAGTTTGAGTCATCCGTCCTTGATTAGTGGTTTAATACACGAAGATGTGAAAATCATAAGAGTTGGGGTGTTAAATATTAGAAAAGATGATGCTTGAAATGTAATATTTCGTATCTTTGTAGATATGAAGGAGATTGTTTGTAGATTAGGCATATTGTTGCTCCTGCCCATACTCTTTTCGTGTAAGGGTACAAAAACGAATAACGTGCATGAAAGTGTGCGGGTGAAAGTAATGACCATTGGAGCCGAACAGGTGAATGGAGAGCAAGGTTATTCAGGCACCGTAGAGGAAGAAAGCGGAAGTTCGCTGAGCTTTTCTACCCCGGGTACTGTCAGGTCTATGTTTGTAGATGAGGGAAGTTTTGTAGCCAAGGGCCAATTACTTGCTACACTCGACGGAAGTAACCAAAGTAACCTGCAAAATTCGAATGCTGCAATCACGGTCCAGGCTCATACCGCCTACTTGCAAGCACTTGATACCTACAAACGCTCAAAGAAGTTACATCAGGAAGGCGTAATCAGTGATGCCAAATGGGTAACAGCACAAACCACACTTGCTGCAGCAAAGGCAGGTTGGCAATCGGCTGCCGCTCTCGAGAAAATTTCTGCCAAGGACAGTCGTGACACTCGTTTAGTGGCACCTTTCTCCGGATACGTTGCAATGCGCGCGGCAGATGTGGGCCAGAATGTTGTAACAGGGCAGATGATAGTAAAACTCGTGCATATCGACCGGGTGAAAGTGGTTATCAGTGTGCCGGAAGGCGAAATCTCAAAAATCAGGCAAGGAGAAACCATGATGGTTAACTGTGAAGCCTTGGGTAACGCCGTTTATTATGGCAAAGTGGACGAGCGTGGCGTGAGTGCCGACCCACTAAGCCGAACTTATGATGTGAAATTAATCGTTGAAAATCCCGGGCACAAACTTCTGCCAGGAATGATTTGTAATGTTTATACTCGTTTCCAAAGGGGGCAAACCAGTGTCTTTGTACCAGCCACGGTGATACAGCTTAACCCCGACAACCGTATGTTCGTATGGGTTGTGAGCAATGGCAGGGCAACAAAACGCTTGATTCACTATGTGGGCGACACGTCACAGGGTGTACGTGTAAATGGTGGACTGCAACCTGGCGACCAACTCATTATAGAAGGACAGCAGAAGGTGAGCGAAGGAACACGTTGCCAAATCGTTAAATAACTCAAAGCAAGATTACCGCAATGAAAAAAAAGAGAAGAACTTTTCAGGAAACTTGCTTGTATTACCGACAGCTTGTAATACTGTTGGTGTGCTGCTTCGTAGCATTGGGAATCTGGGGACTGGCTAATATCAACAAGAATGAATTCCCAGATTACACTGTGCGTGAGGGACTTGTAGCCGCTGTATATCCTGGAGCTACATCAAAAGAGGTAGAAGAACAGGTTACCAAACCCTTGGAAAACTACATCTTTTCCTACAAAGAGGTACTGAAAGAGAAGACGGTTTCTTATTCACGTGATGGTATGGCAATCATCATGGTAGAACTCAATGAGAACTTAGAGGATAAAGATGAGTTCTGGTCGAAGTTTAAGCATGGCGTGCAGGATTTTAAGTCCACTCACCTTCCTTCAAGTGTACTTGCCGTAAAGGTACAGGATGATTTCGGTGATGTTAGCAGTGAACTCATCTCCATGGAAAGTAAAGATAAAACCTATCATGAGCTGTACGATTATATGAGCGCTTTGCGCGACTCTTTGCGTCTGATACCCAGTGTGGGTAAAATGAGTCTGGTGGGAATGGAGCACGAGCAGATTTCGGTTTACGTAAACACCGATAAGCTGTCGCATTACGGTGTAAGTATCTTTAACATTGGCCAAAAGCTTGCCGGCAAAGGCTTTACCACAACTGGTGGAAGGCTGAAAAATAAGGAGTATAAAAGTCCGGTATACGTAGACCATAATCTGAACAGCATCTACGATATTGAGAATACCATAGTCTACAGCGACCCCAAGGGCCACATTGTCAGACTGAAAGATGTGGCAACAATAAAAATCGAATTTCCTGAACTTACACAATATGTCACAGTAAATGGTACCAAGGCCCTGCTGCTTTCGGTTAGTAACAAGGAAGGCATGGATGTATCGAAGATGGGATCAGCTGTTAATGAGAAGTTAAAGCATGTGGAAGCTGAGCTGCCCGCCGATGTTAAAGTGAGTAAGATTACGGATCAGAAACAGGTTGTAGACGATTCTATCATCGATTTTCTGCGCGAGCTCTTAATCGCCATTACCACTGTAATCTTAGTTGTGGTGCTCATCATGCCCCGTCAGGTAGCTATGGTAGCTGCCGCAACCATGCCGGTAACCATTTTTATATCGCTCGGATTATTCTACATCTTTAATCTGGAATTAAACACTGTTACACTGGCTGCGCTGATTATGACGTTAGGAATGATTGTAGACGATTCCATCGTTATTATCGACGGCTATGTTAACGACTTAGCAGCAGGCATGACACGCTGGAAGAGTGCTATTGAGTCGACCACACATTTTCTAAAGAGCATCTTTTCGGCTACACTTTGTATCAGTATTACTTTCTTCCCCTTCCTGGTAACTATGACGGGTGTGATGCACGACTTCCTGAAAATGTTCCCTTGGGCAATTACCATTGTGCTCTTTGTAAGTATGATAATTGCACAAACACTGCTGCCAATTCTAATGTATTTCTGCATTCGCAAACCTATAGAAACCGGAGTTACTAAAAATGGGCACAAGGCTTTTAATCTGCTCAATGTAATGCAGAATGCGTATAATTGTGTGATTGAGTGGTGTTTTAAACATTACAAGGTTACAATAGCGATTGGTGTATCGGGTATTCTCGTTGGTATTGTAGTGTTTCTGAACCTGCCTCAAAAGCTGATGCCTATTGCACAGCGCGACCAGTTCGCAGTCGAGATATTCATGCCTACAGGCTCTACCGTGCATCACACCAACGAAGTGGCCGATTCGCTGGAACACATGATGCGTCGTGACCCGCGGGTTATTTCTGTGGCCAGCTTCCACGGAATGTCGTCGCCACGTTTCCAAACTACCTATGCGCCGCAAATCCCGGGAGAAAATTTCTGCCAGTTTATTGTTAATACCAAGAGTATGGACGCCACGGAAGAGTTGGTGAAGGAATATAAAAAGAAGTATACAAACTATTTTACTGAAGGTTTCGTAAAAATTAAACATTTGTCTTACAGCAAGGAGGAAAATCCGATAGAAGTACGGATCACGGGCAACAGTCTGGAAGACATTACATCGTTAGCTCAGCAAGTGGAGGATTCGTTACGGCGCATGGGGGGCCTTGAACTTGTAAGAACCGATTTTCGTGAACCGCTGGCCACCACTCGCGTACATGTAAACGAAGATGCTGCCAGCCGCCTTGGCCTCACCAATCTTGAAATTGAACTCATACTGGGTTCACGTTATAGTGACGGTGTACCTGTAAGCACAGCATGGGATGGCGACTATGCCGTGAAAACTGTTATTAAAGGTGCTAAAAGTGACAGTGCAAGCCTGAATGGTTTCCTGGACGAGCAGATACCCATCTGGGGCGGCCTCAAGAGTGTTCCACTTCGTGAAATAGCCCGTGTGGACAATAAAATGGAGTATGGACAAATTGTTCATCGCAACGGTCTGCGTACGATTTCGGTAATCAGCGAGGTAGACGACGGGATTAACGTAGAAGCCAAGACCAAACAGATTATGAAAACACTGTCTAAACTAAAGCTTCCTAACAACGTGGGCATTTCTTATGGTGGACAATATGAGGTGGATAATGAGCAGATGCCAAACATTATGCATGCACTCCTCATTGCCATTGCCATCATATTCTTTGTGCTTATATGGCATTTCCGTGATGTGCGTGAGTCGTTTATCATGCTTGCCAGTTTGAGCCTTTGTATCTGTGGTGCTGCTTTTGGCATTTTGCTGAGTGGCATCGATGTAAGTCTGACGTGTATCCTGGGCTTCGTCTCGCTTATGGGTGTGCTCGTGCGCAATGGCATCATACTTTACGATTATGCCAAGGAACTATACAACACAGAGGGGTTGTCGCTTCACGACAGTATACTTGTAGCCGCTAAGCGGCGTATGCGCCCCATCTTCCTTACTTCAGCCTGTGCCAGTACGGGTGTCATACCCATGCTTCTGGGTGGCAGCAGTTTATGGATGCCGATGGCAGCCGTTGTGTTCTGGGGAACCATCATAACCATGTTCTTCATTCTTATTGTAATGCCTGTTATTTACTGGCTCTTTATGCAGGATCCTGCCAAACAATTGGCAAAACAAGTTGAGATGATGAGCAAATAAGATATGTGCAACTAAAGTTAGTTTAACATTAAAAATCATTATATCTATGATTATCGACAAAATTGAAAATTTAAAGCTCTACAAAGGATTGAATCCACTGATGGGTATGGTGTTGGAATTTTTGCAGCAGAACAACTTAAGCTCATTAGACAATGGAACACACAGCATTCTTGGTAACCGCTTGTTTGTGAATATAGAAGATGATAAAGGCAAATCAAAGCAAGATGCTGTGATAGAATTTCACCGTAAAATGATTGATATCCAGATTCCGCTCAATGAGCCTGAGACCTACGGTTATACCCCGGTATCCGACTTACCTTATGCTGATTTTGATACAACGAAAGACATAGCTAAGTTACAGGGCGTTGCGCCGAGAGAATATATCACAGCAAAACCGGGTGAATTTGTAATGTTTTTCCCACAAGACGGTCATGCTCCATGTATTGCGGATGGCATCTTGCATAAAGCCATATTTAAGGTAGCTGCAGAATAAGCTATGTTGTAACAACAATATCTGATAAATTTTAGCTGAATAATGATATGAATAATAAACTGACATTATTTTTTGTGCTCATTCTGGCTTTGATGCCTAGGTTGGGCCAGGCGCAATTCGGACCTGTGCACGATATTGATTCTACCTATGCCACGGCATTGCCTAAGGTAGGTACGCCAGCTCCCGATATACAACTGAAAACCATCGATGGCAAGAACTTTAAACTTTCAAAGCTGAAAGGTAAGTTCGTGGTAATTGACTTTTGGGCTTCATGGTGCCCCGACTGTCGTCGTGATATGCCCGAAATGAAGCGTATCTATGAGCGTTTTAAAGACCGTGCAACATTTGTGGGCGTAAGTTTTGATACCGACAAGGCTGCCTGGGCCAAAGCTGTTAGTCAGTATGGCATCAATTATACCCAGGTATCAGAACTGAAACGCATGCGCGAGGCTGCCATAACCAAAACTTACGGTATTCATTGGATACCTTCGTATGTTATTGTAGGCGCCGACGGCAAGGTGTGGCTGAGCACAGTGCTTACTTGGAAACTGGAACGCAAGTTGATGGAAATATTCCCTGACAATAAAAAATATGGGGGTATACCGAGTGATACCACTGTGGTTGGCAGTAAGGGGAAGCTGTCTACCCTGCTTTTGAAGCCCGGCGTTGAACCCGGAACCAAACTTGATGTAGCCATTATTATGCATGGCTTCATGGGCAACAAGTACGCACCCTTTTTGGAAACCATTGCACATGAGCTTATTAAAAGAAACATTGCCTCTGTGCGTTTCGATTTCAACGGTCATGGCCAAAGCGAGGGAAATTTCTCAGAAATGACAGTACCTAACGAAGTAGAAGATGCCCAGGCTGTATATCGTTATGTACGCTCTTTGCCTTGGGTAAGAAATATCGCATTAGTAGGGCACTCTCAAGGTGGCGTTGTGGCAAGTATGGCAGCAGGTAAGCTGGGAGCTGATTCGGTTAATGCCGTAGTTTTGCTGGCACCCGCAGCAGTGCTGCGCGATGATGTCATTCGGGGTAATACTTTTGGCGTGGTTTACGATCCGTTGGATCCACCTGATAGTGTAAAACTGTTTAAAGGCGTGTATCTTGGTCGTAACTATATCCGCTCTGCCTTTGGGTTGCCCATCTATGAGACGGCTGAAAAATACCAGGGCAACGCACTGCTGATACATGGCACTGCCGACCATATTGTGCCTTATACCTACAGCGAACGCTATCACGATATCTGGCCCAAAAGCAAATTAATGCTGCTTGAACATTTCGATCATGGCTTCACCCAAAACGAGCAACGGGTAGCCGAGATTGTTGCCGATTATTTAAGCAGTTGCTTTAAATAGATGAGATAACCCATAGCTATACAGTTACTTACTGATGTTTTGTTAAAAACAATTTGATGGCTGCGTTTACTCAGTAAATCAAAATTATCTCATCGAATAACAATATATATAACCTGTTATGGCTGAAAGTAAGTTGAATGAATTTGAGTCAATATTCCATAAAGACCTGATGGAATATCTGTTAAGCATAAATCGTATAGACAGTCATTTCCCTGATGCGCCTGACATTCAGAATTGTTGGGCGAAAATTGGTGAAAGTTATCTGCCCGACGGCTTGCGAGAATTTAACAAATACCCCACTGTATCGCTTGGATGGATAATGTATGTGGGAATGGCAGTGGCAAAATACTGGGACGAGGATTGGGAAATCTATTCAAAGGTAGAAGACATTTATAAGTATTTGCGTGATAAAACCGACTTCGACCACATGGATGATTACATTTGTGAGCATGTATTACTACTCGATGAGGCTTCAACAAAGCAATTGCGACAGGTAGTGGCCGAATGTGCCTCACGTACCTGTAACAAACTTCTGCACCTCGGTGTTGCGCCAGGCAGTGCCGATGCCTATTATGCCTACATAGCAGCTTTGCACCAGCTCTACCTTATGGGATCAGCCATGCAATTAAAACAGATGGGCTACCACATGACGAAAATCAATTAAATTTTACGGCATCAGTTCAGAATTCTGCATCAGCCAGCGGCCATGAAGTGCCCACTGTTGGCACATTAGTGCCAGTTTGAACATTGTAAGCAACATCTTCGAGGATGCTCATGATTTTCTGGTCAGCCAGATTCTCCCACATTCTGAACTCAACATCCTCATCATATGAGCGTGCAAACTGCAGTAAACGGTCCAGGTTGAATACTGAGCTGCCAATGCCTGCCCCCTGGCGTTCGGCATCACATACATTACACTCCTGTTCTATATGCGCAGGTACCATTAACACCGGCTTGCCCATATACAACGCTTCGCACACCGATTCAAATCCACCGGTGGTGGCATAAGCCTTGCAGTTAGCCAGAGATTGTATGAACTTTTCGTCGTTTATGCGACTGAAAATCAAATTTTCATCAACAATGGTTTCTTCCGGAGCGTCTTTCTTATCCCAGAACCAATGCATACGCACGTTTTTGTGTTTTGCATGCCATGTAATAATGTCGTTGCTGAATCCTGCGTTTAGCACATATCCTGTGATGTAATCGCCATGATGGCGTGGGGTGTCAAGAATTTCCTGGCGCAGCAATGGTGGGATGCTTTTCAATCGTAACTCGGGCACTTCACTATATGGGCGGAATGACAGTGCCAGTACGGCTGATGCCCCGGCGGCGGTACAGCGTGTGAATCCATTGAGCCATTTTTGTGATATCTTGTGCTGAGCCGGCATCTCAAACTCAGGATGAAGGAACAAATACTGGTGGCCTATACACACTTCGGGCACTTTGGGGCGGAACACCATGTAAGTTAAGCCACACAGAATCTCATAGAAGTTAATTACCAGATCGGGCTTCTGCTGACAAATGGCATGATAAATGCCTGCAATGCTTGCCATGTATGCAGGAGTGCGTAACACATTATATAAGGTGGAACGCACATGACCGATATATTTGTTGCTTTTGCCTGGCATAAAACCAGGACTGGCAAAGGCGGTTACAACTGTGTTGGTTTTTTCAAGGAAGAAAGATGGAATTTCACGATTGCTATTGGTTCCCACCAGAATTTGAACTACTTCATGACCATTATCACGTAATATTTTACTCAGACTCAATGCCTGAGTAAGGTGTCCACGTCCTTCACCTTGTACAACAAATAAAACCTTCATAACCAAATAATTTAATCGTAATTTTCTTTTAGCAAAATTACTTACATTATATTACTTAATGTTTTCCAGGTGGTTACATTACTGTTATGAAGAAGAGTCAAAGCAGTTTCGTGTATTATGGAGCAGTGGTTGGCCAGATAATCTAATGATAGCTGTTCTTAATTATTGTCTGTGTCGAGGTGAAAATCGTACCACAATCATACCACAGCCTGGTACTCACAGTATCACGCCTTGATACTCACAGTATCACGCTCTGATACTCACAGTATCACGCTTTGATATCCACAGTATCACGCTTTGATACTCTGGGTTTCAGGCTGTGATACCCTGAGTATCAAGCTGTGATACTCTTATAGACAATTTTTTTGACGGTTTTTCTTAACAACCTTTTATTTGAATCTCTTGTGTGATTCGAGCATTGATTGCGGATTCAGTGCCTCATCAAGCATGTGTTTGTCCATTAATCCCTTCTCAAGCACAATGTCGTAAACACTACGGTTGGTTTGCAATGCCTCCTTAGCCACCATAGAGCTGTTCTTGTAGCCTATGTAAGGATTCAGAGCGGTGACGATACCGATGGAGTTCTTTACCATATTATAACAACGCTCCTTGTTTACAGTAATGCCAGTAATGCACTTCTCTCTCAATGTGCTGATAGCATTGCGAAGCCATAACAAGCTTTCGAAAAGACATTCTGTAATTACAGGTTCCATGACGTTGAGCTCCAGCTGACCGGCTTCAGCAGCGAAATTGATGGCTGCATCGTTGCCAATTACCTTGAAGCATACCTGATTAGTTACTTCTGGAATAACCGGATTTACTTTGCCAGGCATGATGCTTGAGCCCGGTGCCATTGGCGGGAGGTTAATTTCATTGAAACCACAGCGAGGCCCTGATGACATAAGGCGGAGGTCGTTACAAATCTTTGACAGTTTGATTGCCAGGCGCTTTAATGCTGATGAATAGCTAACGTAGGCTCCCGTATCGGGTGTAGCCTCAACGAGGTTAAGGGCTGGTATGAATGTCTCGCCCGTGAGTTTGCTTAAATTCGCTGCACACAGTTTGGCAAAGCCCGGCGTAGCATTCAGACCGGTACCTATGGCCGTGCCGCCCATATTGATTTCGTGCAGCAGCTTGATGTTTCGGTCAAGATTCAGAATTTCCTCTTCCATGTTATCTGCGTAGGCATTGAACTCTTGCCCTACTGTCATTGGAACCGCGTCTTGTAATTGAGTGCGACCCATCTTGATTACATCATTAAATTCATGACCTTTATCGCGCAGAGCGTGAATGAGTTGTGACAGACTTTCTACCAGCTTTTTGTTCATCCTTATCAATGCAAGACGAATGGTTGTTGGATAAACATCGTTGGTGCTTTGTCCACAGTTAACATGGTCGTTAGGTGAACAGTATTTGTATTCGCCCCTTTTGTGCCCCATGATTTCAAGTGCCCGGTTGGCTATCACCTCATTGGCATTCATGTTTACCGAAGTACCTGCACCCCCCTGCATCATGTCGATTGGGAAGTTTTCATGCCATTTGCCATCTATAATCTCACGGCATGCCTGCGAAATAGCTCCGGCTATCTCGTCGGATACAACGCCGAGTGTATGATTAGCTTGTATGGCAGCCAGTTTTACATAAGCAATGGCTACCACGTAGTCGGGGTAGTCGCGCATTTTTTTACGTGAAATGTGGTAATTATTAATACCACGTTGTGTTTGCACTCCATACAGCACATCGGCCGGGATTTTAAGTTCGCCCAGCAAATCAGATTCTATTCTGTAGTTTTCTTCTTGCATTTTATTAAAACTTTTTTCGTGTATTACTTCTGTTCAGGCGTTGCAGCAGCACTTTTGATGCTGTGCGATGCCTGATACAAAGATATAGAAAAATAGTGAATTAATATGCATTCCCATTCGAAATTTCTTCCTTCGAGATTTTTGTCTTGTCAATAGCCCGCCATGCATAGAAGATGTAAAGCAACACAAAGGGTACGAACATGGAAACCCAGAACATCACTTTAAGAGTGAAGTAGCTGCTGCAACTGTTGGCAATAGTGAGCGAATACTGAGGATTGCATAACGACGGATAGTAAGCGGTGTGGTTTAACCCTGCAATGAGCAGCAGAACCCAAACTGCCAACACTGTGCCAATGCCACTTAACCAGATGCCCTTGCGGTAGCTCGACTTAAATATGGTGATAATTGTACCGGCTAAAACCAGTACAACACCAGTAAGGAAAAGCAGCAACAAGGGCCACAGTGTAAGCAGATTGTGAAGATATTTGTACGATTCAATCTGAATCGTGCCATCGGGTGCTACTGCATAGCCATTGGCCAACAAGGTACGCACAACGAAGCTGAGGAAGAAAACCAGGAAAAGCACAAAGTTAATTGCCAGTAGTTTGCGAGAACGCTTGCCAAGAACTGCATCGTCGATGCTGTTAATCATGTATTGAAGGCCCAGCACTCTCGAGAGAAAGAACACGGCAAGGCCCAATATCCAGTTCCATGGATTACACAGCACGTCAAGTCCGCCCGAAGCATTTGCCCATTGACTGATAATGGGCTGCATAGTGTCTGTAATGTTTTGTTTGGCAATCATGAAGTTGCTGCCAGTAAAGAAGGTGCCCACTACAGCTCCAAGAAGAAACGGACCAACGATTCCATTGATTACAAGTGCGGATTGAAAAGTTTTTGGACCGAGAAAGTTACCAATCTTATTCTGGAATTCATAGCTTACAGCCTGAACCACAAAGGTGAATAATATTATCATCCACACCCAGTATGCTCCACCGAAGCTTGTGCTGTAAAACAGAGGGAATGAGGCAAAAAAGGCTCCGCCAAAAGTTACAAGGGTGGTAAATGTAAATTCCCACTTCCGCCCGGTAGAATTAATTACCATTCGCCGTTCATCAGGTGTGCGTCCCATACAGAAAATGAGAGAGTTGCCACCTTGTACAAACAAAAGGAAAACAAGCAAAGCACCTAACAGTGATACTATACACCACCAATAGGATTGTAAAAATTCGTATGTCATAACCCTATAATATTTATTATTGTTTTACTTGTGGCTCAGAGGTATAGCTGGGCCCACGTTTAATTTGCTTGCACAAGATGCTAATCTCTACGGCAAGCATGGTTGTAAACAGCACCAGGAATATAAAGAATGTAACCATTACACTGCCGGGGGCCACGCCCGAAACAGCCGCATTTACGGGTAGCATGTCTTGTATGGTCCATGGCTGCCGTCCCACCTCGGCCAGTATCCATCCAGCTTCACTTGCTACATAGGCCAGTGGAAGCAGCACAAGCGCTACGATGTGTGGCCAGCGATAGCGACTCAGTGTATTCTTAAATGAGAAATAGGTCATGAGCGCAAAGAAAAGAATGAACAGGCAACCCATGCCCACCATAATTCTGAAACTGTAAAAACAGGTAGGAATATGTGGTACCAGCTGTTTGGGTGAAGTAAGGTATCCGTAGCCAAAGTTGGGCATATTGGCCTGTAATCCGGCAAGAGTGGTTTTAGCCTGCTGTGCTGCTACAGTGTTGCCACGGTCGGCTTGAGCCTTCTGTACACGGTAGGTCTTCAATAAAGAAATGGCTTTCTTGCCACTTGCGATGCGTTGTTGAGCCGATAACACGGTTTTGCCGTCGGCAGAATAGCCGTTAAGCAAATTGTTAACTCCAGGCACATATCCATCTAAGCTGTGAGTTGCAAGAACCGACAAGGCATAAGGCACTGCAATGCGCATGCTGGGTTCGGCTTCAGTTTGATAATCTGGCTGACTGAATGGGCTCAGCAAGGCAATGCCCGTAAGACTCTGCTGTTTGCCGCCATTGTAAAGAGCCTCCATGGCAGCAAGCTTCATGGGTTGGGTTTTGGCTACCATGTATGCAGAATTGTCGCCGGTGAGACCTGCCAGCAATGATGCAACCAGTCCAACTACCGCTCCTATTTTTATGCTTGCGTGTGCCAACTGCACTTCCCGGTTTTTTAGCAGGTACCATCCGCTTACAGCAAGTGTGAATACAGCGCCTATTATCCAGGCTGTAGTAACCGTGTGGCAGAATTTATCCACCGCAAAGGGTGACAATGCCACTTGTGAGAAGCTGGTCATCTCAAAGCGCATGGTGTCAGGGTTAAAAGTCTGACCTACCGGATATTGCATCCAGGCATTGGCAACAAGTATCCACCAGGCCGAAATGGTGGCTCCCAAACCTGTTAGCCAGGTGGAGGCCAGATGGAAACCTCGTGACACTTTATCCCAGCCAAAGAACATCACGGCCACGAACGTACTTTCCATAAAGAAGGCTACAATACCTTCGATGGCTAATGGGGCACCAAAAATATCGCCTACCATCCAGGAATAGTTGCTCCAGTTGGTGCCAAATTCAAATTCCAGAATAATGCCTGTAGCCACGCCCATGGCAAAATTCACACCAAAAAGTTTTTGCCAGAACCTCGACACATCTTTCCAGAATGTTTTACCCGTACGGTAGTAGCAGGTCTCGGCTATTGCCATAATAACAGCCAGACCTAAGGTTAGTGGCACAAACAGCCAGTGATAGATGGCTGTGAGTGCAAACTGCGCCCTTGGCCAGTCGATGGCTGCTGCAGAAATACTGAGCAATGTTGTCATAAAAGTATAAGTTTAAGTTATTTAATTAGTTTATTATCAGTGTTTTAATATATTTTCCTCAAGGTTTAAGCAATTGCCCGGCCACATATTCGGCCTCATGACCTTTGGAGGCATTCTTGCTTATAATATTTGGAAAAAAGAAAATCTTTAATATCACGAATATAATGAACAGCTTGATAAGTATGACCAGCCACAGCGTACGCCCGGTAGTCATATTGCGGAAGCCGTCGTAATAAAGGTGCCATATTGAACTGGCTATGTTTTTAATGGTTTTCTGCGCCATAAGGTTTGCATTTTATGGGTTGCTTAGAATTGCTTTTTGAAATTATTACAAAGATAATATTTTTATTTTAACTCAACAATAAAGCCTTGTGAATATTTGTTAATTCAGCTTGTTTTATTAGTTTATAGCTTTTCTGAGCAGATTTTGCGAATTAAGTTTTTCCTGACTTCATCACATCTTTGGTTGGATGAAGTGTCATCATAGATTATCAGTTAGTTATAAGCTTATTTCTGCAATTGATGGTGACGCAATTACGAATTATGGAATAATATCCCTCCTTAACAGCCTGGCAGACAGTCAATGTCTTTGTCCTGACTCATATTGCCTTGCCATCTCCAGATGATACGAAGCAGAAAATCATGTACAGGCTTACGCTCCATGGGGAGCTAAAGTCTGTACGTGACTATTTTCCAAAAACTTATTCTCGATTCAGGGTGACGCATTGACGAAGTCAGGAGATTTTGCGAATTAAGTTTTTCATTCTATGGGTTTCTGTTATTTCTTGGCAGAATTTGACTTTTTGTCATGATTATGCCTGCACCATTTTCGTTCTGTCATTTCTGTGTGACAAAATTAAATTAATTTTGTGAAAGTGGTTTGTTTGTACGTATTTTGCTAAGTTGCTAATAATATAATATGAATAATATAGTTTACTGAAAGATGGAACAAGTAGAAGATACAGTCGAACCTGGTATGAAACGTGCTGTGGTAATGGGGGCCTCGTCGGGTATTTATTTGGAGGCCTTGGAGCAACTTTCTGTAATGCGCAAACTGAATATCCGTGTTACTGATATCCGCCCGGGGTTTGTAGACACTGCTTTGCTGGGTGATGGAATGCATTATCCTTACCGTATGGATGTTAAATATGCTGCACGGAAAATAGTTAAGGCCATAGAGCAGCATCGCCATGTAGCAGTTATTGACGGCTGGTATCGTTTGCTTACAATGTTTTGGAGAATTGTGCCTCGTTGTCTTTGGCGGCATTTACCCATTTATTGCAGAAAGGAGGTAGGATAATATGAATAGCAAACAAATAATCAGTATTGTAGAACTGCTCATCACGGTGTTGTATCTGGTGCTCTGTGTACGGCAGAATGGCAGTTTGCCACACAGCTTGTCGTGTACCTCTTACATCTTGCCTCACAACCTTGATTTTTCTATCTACATTATTACCATTATTCTTTTTGCCTTTACCTTGCTGAAGGGAGTTGACCATAAATCGAAGGTAATGGTATGGCTGATGATAATTGGATTGCTGGATGTAGCTATATCGCCCCATTATCGCACCGACAACACCTTCTTGCATTACTTCGGAGGCATACTCTGCTGTGTAGCTTCTGTGGTTTATGTGGCTAACAATGCCCCCAAGCTATTGTATTCCTGGATTATCTGCTTCATTATTTGTGCAATTGATTCGCCACATCGTATTCTTTATCAGGAACTTACATGTATAGTAGAGATGGTGGCGCTGAATTTGTTTGTAAAGGTTTAGCTCACCACGAGCTTGAAATAATGCTTACGAATAATCCAAATCCTAAGCAGCCAGACAGCAAAGAATCCATTGCTGAGCACTTCATAAATTGTAGAATATGGTTCTGGAATATGTATGAAACGTTTTACTAACCAAATGACCATATCCAGATTGAAAAGCCAGTTCCACCAGCGTTCACGGTCACCATACTGTAGCGTTATGGCCTTATCGTCGCTTATAGTCAGTGTAATGCTTGATTCTATGAACTTATAGGCGCTGCGAATGGTTGCCCGGTAAGTGCCTGGAGGCAACGATATGTTAATGGTTTGTGCTCGCATTAATCCTAACATCGTGCCATTCAACAGCAAATAATGAGGCAAGGCTATTGTTTGATGCCTTAATGGCCTCACGATAAGTGTACCCATTGAAATAAATAATTTTTTAACATAACCTTGCAAAATTACTAAACAATTGTGACATATCAACATGTTATTGTTATAAAAAGTTTATTTTCCACATTTTGCGGCTCACAAGATTAAACCCGATGTGTGGTTTTTCGTCAGATGCTTTGAAATCCATAATATTGTGGACACACAACATAAAAAGTTTTGCATTATGAAACAATTAAAATTTTTGATGGCTATTGGCCTGTTTGTTTTTGCAGTTGTAGCAGCTCAGGCACAAAATCAAAGGGGTGGGCAACCCAGACAAATGTCGGCAAAGGAAATAACTACGATGATGACCGAGAAGTTAGGACTCTCTTCTGACCAGCAGACCAAAGTCCTGGCACTCAATACGAAATATGAAAGCCTGTTTCAACGCCAGGGTGGACCTCGTGGACCCCGCCCTGGAGGAATGAGGCGAGACAGTACGGCGAGCAGACCGCAGATGACTGATGCGCAGAAAGCTGCAATGCAGCAGCGTATGCAGCAAAGAAAAGAGTATGAAACACAGCTCAAGGCCATCTTGACCGACAGCCAGTATCAAACCTATCAGCAGATGCATCAGCGCAGAGGTGGTCATGGCAATGGTCAAGGCCGCCCCACCCCACCATCAAACGATAGCAATAATAATTAATAACCATTATAAAGAACAATGAATAAGATTATTTTGTCGTTGCTGCTTTTGTTTTCAGCTTCCCTTGCATATGGCGCAAACACCTCTTCGTGGGTAGCCATGAACCAGAACAGCAATGAGAAACAAAAAGTTGAGAAAACCAAAAAGCAGTGTGATGCCCAAACCGGGGCTACTTCTATTCAGAAAAAGAAAACTGCTTGTTCTGACAGTAAGTGTACTTGTGGATGTAAAAATGCCAAGTCAAAGAAATGCACTTGCGTTAAAACCACAAAGAAGAAGCTGAAGAAATCGGCTAAGTAAAAGCTTGATTAAACCCTCTTTAACGAAAACGGTGTATGCCAGAAGCTATGCTTAGATGGTATACACCGTTCTCTTTATTATTGATATTTCTTAATCAACCCATCTGCCCTGCTGTCATTTAAGCCTTTGGCTTTCTGCAAAGCTTCGAGGCCTGCACTCTTTTGCTTCAGTTCGCAAAGCGCAATACCTTTGATGATATACAGGTCAGCATTAGTGTCGCTCACCCTTAATCCCAGGTCAGCTGTTTTTACGGCATCTGAAAGCATGTTAACCCTCAGTTGCAATGATGCCATCTCGGCATAGTAAACAGGTTCAGCGCGGTTGATCACGATGGCGTGGGCAATATCGTTAAGTGCCTGTTGATAACGGTGCAGCTGCATTTCACATTGGAATTTAAGATAATAAAAGGCATCACTGCCACGTCCGTAAACCAGTGAATCGTAGGCAATGTAATCGTTCAACGCCTCTTTGTATTTAGCCATTTGCTGTAGATACTGACCCCTTGCCAAAATAAAAGGAGCAACTGATGTTTTGTTTTCAGCATTTACAGTGCTGTCCAGACATGCAAGAATTTCGGTTTGCGGCTTCTTGAGTTGCATTTTGCACTGTGCCGACTCATAGAACACTTCACCACTGCGCAAATTAGTGTGCTGCAAGGCTTCAAATAATGTTAAAGCATCGGCATATTTCTGCTGTGCGTATAATATCTGTGCTTGTTGATGCTGGTACAGTGGCAAGGCATTTATCTTGTAAGCTTCTGTGGCTTCATCGAGCGCCTTGTCGAACGTCCAATCTTTGTATTCAGGCTTCGGCATGTAAACAAGCTTCTGGTAAATAAGCTTAGCGTATGCCGAATGAGCTTCATCTTTTTTGTCAGCCATTTTAACAGCCGTCTGAAGCATGTTATCAGCGTCGCTGAACATACTGTCGGCTGTCAGCAGCTGGGCCTTTGTAACATAGCCGTCGGCCTGGTGAGGGAATTTCTCGATGAAGTTGTTTACATACTGCATGCTTAGGGTTGAATCTTTTCCCGTTGCTAAGGCCAATGTCACCAAAGCCTCGTTCACATTGTCGGGCAGCTCGGTTGGAATGTTACATAGTTTAAGCACAGGGTCGTTGATGGTAAAGCCATTGATTTTAAACCTGCTGGTGCTTGCCACATCAATAACATTGTATTGCAGCGTAACGGGCGATTGCTGCAACATTCCCAGTACCTTACCCTCGTTGTTTACCACAGGGCAGCCTATATAAGAATCGTCACATTCGGTACTTAACAGGTAATAATGGTAGATGCTGTCGAATAACTCCTCACTCTTTATGTCAACTTTTACTACATCGGGTTTCTTCGTACTGTAACCTGCAAGCCAGACAGATGATCCAGCTTGTGCCGCCGTTACAGCATTTGGGAGCCCTTCGGCAGATGCATCGATATTGAACTTGCACAGATTATAAAGCTCACTGGCTCCTTTCATGCTTTTTACATTGTATTTATGTCCGGCAGCATCGATAACCACTGCCTTGCTGGCACCAACAAAAGGTGTCCAGGCGCTTACCACGGTGCCTTTGCCCGTAAAGAAGCCACGTGAAGTTTTAAGTACATTGCCTTTATTATCGAATGTGGTGATTGAAACTACTGCTTTTGTTGCCTTCTTAACAGCTGTTGTTTGAGCATTCAAACTGCATGTTGCTGTAAACAGGCCAGCCAGAAGACAGAGTTTAGTTATATGATGGATAATATTTGATATTTTGAACATCTTAATTAATGGTTATAAGTTATTATTTTGAGTAAGCAACTCACGGGCATTGCTCATGGCGGCTTCGGTAATGCTGCTGCCGCTTAACATCTTGGCAATTTCGGTTACACGCTGCTCAGATGTAAGCAAAGTCATGTGGCTTACTGTGCCTGTGCTCGTTTCCGATTTTTCTACTTTGTATTGATGTGAAGCCACTGCTGCAATCTGAGGCAAGTGGGTTATGCTTATTACCTGACGGTTATGCTCACCCATCTCGCCCATCATGTGAGCCATCTGCTCAGCCACTCTGCCACTCACACCGGTATCAATCTCATCAAAGATTATGGTGGGTAGTTGAACGGTCCCGCTTATCATGGCTTTAAGCGACAGCATAACACGTGCTATTTCGCCACCACTGGCTACCTGAGCCACCGGCTGCAGTAACGTGCCTGTGTTGGCACTAAACAGGAAGCTTACTTTGTCGGCACCGTTGGCAGAAAGCGGTTTCGACTGGATGTCTACCTTGAATCTAACATAGGGTATGCCAAGAGGGATAAGATACTTTTTCATCTTGTCCTCTATGGTTATGGCTGCTTTCTTTCTTGTCTCGGTTAACTTTGCGGCAGTTTGTTTACATTGCTTGAACAGCTCATCAACCTGCTGCTGCTTGTCAGCTACGGCGTCATCGCTGTTGGTTAAGGCTTGTAATTGATGGCCTAAATCATCGCGAAGGGAAATGAGCCCGGCTATGGAATCTTTGTTGTATTTGTGTTGTAAGGTGTAAATGGTGTCGAGTCGCTCGTTAACTCGTTCCAGCTCCTGGGGGTCAAAACTCACATCGTCCTTCGAGGTTGCCACCTCATCGGCTACATCTTTTAAGTCAATATAACAACTTTCAAGTCTCTCGGCCAGTTCACTGGCATGTGGCATAACCTCGGAAAGACTTTTCAAACGGTCGGCTACATGTTTCACGTTGCCCACTGCGCCGGATTCTTCAGCCGACAGCAGATTGTCTGATTCAAACAGAGCCTGCTTGATGTCCTCGGCATGGTTCATGCGGTTTTGCTCCTGCTCAAGCTGCTGCTGCTCTTCAGGGTCAGCAAGGTTAGCCCGGTCAAGCTCTGTGAACTGATACTTCAAGAACTCTTCGTTTTTCCGGTTGTCTTCTATGTCGTGCCTCAGTTTTTCAAGAGCGGCTTTTTCTGTGGTGTACACATTGTAGCTTTTCTTGTATTCATCAAGCAATTTATCAGAATGAGCAATTACATCAACCACACCAAGTTGGAAATCATCGGTCTGGAGTAAAAGGTTCTGGTGTTGAGAATGAATATCTATGAGGTGTTCGCCCAGCTCTTTCAAAGAGCTAAGGGCCACGGGGGAATCGTTCACGAAAGCCCGGCTTTTGCCTTTCGATGTGATTTCACGTCGCAAAATAGTTTCTTCGGCATTATAATCCATGTCCAATTGGTCGAATAACGGTTGCAGATTATAATGCTGCAAATCAAATCTGGCCTCGATAATACACTTGTCACAGCCAGCCTTTATCTGTCTGGTGTCGGCGCGTTGACCCAGGAGCAGCCCAATGGCACCCAGGATAATACTCTTTCCGGCACCTGTTTCACCTGTGATTACCGAAAATCCCGGGTAGAAAGGAATATCCAGCTCATCAATAAGCGCAAAGTTCTTTATGTATAACTGCTTTATCATTGTTTAATTTTTTCCCATGAATTATTTTGGCTTGCATTAATTCCGAAAAGTATCTCGTACACCGATTCCTTCTCTTTCTGTGTGCCTTTGCCATAATAAATATTTGCCACCTCGTCTTTCTTGTAGTCGGTCCAGATCTGCGGCAGCATACTGAGTGGTTTGTCCTCGTGGCATTTCTTCAGCATGTCCTGCAGGGCTGTGGTTATTTCGGTGCGCCCACGTTCTGGGTTGTTAGCCATTTCGTCGAGGCCCTTACGGTAGTAGGCGTATTGCAATTGCCTGAAAGGTTGCATACCTCCATCCAGATAATCGTTGATGATGGCGAAACGGTTCTTGTCGTCATCGAATTGCTTCCAACCAGGAAAATCAAGGTTTTGTGCGTTGTTCACCAGATTCATGCACCGCTGCAATACATCTTCACCACCCAAAGGTGCAAAAGAGTCCAAATCCATACCAATGATAAAATAGGCATAGTATGCAAACAAGGCAGTGAGTTGGTTGTCCACTGTTTCGTCGTTATACTGCAACTGGTCGTACTGTACGAACTTAAAGCTGAAGTTATTGTCTGTATTACTGAATAATATGGAGTTATAACTTGAGTTGTAGACCGGCCGGTAAGCCTGAATAAGCGCCTTGCATGTAAAAGTGTTGCTCGACACATCGTATTTGGTTACCGTAATATTGAAGTTGCAATTAATGCGCTCGTTGGGCTGAAATTGCAGGTTAGTCCACTGGCGCTGGTTCACAAAGTCGGTAAGCGTGCTCTTCAGATTGTCGAACACGCTTACGTCGGTACCTTGTACCTGACTGTGATTGATGGTAATTTTAGCGTTAAGCTCTTGAGCCTTAGCACCGAAAGCGCAAACAAAAAAGCAAACTATCAAAACCAGTCTTGTCATAAGCTGTTATTTTTTCTTAGCGAACTCACGCAGTCGGATGCGAGTTAACACTTGCTTTGTATTGTTGGTAAAGTCGCTTGCCAGCATCCAGCTGTAGTAGCCAGGGTCGTTGTTCAGAACGTCAACAACGCTGCGACCTTTATATTTGCCAAAGTTGAACACTTCCTGCCTTAACGGTTTGCCCTCAGCATCAGTAGCAGGCTTGCCATTGGCATCGGTTACGTCTTTCCAGACAATACGGCCGGCAAAATCAACGTTATCATTGTTTTTCGAGAATTCTGCCAATACGTCCATATCGTTTGGCAATGCACGATCGGGTTCAACAGCAGTTTCAGGATTGTATTTGTCGAGTTCACCCATCAGAACACGGTAAGTTGCTTCTGCATCCTGATCGGCGCGGTGAGCCTCAAGGTCATCTTCCATTTTATGCCCACAATAAAATTTGTAGGCAGCGGCAAGATTTCTCTTCTCCATCTTGTGGAAAATGGTTTGGGCATCAATGAGCCTGGCTTTCGAGAAATCGAATTCCACACCTGCCCTTGCGAACTCCTCGCTCAGCATAGGCACATCGAAGTGATTGCTGTTAAATCCTGCAAAATCACATCCTTTAAACTCCTGGGCCAGATTTGCAGCAATCTGCTTGAATACAGGTTTGTCCTTCACATCGTCGTTGCTGATGCCGGTAAGTTGGGTTACCTCGGCCGGAATGTTCTTTTCAGGATTAACCAGTAGATTGCCTCTCTTTTCAGTCTGGTCGGGCATCACCTTAATATACGATATCTGTATAATACGGTCCTTAACAATATCAAGCCCCGTTGTTTCCAGGTCGAAAACAACGAGGGGCTTCTTTAAATTCAATTTCATGATAATTTCTTATCTCCTTAGTCGTTAAGCAGCATGGGCATAATCAGCATAAGCACGCTTACTTTATCAGTTTGCTCGGTTGGAACAATAATTCCAGCGTCGCTTGGCGAAGCCAGCAGCATGTCTACCTGTTCACTCTCAAGGTTAGAGAGAATCTCGAGCAGTGCAGAACCTCTGAAACCTATTTCCATGGGTTGTCCGTTGTAATCACAAATCAGACTTTCCTTGGCACTCACTGCAAAGTCGATGTCTTCAGAAGAGATTTCAAGTTTTCCATTGGTCATTTGCAGGCGTACCAGCTCGCTGCTTTCGCTGGCGAATGGAAGCACACGACGCAGACCAGAAAGAAAGGCCTTGCGGTCAACAGTAAGTTTATTATTGTTATTCTGCGGAATTACAGCATTGTAGTTGGGATATTTGCCTTCTATCAAACGGCAGGTTAACGAGCCGCTTGCAAACATTATCTCGGCATTGCTGTTATTAAACTTAATGGTAACATCGCCATCCTCCTTGGTAAGGATGCTACGCAGCAAAGTAGCAGGCTTCTTGGGCAGCACGAATGCAGCGGGTTGCTCGCTCTTGATGTCAGGCAGCAAGTTTCTAACCATCTTGTGTCCATCGGTTGCTACTATAATTAGGTGTTCCTGGTTTAAATCGAAGTATACGCCATTCATAACCGGGCGCAGTTCATCTTGTGCAGTAGCGAAAATGGCACGACCAACGCTGTCGATGAGTGATTCGGCATCAATAACGAGCGAAGCGCACTCACCTTCCACCCCTTTTGCCATGGGATACTCATCGGCTGGCTGGCCTGTGAGATTGTATTCACCATTCTGATAGTGAATTTTTATAGCCATACTCTCAGTGTCGATGTCAAACTGCAGGGGCTGGTCGGGCAATTCCTTTACGGCTTCAAGAAGCGTGCGGCTGCGAATAGTGATGCGGCCGTCTGAGTCGACCTCATCAAGTTGTAAGCGACTTTTCATTGTATTCTCATTGTCGCTTGTTGTTATAGTGAGCACCCCATTGTTCACCTCGAAAAGAAAGTTTTCCAGTATGCTCATCGCATTTTTACTGGCTATCACTTTTGCAAGATTCTGCAACCTCGTGTTAAGAAGTTGGCTTGATACTGTAAATTTCATTGAGCTTGAATTTTATTTATTTTGTTACTTTGGTACAAAAATACAAAAATCGCAACGCTTAAACAAAAATTACAGCAAAAATTTCGTTTTTTAGAACTATTTTTGTAATTTCGCAGAACGATGCAAGTGCATCTTTGCATATTAAAAACAATAAATACTAACATCATAATTTAACGAAATGGATATTCAAGGAAAAATCATTGTTGCTTTGCCTGAGCGCAGTGGAGTATCGGCAAGAGGCGAATGGAAATCACAGAGTTTCGTAGTTGAAACCCATGATGCATATCCCAGAAAGATGGTTTTCGATGTGTTTGGCGCCGATCGCCTTGCACGTTTTAACATACAGGTGGGCCAGGAAGTGACTGTATCGTTCGACATTGATGCTCACGAATACAATGGCCGTTGGTTCAACAACATTCGTGCTTACGATGTGCGTCAGGTTGATCCGGCAACACTTGGCACTGCTGCTAATGCTGCTGCCATGCCTCAACAAGCACCTCAGGCTGCACCTCAACAGCCAGCAGCCGGTGCAACAGCTGCACCACAGGCTCCCTTCGACGCACAGGCTACACAAGGAGATGCCGGCGACGATTTACCATTCTAATTCATTCTGTAATCAAGTAGTAAGTTTACGCAAGCATGATATATTGCATATCAAAGCGAATGGAAGTGTCGGCTGCCCATCATCTCAAACTTTCGTATGAGAGCAAATGCAGCCGCCTGCACGGTCATAATTGGATTATTACAGTTTACCTTGTATCACGTGATAAGCTGAACGACGATGGCATGGTATGCGATTTCGGCAAGGTGAAGCAACTGGTTCATGGATATCTTGACCATGGTAACCTGAATGAGTTGCTTCCGTTTAATCCCACGGCCGAAAATATTGCCCGATGGATTGTTGAGAAGATACCACAATGTTATAAGGCAATAGTAAAGGAAACCGAGGGTAATACCGTGCAGGCTGTAGACGAGAACAAGATTAAGGGAATTGAAAGTATGGTTTTATGAGTGAATTCCGAATAAACGAAATTTTCTATAGTTTGCAGGGCGAAGGTCGTTGGGCCGGTCGCCCTGCAGTGTTTATAAGGTTTAGTGGCTGTAATTTGAATTGCAGCTTTTGTGACACTGACTTTGCAAAATACAAGGTTTTCAGCGCTTCGCAGATTGTTGATAAAGCGCTTAGTTATGGACCATGCCGGTTCGTTGTGCTTACTGGTGGCGAACCCACGTTGCAGGTAAATGCAGAACTGATAGACCTGTTACACGAAGCTGGCTTTTACATTGCCATCGAAACCAATGGTACTCATGATGTACCCAAAGGAATCGACTGGGTGACATGTTCACCCAAGCAAATGTTTGTTGGACATGCACAGCCAGTGATAAAGCAGGCCAGCGAGGTGAAAGTGGTGTTCGATGGAACACATGAGGTGTCACGGTGCGGCATTCAGAGCAAATACTGTTATCTGCAGCCATGTGACACGGGCGACGCCGAAAACAACAGGAACATTATAAAGGCTACTATTGACTATATAAAACAACACCCACAGTGGCAGCTTTCTCTGCAATTGCACAAGATATTGCAGATAAGATAACCCCGGGAACATCAAATAAAAACTGTGTAAAACAGTTGATTTACAACTTTTTCGGTTAAAGGGAGTAAAAAAACGGTGATAAATTTTACTATCACATAAAAAAAACGTAATTTTGCAGTTCGGAAATTCTAATTACGTATCAAAGTAGTTGAAATAGAAAGAAACAATATGACAAAGGCAGAAATAATAAACATGATTTCAGATCAGACTGGACTCTCGAAGAAAGATGTTGCAGTTGTTGTGGAAAGCTTCATGGAAAACGTGAAGGAAACCATGGTTAAAAAGAAGGAAAATATTTACCTTCGCGGTTTTGGTAGTTTTATTATTAAGCATAGAGCAGCCAAGACAGCTCGCAATATAACAAAGAATACCACTATTCGCATAGATGCTCATGACTTGCCAAGCTTCAAACCGGCAAAGAGCTTTATGGAAGACATGAAGAATAATTAATATAAAAGTTTAACATACATAAATCATTTAAATTTAATAAATTATGCCAAACGGTAAGAAAAAGAAGGGCCACAAGATGGCTACTCATAAGCGTAAAAAGAGATTAAGAAAGAATAGACATAAGAGCAAGTAATCGTCTATCCTGATAAAAAGGTGTGTCAGAAAGTTGTACCCTTTCGGGAATTCTTTTAGGCATGCCTTTTTTATTTGCTGTAAATTTAGAAACTTTATCATGATTAGTGAACTAATAATTGACGCACAGCGCGATAACATATCCATTGCATTACTGGAAGATAAGAAACTTGTAGAGTATCAAAACGAACCACGCAAGGAGTCGTTCTCAGTAGGCAATGTGTATGTGGCTAAGGTAAAAAAGCTGATGCCAGGTCTGAATGCCTCGTTTGTTGACGTAGGCTATGAACGTGACGCCTTCCTTCACTATCTTGATTTAGGCAGCCAATTTAACTCTTACACCAAATACTTAAAACAGGTAGAAAGCGACCGTAAGCGTCTGTATCCATTCAGCAAGGCTTCACGTTTGCCTGACCTCCGAAAAGATGGAACTATTCAGAATACTCTCTCTGTAGGTCAGGATGTGCTAGTACAAATCGTAAAAGAGCCTATTTCAACCAAAGGTCCTCGCCTTACTTCAGAGATATCTTTTGCCGGTCGCTACCTGGTTATGTTGCCTTTCGGGGATAAAGTCTCGGTTTCCTCAAAAATAAAGAACCAAGAAGAACGTGCCCGGCTTAAGCAACTCATCCAGAGCATCAAACCCAAGAACTGCGGCATCATTGTACGCACGGCTGCCGAAGGCAAACGTGTGGCTGAACTTGATACCGAACTTAAATTACTGTACAAGCGATGGACTGATGCTTTGGTAAAAGTGCAGAAAACACAAAAACGCCCTCAACTCATTTTTGAGGAAACAGGAAGGGCTGTTGCCTTGCTGCGCGACTTGTTTAACCCGAGCTATGAGAATATTTACGTTAACGATGAGGAAATACTCAACGAAGTAAAGCAATACATCACCCTGATTGCTCCCGAAAAAGCCGGTATCGTTAAACTCTACAAGGGCAAGGTGCCTATTTTCGACAATTTTAACGTTACCAAGCAAATAAAGGCAAGTTTTGGCAAAACAGTAAACTATAAGCACGGCGCTTACCTGATTATTGAGCACACCGAGGCTATGCATGTGGTTGATGTGAACAGCGGTAACCGTTCAAAGTCAGAGAATGGACAGGAAGCTAACGCACTTGACACCAACCTTGGAGCAGCCGACGAACTGGCCAACCAATTGCGACTCAGAGATATGGGTGGCATTATCGTGGTTGACTTCATCGACATGAACCTTGCTGAGGACCGCCAGTTGCTTTACGAGCGCATGTGCAAAAACATGCAGAAGGACCGTGCCAAGCACAACATTCTGCCTCTGAGCAAGTTCGGATTGATGCAAATTACTCGTCAGCGCGTTCGTCCTGCAATGGATGTGAATGTCGAAGAAACATGTCCCACTTGTTATGGCACGGGTAAAATCAGGTCAAGCATACTGTTTACCGATCAGTTGGAACGTAAGATTGATTACCTTATTAATAAGGTAGGTATGAAGCGCCTGTATCTGCATGTACATCCTTATGTGGCTGCTTACATCAACAAGGGGTTGCTCTCGTTAAAATGGCGTTGGAAATTTAAATATGGTTTTGGTTTGCACATCATACCATCGCAGAAGTTAGGTTTCCTGCAATATGAATTTTATGACGACAAGCATAACTTCCTGGATATGAAAGAAGAACAGGAAATGAAAACACGCAATTAATAAAAAAAGCTCAGTATGCAGTTTAAACATACTGAGCTTTTTATTATCACCGTCAATGTTGAAATGGTGTTATTTCAGCATTTCATTAATTACAGTACCCGTTCCGTCATTCTTCGCTGGAGTGATGCTCAACAGTTTACAAAGCAGATCATAAACTTCGGTATTGCTGAAATGCTTAAGTTTAACATGTTTGAAATCGGGCCCGATGGCTCTGAAAATTGCATGCATATCCTGATAAGAAGGGTCATATCCATGATTCCCACAGGCTTTGTTGGGCCTATCGTCAGCAAAATAGCCTAAATCAGGACATGCAATTACATCGCCTTCACGCTTGTTAGTGCCATAATGCAAATAGGTTGGCACTGACCCCGTTTTCCACACTCTTAGATGAGGCACGTTCTGCAACGCATTATAAATAGAGTCAGAATAACCTGGTTGAGCGTAAATGTTAGCTGGCACATTACCATTTATCTGCTTGTACCAGTTGGGTTTCAAGTGGCTTTTAAGTGGTATATTGTGACTGGCTGGCACCCACGTCATTCCATGGTCACTCAATATTATCAAATTGGTTTGTTTAAACACGGGGAGTTTACGCATGCGCTGATACATAATGCCCAACAATGAGTCCATCTTTTCTACGGCAGCTTGTGTTATCGGACTTTGTGGACCAAAAACGTGTCCTTCAGCATCAGGATCCTCAAAATATGCCATGATAAGCTGTGGACGCCTGCTGGCCGGTTTGGACATTTCGTTGATTATGCCATCAACTCGTTGCCCAAAGGTGAGCCGTGGTAATTTGTCGTAACTGTAATATTTGTCGGGGTACACACCGTCTACTTTAACATCCGATCCTGGCCAATAAAATACGGTAGTGTGTAACTTGTTCCGTTGTGCAGTAATCCATATGGGTTCGCCTCCATAGAAAGCAGGATTAAACTTTTGAGCAGAATCACCAAGTGAGAACTGCTGTCGCATTTCAGGGTCATAGAAACTGTTGGCTACTATACCGTGATGGTCGGGGTAAAGGCCGGTCGCAATAGCATAATGGTTGGGAAAAGTCTTTGATGGAAATGAGGGTATCAGCCCCGACTCTACCCCATGGGCGGCAACTGAGTCGAGGAAAGGCGTGTTGTACCATTGTGGGTAGTCCCATCTGAAGCCATCCAACGATATTACTATTGTGCATTGACCAGCCCGCAATGCCGCCGGGCAGAATAATAGCAGAAAAAGCAGTATACAATTTATTTTCATATCTCAACTATGTAATACGCTGACAAAATTACACAATTTTCCCGAATGAACTTTCAATAGTGATTATAAAAAAATCAAAACAGTCAAATGCAAACTCAATAAATCATCATTCTATTTGGAATGCCTCTTCCTTTATAATAGTTATTTAACCCGAAGCGTTAGTTTCTGCCTAAAGAAACTAATTAGATTCTTAGATTCTGTAACGGTTATATAATCCAAAAAAGTTAGCAATATTAAAATTAATCGGAAAAATAATACTAACTTTGCAGCGATATTCAGGATAATCCATAAAATACGCACTACGGTATGAAATACAAAATGATAGTTCTCGACCTGGATGGTACACTTACCAACAGCAAGAAAGAGATTACAGCAGTTACCTATCACGCATTGATGAATGCCCAAAAACACGGCACTATCGTTGTGCTGGCTTCCGGCCGGCCCACTTATGGCATTGTGCCTTTGGCACGTCAACTGCAATTAAGTGAATATGGTGGATATATTCTGGCTTATAATGGTGGCAAGATAACCAATTGCGCAACGAAAACAGTAACGTTTAACCAGGAGCTGCAGCCCCAGACGGTACCGTATCTTTACGAAGCCGCTATGAGTTATGGCTTGAATATTCTAACTTACAAAGGCAATTCCATATTAGCTACAAGTGACAATGACGAATATGTTAAGCACGAGGCCTACATTAATAAGATGCCCATCGTGCAAGCTCAATATTTTTTGCATGAGATAGAATATCCTGTTAATAAATGTCTTATTGTGGGCAACCCTACCCGATTGCACGAATTAGAGGTTGAATTATTACCGAAACTAAGGGGTACTGTTGACCTGTATCGTTCGGCTGATTATTTTTTAGAGTGCGTTCCGCCAGGCATCGACAAGGCGAATTCTATTAAGAAGCTTATTTCACAACTCCACATTAACAGTGAGGAGGTAATTGCATGTGGTGACGGCTACAACGACCTGAGCATGATTGTGTACGCAGGACTGGGTGTTGCCATGCAGAATGCAGCTGAAGAAGTGAAACAGAAAGCAAACTATGTAACCTTGTCGAACGAGGAAGACGGCGTGGCACATGTAATTAACAAGTTTATACTGCAAACGGTTTAAGGTTGGCAAATAAACAGTGCTGACTTTACCAGTTGGATAATCAACATAGCGCACAGTAACCATGGTGCTTCTTTTGACAGACCGTAAGTCAGGCACTGTGCGACATCACTCACCGTATGCAGTATGCCACTCACCAGCCCGAAGCTGAGCGCCGCCATTATCACCATGGCACACAGCACGGGCACAATACATCGTGGAAATGCTCCGCTGAACAAATTGCCAGTTACACTCAGCAGTATGGCATGAGGCAGAAGTGTAAGCATCAACATTATAGCTAAAAGAACCGCAAGTTCAACAACGACAAGTCTTACCGCATAACGCGTTCGGAAGTCGGTGCGGTAAGACTTGCGAACTTGCAGCAGACCCGACTTCTGCAGACAACCAGCAGCAACACATATCATGAGGAGCCATATAAAATAAGGTGTACACAGATTGTCGGCAGCATGGCCCAACAACCACCTGATGCCCTCGCTACTTAGCAGTGAGTGTATCGATAAGTTGGGAAAGGCTGCAGCTACAATCCATGAGCCAGCTACCAAACCTATCTGTAGTGCTACCAGCACGGTCACTGTTACCACTAATATCTTATCGGTTGTGCTGTTATTCCTCATCAGGGTGCAGATTATCAACATCGATAATTCGCAGTTGTATGGCCCTCACAACCAGCCGGGTAGCATTTACTCCTTGTGTTCCCTCAGGGAAGAGCTTCTGCGCGAGCTCATTCTGTCGTTTTTCCAGACTCTTTACGCCAAATGGCATTCCACGCAATGCTGTGATTTGCTCCTTGGTATAGCCTAAGGCAAGATGTCGAAGGAAGCGCTCGTCATATTCATCAATCTCATAATTAACCACGGCCTCCTGCTTCATTATCTCCTGCTGCACGCTGTCTTTGAAACGCTGGACAATTTTTTGAAGGATGGGTTGGTTAAACACCCATTTCTTGTTGCTCATAACGCTTTCTACATCGCCACGTGTAAGCAATTCGCCACATTTAAGAATAATGCCGTCGGCCCCGGCATCAAGAGCATCAACCCAAAGTTTTTCGTTTAGTATTTCACCTGTAAATATAAGTACTTTTACATTTGGATAACTGTCTTTGGTCTGGCGGCAAATCTCCACACCTACTGTTGTTGAGCCTCCCAATCCCAAATCGAGCAAAACGAGCTCAGGCAGCTGCTGCTTCATGAGCCGCCAGTATTCATTGTCATTGGCTGCTGTACCAATAATCTGAGCTTCTGGTATATCATTTTTGAAAATACCCTCTGTGCCTTTTAATTCCAAGGGTGAATCTTCTACAATAACAACTTTAAATGGTTCCATACATCTATAGTTAAAATTATCTCGATAATTATTTGATTCTTGTAAACTACTGCCTCGATGCCGCAACCGCGTGCGTTGGTGGTTTCGCCCACCTCACGTATTATCTGACGGCATACAAGGTAGTCAATATCCTGATTGTTGAAGGTGAACATTTCGCCGGCTTGTTTTTCAGAGATATTAAGTGCCGGCATTTTTATATCCACCTTGACATATCGTTTGTTAATGTTTGTCTCTCTAAACGTATGTGTATCAGCACCTTTATTGCGCAAGATGGTAAACAAATAAACCAAATCGGCATAGCAGACGCCATACTCTGGAATTACCTGCCGGGTAGCCTGCATGCAAAGGATGGTGTAGAAATCGCGGTAATACGAAGCTGTTTGCAGCAGTGCCTTTAAATCGGGTTGGGCAGATGTGATGATATTCCTTATTTCGGATGGGTAGTACATGGTTTCATGCTTAATGGTGCTCAGACAGTTGTCGAGCACGTTGTTGCTCACATGCAAACGTGCATTCTCGAAATGCTGCCGACGTTGTTGCTCAAGCAACTGCTGTCTTTCTTCTTTTAAATTATGGTGGTCGGTGCCTTCTGCATCAAGTGTAGCAAGGATTGCATCCACCGTGTACTGCAATTTGGCATATCGGCGCGTAACATCATGTGGAATACTGCTCCACAACTTCTCAATACGTTTGCGTTTGGCAGTTACATCTATATCGGTAAGAAGCACGTGGTTAATGCGGTCAAGGCTATAGGTGCATATACGGAAATACACATGATAGCGATAGTACAGAAAATACCATGCGCACACCAGCAGCATAAGTGTAAGCAGCAGCATCACTACGGCCATATTCTTGTTGTATTCAGATTTCTGCATCACTGACACATAGCGTGGCAGCGAGCTGTCGGCACTTGTAAGGTTAAACAGTTTGGTGTAAACCGAATTGTTATATCGGTAGCAATTCCACCGGTGAAGTGCCATGGCTGCTACGGCACACTCGTTTCGCAATCCGATGATGAGCGCATAGTTGGCTTTAATGCCGTGTTTGAACCAGTATATTTCGGCTGGAGAGGTGTTAGAAGCGCTATCAATAAGCATCATGAGGTGATTATTACCTACTGCGTATCTTGTGTTGAGGCATTGTATGCACGAATCAGCATAGAGCAAAGCATCAGCATAACGGCCGTTTACATTGCTGTTATACACGCTGTCGGCATAGGCCTTGATAGTATGGTCGAGTGTATGCGTGTCGGCATGTGCTGTAAGGGGTAGTAATAAAGCAAGCAGAGTTACAGCACGCATTATACCTTTTGGTAACCTGAAGTAGAATCGGGAGCCACACCCTGGTTTGCTGTCTACGTTAATAGAGCAAACTTTAAAAATGCTGCTCACTTTCTTATATCGCTCTATGATACCCTTACAGTTCAACAAGCCAAAGCCATGACTTTTAACCGTATTTGTATCCTGGGTCTGGTCGACAATAGCTCGGTTTTCGAATAAATGACTACGCAACTGTTCGTCCATACCACAGCCATTATCGGCCACATTGATTTCGATGTAATCGGTTGCATTGGTTGCATATATGCTAACCTCACCGCCTTTGGGCGTAAACTTTCGGGCATTGTCGGCCAGGGTGTTTAGCATGAAGAGCGTAAGCACTTTGTCGGCCTTTACGGCAAGCTGCGTGTCAGTAACCTTTAAATCAATGCCTTTGGCATTAAAAGCTATCGACTTTTGTTTTACAAGCTCAAAGAGGGGTTGCAGGGCGAAGCTCTGTATATTAAGGTTTATCTGTCCGCCACGTAGCTGTATCCATTGTGTTAATGTGGCGTTATACCGGTTAATCTGCTCAACGAGTGCCAGTATGTACTCATATCTTTCCTGTGCGAGTTGCGGGTTGCTCACAGACAACTGCATGCGTTGCGTTTCATTGATGATGCGGTCGATGAGCGGGATAATGGCTGTGGCAAGCGAGAGCTTGGTGCGTTGTTCAAGGTTATAGCGCATACCTTTTTCGGTTTGCAGCTGTTCCATAGCAGTGTGTTCACGAATTTCCTGGAGTTCATCGTTATATTGTTGCTTGAGTGTTAAGTAGCTTTGCTGCCATTGTTTAAGAGGAGCAGTGAGCTTGTCGACAGATAACTGCCGGTTGCGTTTATGCAAGTAAAATGTGAAGTAGGCAACAAACAGGATTAACAGGAGCAAGATTAGTATGACCAGAAGCAGCATTAAATTGAGCTGGTAGCCCGATGTCTTTAATTGTTCTGCCCGGGCCTCAAGCTCACGGTCCTGCCGCGTGTTCTCTTGTAAATCAAGATATTTGTTCCGGCACACATCGCTGTTATGTTTATCGTTTAACGCAGAATAGGCAAGCGACATTTGCTCATAAATAGAAGCCTGCAAATCGGGCGCCTGGTTAATTTTCGCCCTGGGCAACAAGGCACGTTTCAAACAGATGAGAGCCGATGTATAATCGTTAATTTGCCAATAACACTCTGCCAGCGTACGACTTGCCCCTGCTGTTTGATAAACATCCCCGTATTTACAAAACAAATCATAGCTGGTTTCGGCTAGGTAACCAGCCAGCAAAGTGTCGGGCATGTTGTAGGGATTAATAAATTTCATGGCAGGCATATTATCAGCAATGAGTTGGCTGCGTTTTAAGCCGTCTTGAAGATGCTCACTGATTGCCTGCAGTGCCTGTGCCTGGAAAAACAGATAATTGCCTTTTAGGGCAAGCAGATAAGTGCGTACAAGATAATCAAATTCAGTCTGAGCGGTCTGAGCTGAAGTAGACTCATTAATAATGCCTCCAGCCCCTATGTTGTACCAAATGTTAAGCTGTTGGGCCGTATCGGTGATGTTCAGCGTGTCGGCCCTGGCCTGTTGCAGGGCTTTGGATGATTGGTCTGTCAGACCGACATAATAGAAATAGGTAGAAAGAACAATGGCATACTCGCTGCGTGCATAAATTAACCGCTTCGTTTCACGTTCCGACAGCTCACTTTCTTCCTCACTGATGCGATTCAGCCGATGCCGGGCACTTTCACGAAAAATATAAAATTCTTTGTTCGCTGAACGTCTTTGGCACAATCGCATCATCTGCACATCGGCAATAAGTAACTCAATCTGGTTGTCGGTGAGTTGTGGTATTCGATTCAACAAAATAGCGGCACGCTTATAATTCATCCTTGCCAGATATACAAAAGCAAGATTATTGTAAGCCTCGGCTTTGCTTGTGCCATTGATTTCAGAGCTGGTTAATGCCCTCTCGGCCAGCACCCTTACCGAGTCCAAGTTGCGGTAATGCCACCAATAGGCTTCATCGTTAAGGCGGTTTACCTTACTTGAATGACTGTTCGAGCATGCTGAAAAAGATAAAAAGCCCCATAGCACGAACCACATTGCTATGGAGCCAGTAATGAGATTTGTATGTTTAAGCGCGTGCTTTAGCAATGTAGCCCAGTGCTTCTTTGCATTTATTGGTAATAGCTTGCCAGTCGGCGTTGGCGATTACATCTTTGGGGAAGAGCTTTGAACCCATACCCACGCAGAGTACACCAGCCTTAATCCATGCCGTAAGGTTCTCTTCGTCGGGTGACACGGCGCCGGTAACCATAATGTTTGACCAGCGCAGCGGGCTCAGCACATTCTTTACGAATGACGGACCGCCCACATTGCCAGCGGGGAAAACCTTAGTAACATCGCAGCCCATGGCCTGAGCGTTGCTAATCTCGCTCACCGAACCGCAACCAGGGCAGTAAGGTACCAAACGACGGTTGCAAACCGGAGCAATGTCAGCATTGAAGTTAGGTCCTACAATGAAGTTGGCACCCAGCTGCATATAGAGTGCTGCTGTGGGTGCATCGATTACCGTTCCTGCACCGAGAATGAGTTCAGGGCATTCCTTGGCAGCCCATTTCTCCAGCTCACCAAACAACTCGTGGGCAAAGTCGCCGCGGTTAGTGAACTCGAACACCTTTACACCACCTTCGTAGCAAGCTTTAATAACATGCTTGCAAACATCAAGGTTGGAATTGTAAAATACCGGCACCATACCCGTTTGCTTCATCGCAGCGAGTACCTGCATTTTATTGAATCTTGCCATATCTGTATTAAATGCTTATTTACGATTATTAATTATCTTTGAACTCTGCCGTTGGCATTGCCCTCGGCCAGACTCTCAACTTCTTCAGCACTAACCAGGTTAAAGTCACCGGGCACGGTGTGCTTCAATGCCGATGCTGCTACAGCAAACTCGAGCGCCTTGGCCTGGTCGTGATAAGTAAGCATGCCGTGAATCAAACCACCTGCGAACGAGTCGCCACCACCTACACGGTCAATAATCGGCATCAGGTCGTAGTGTTTGCTCTCATAGAAGTCTTTACCATTGTAAATTAGTGCCTTCCAGCCGTTATGTGTAGCTGAGTATGACTCACGCAGTGTGCTTACTACATACTTGAAGCCAAACTCCTTCATCATACCTTTGAAGATGCCATAATAGCCATTTGCATCGGTGTGGCCTCCCTCAACATCAGCATCAGGTTTAAAGCCAAGGCATAACTGGGCATCCTCTTCATTGCCTATGCAAACGTCAACGTACTTCATCAGCGGGCGCATCACAGAGATTGCTTTTTCTGATGTCCACAATTTCTTTCTGAAATTCAAGTCAACCGACACAGTAACTCCGTGACGTTTTGCAGCCTCGCAGGCCTTTAGGGTGATCTCGGCAGCCTTGTCACTCAATGCCGGCGTAATACCACTCCAGTGGAACCAGTCGGCGCCTTCCATAATTTTATCGAAATCAAACTCGCTGGCATCGGCCTCAGCAATCGCACTGTTGGCTCTGTCGTATATTACCTTGCTGGGACGCATAGACGCTCCCGTCTCAGCATAATAGAGGCCAATACGGTTTCCGCCACGCAGAATATAGTCGGTTTTAACGCCATAACGCCTTAAGGCATTAACGGCTATCTGACCAATTTCGTGTTTGGGCAGTTTCGATACGAAGTATGCCTCGTGGCCGTAGTTAGCCAGACTTACAGCTACGTTGGCTTCACCACCACCGGGAATTATTCTAAAAGAATCGGTTTGGACAAAGCGATTGTTGCCCCCTGGAGACAGGCGGAGCATAATCTCGCCCAATGTAATAATTTTTCCCATGCTCAAAAACGTAATGTTGATAATTGTTTGCTAACACAAAGGTAATGCTTTTTTTTTAATCTAACCGATTCTGACAATAAAATTACAACAAAATATCAAATTATTTGCCGTTTAATAAGCACATTTCAACATTATTTCTTACTTTTGCATTATGTATTAAGCATAGACAGTAGTAAAATATGACGGATAAGATTAGGATTAAGGATATCGCAGAACGTGCCGGCGTATCGGTGGGAACCGTTGACCGGGTATTACATAACCGCCCCAATGTTTCAAAGACGGCACTTGAGAAGGTGAACAAGGCGTTGATGGAAATGGATTATAAGCCCAATATGTACGCCAGTGCGCTGGCTTATAATAAACAGTACTTCTTCTTTATGATGATCCCCAAGCATGAGCAGGAGGCTTATTGGGAGGAAATCGAAGAAGGCGCGATGAAGGACATGGAAGCCCGTCGTGATTTTCACATCAACGTAACCATTCTTTACTACGAGCGATATAACCAGCAATCTTTCTCTGAAACAGCTGCCGAATGCCTTAAACACAATCCAGATGGAGTTGTTATCGTGCCGTCTGAACTTGAGTATACCAAAAAGTTTACTGATGAATTGCACCAACGCAACATTCCATTTGTGCTGCTCGATTCCTATATGCCCGATCTTCGTCCACTTTCTTTCTACGGTCAGGATTCTTTCAGTAGTGGTTATTTCGCTGCTAAGATACTGATGCTCGTGGCTTTCAATGAAAAGGAAATAATGCTGATGAAGCAAACCAAGGACGGCAAGGTGATGAGCAAACAACAGGACAACCGTGAGGTGGGCTTCCGTCATTATATGCACGACCACTTTCCTGCTATCAAGATAACCGAGTTGTTGCTGCCCTATGGCAACACGAAAGCCGAAAACAGTAAGGCACTCGAAGACTTCTTTACTAAACATTCACAAGTTCACCACTGCATTACGCTGGGCTCTAAGGCTCATATAGTGGGTGAATTCCTATTGCGTACAAACCGTCGTGACGTTCAGATTATGGGCTACGACATGGTTCACAAAAATGCCGACTGTCTGCGTGAAGGCAGCATTTCATTTCTCATCGCGCAACATGCTTATCAGCAAGGTTATTCCTGCATTGAAACCCTCTTCAAGGCTATCGTGCTGAAAAAAGAGGTTACCCCGGTGAATTATATGCCGATTGAGCTGCTGCTCAAAGAAAATGTGGACTTCTACCGTCGTACACAACTTTAAACTACTATAAATAATTTACTAAAAACAATGAAGACATTTATTAAAATCCATCCAGCCGACAACGTGGTTGTTTGTCTGAGCGCGTTAGCCGAAGGTACCGTCATTAACGTCGACGGAGAGGCTATAACGCTGAGACAAACTATACCAGCCGGGCACAAGTGTCTTGTTAAAGCCATCGCTAAGGGTGACCCTGTTGTGAAATACGGATTTCCAATAGGTTATGCCCAATGTGACATGCAGCCTGGCACGTGGATTAATGAACACAACTTGCTCACCACGCTTAAGGGGACTCTTCACTACACTTATGAGCCGAACTTTAATTCGCTGCCCCAACCCACTGACATGCCAACGTTTAAAGGATACAAACGCTCTAATGGAACCACCGGTATACGCAACGAGATTTGGATTGTGCCTACGGTGGGCTGTGTAAATGGTATAGCAAGGAAACTTGCTGAGTTACTCAGACAAGAAACTGCACTTCAAGGGATTGATGGTGTGCATGCGTGGACGCACAATTACGGCTGTTCACAATTGGGAGGTGACCATGAGAATACGCGCAAAATACTGCGCGACATCTGTCTGCACCCTAATGCTGGTGGTGTACTGGTACTCTCACTCGGTTGCGAAAACAATCAGCCCGATGAGTTTATGCGTATGCTTGGCAACTATGATAAAAACCGCATCAAGCTGCTGGTTACCCAAAAGGTAGAGGGTGATGAAGTAGAAGCTGGCATGAACTTGCTTCGTCAGCTCTATCATACGGCCAGTAAGGACACCCGGGAGCCTGTACCAGTGAGTGAACTGAAGATAGGCTTGAAATGTGGAGGGTCGGACGGCTTTAGCGGTATTACTGCCAATCCGCTGGTTGGGCGTTGCTCCGATTATTTCGTGGCACACGGCGCATCAACCATTCTGACAGAGGTGCCAGAGATGTTTGGAGCCGAAACAATACTGATGAATCGTTGTGTGAACGAGAAGGTTTTTCAGCAAACTGTGAAGCTCATTAACAACTTTAAACAATATTATCTTGACCATGGCGAGCCTGTGGGCGAAAATCCGTCACCTGGCAATAAGGCGGGCGGTATCTCTACGCTCGAGGATAAAGCTTTGGGATGCACCCAAAAGAGTGGCGACGCACCCGTAAGCGGTGTATTGCAGTATGGCGAGCCTCTACACGTGAAGGGGCTCAATCTCCTTTCTGCTCCCGGCAACGATCTGGTAGCATCCACCGCATTGGCAGCTTCTGGTTGTCAGCTGGTGCTTTTCACTACAGGCCGTGGTACACCCTTTGGTACTTTTGTGCCCACCATGAAGATAGCCACCAACAGTTTGCTGGCGAAAAACAAACACCGGTGGATTGATTTCGATGCCGGACGTTTGCTTTCCAACCATACGATGGAAGAACTCACCGCTGAGTTGGTAAACAAAATTATTGCTGTGGCAAGTGGTGAGCGGGTTAACAGCGAAATAAATGATTACAGTGACATAGCCATTTTTAAAAATGGTGTCACTCTTTAACTATAGGAACGAATAAAAATAGTAACAGTGAGTAACAAGAAAGGTTTAAAGGCATTGTCACCACTCATTCTATTGGTGATTCTCATAGCTGTATTTACAGTATACGCTACGGGCAAAAGCTCGAGTGAACCTAACTTGTCGCTCACTGTTGCTTTTCTGATAGCCAGCATTTATGCTGTAATTGTATCGGGAGGCTTCCCTCTAAAGAGTCGTATCGACGCCTACAGTCAGGGCGCGGGCAACACCAATTTGATGCTCATGCTGTGGATTTATGTGCTTGCAGGTGCTTTTGCGGCAACTGCCAAGGCCATTGGTGCTATCGACTCTACTGTGAACATCACACTTTGGCTGCTTCCTTCTAATATGTTGATGCCCGGCTTATTTCTTGCGGCCTGTTTCATATCGCTTGCCATTGGCACCAGTGTAGGTACAGTGGTAGCCCTGGTACCTATTGCCCTGGGTATAGCTCATTCTATGGGAGCATCTGCTCCGCTGTTCGTGGCTATTGTAGTAGGTGGGGCCTACTTTGGCGATAACCTCTCGTTTATATCCGATACCACAGTGGCTGCCACACAAACCCAGCAATGCAAGATGAGCGATAAATTCCGGGTGAATGCCCTCATCGTTACACCTGCGGCTTTGCTGGTACTCATGGTGTATGCCTTCATGGGCCGTAACATCAGCGAGGTACCGCATGCTGGTCCCATAAGTCTTATCAAGGCAGTGCCTTATCTGGCAGTGCTCATTACAGCCGTGTGTGGTATTAATGTGATGGCGGTTCTCACCATTGGTCTGGTTCTTTGTGGCATAATCGGTGTGCTTACCGGAAGTTTTAATATTTACGGATTTTTTGCCTCTACCGGTGACGGTGTACTTGGCATGGGCGAACTGGTTATCATAGCCATGATGGCTGGTGGCATGCTCGAGATTATCAGGCGTAACGGCGGTATTGATTACATCATCGAACGCCTTACGGCACACATCTCTACAAAACGTGGAGCCGAGTTTACCATTGCTCTGCTGGTAAGTCTTATCAACGTGTGCACGGCCAATAACACCGTAGCTATTCTCACCGTGGGTCCGATAGCCAAACAACTGGGTGACAAATATGGAGTCGACAACCGCAAGGCAGCCTCCATTCTAGATACTTTCTCGTGCATAGTGCAGGCACTGTTACCCTATGGCGCCCAGATGTTATTGGCAGCTGGCTTGTCGGGCATCAGTCCTATGCTTATTCTGCCTTATCTTTACTATCCTATGGCAATGGGTATAATGGCATTGCTTGCCATTGCACTACGTTATCCTAAAAAATACAGCTGATAATGAAGCAGTTAGATATTATACAGCGCAATATGTTCTGCCGCTTGCGCACGGAGGCTTTCCACACAGGCGAGCAGGAGGAACCCATGTCGCCTTATAAGAAACGGCGGCTTGAGCGTATGTTCCAGGCTGTAAATGCGGCGTCTACTGGCAAAGTAACATTTACCAACCCATTAATGGCGAATAGATTGCGCAAAATAATAAATCAGGAAAGCAAGCAAACCGAGCAATCATCCTGCACATTGGAGGTGCTTAAGCTTATCGTTGCAAATATTAATGTTACATTAAACCGTGGCATACCGGTGAATGGCATCATTAAACTTGGAATGTTTATTCGTGAGCATAACAATGATATTGATTTTGACAGACTCAGTCACTGGCTCAGTCTGCTTCACGCCTCAAGTATGGCTCAGCTACAGGGCAACATACTAATTACATTCTTTAAATTTAAGCCCGAAGAAGTTCCTTTTGTACATTATCTTAATAAAGGAGCCACTAAACTCATGCTGAAATCACTGCGTGATACGGGCATGGATACCGAAAAAGAATGGCACTTCAAGCAACTAAGCTCTGGCTTTGTTACCAACAACACCACCATTCTGCGACGTAATCTTACACGCAGTATGCGCTATTTCGGCTACATGCCTTTTGAGACCATTTGTAACTTTGTACACAACTTTATACGGTCATTATCTGAAATAGAAGAATAATAAGCATTACACTCGTCATGATTATCATAGCCACGCTGATTGTATATTTTATTTGTTTGCTATGCATAGCTCACTTAACGGTGAAACATAGCAGCAATGCAAGTTTCTTCACAGCAAAGCACAGTTCACCGTGGTACATGGTAGCGTTTGGAATGATTGGCGCTTCGGTGTCGGGTGTAACGTTTGTATCGGTGCCAGGTATGGTATTAACACAACAAATGACGTATTTGCAAACATGTATGGGCTTTATACTTGGCTATTTTGTTGTGGCTTACATACTATTACCAATTTACAAGAAAGCTGGTCTTACGTCTATCTACACTTTTTTGCAGAATCGTTTCGGCAACCGCAGCTATACAACGGGAGCCTGCTTCTTTCTGCTCAGCAAAATTACTGGCGCTTCTATTAAGTTTTATGTGGTGTGCCTTATTTTGCAACGATTTGTTCTTGATACGTGGCATGTGCCTTTTGTAGTGACTGTAACTGTGCTTGTACTGTGCATTTGGCTCTACACCCGGCGCGGTGGCATTCGCACACTTGTTTGGACCGATAGTTTTCAAACGCTTTGTATGATAGCTTCGCTCGTGGTTATCATGTTGAAGGCTATGTCATTGCTGCATATGGATGCATACCAAACCGTACAGGCAATAAGCAGCAACCCTTTGAGCAAGATATTTGAGTTTAACGACTGGCATTCCACGCAAAATTTTTTTAAGCAATTTATCTCAGGCATCTTTATCGTGATTGTGATGACGGGACTCGACCAGGACATGATGCAGAAGAACCTTACTTGCAAAACATTGAAGGATGCTCAGAAAGATATGTGCAGCTATGGCTTCGCCTTCTTGCCCATCAACTTTCTGTTGCTTGCACTCGGTATACTGCTTGTAATGCTTAGCACTAAATCAGGCATAGCACTGCCCGCCAACAGTGACGAACTCATGTTAAAGTTCACTGCAGGCGGACTCATGGGACCAACCGTTACAGTGTTGTTTACTATTGGCATTGTGGCAGCCTGCTTCTCGTCGGCCGACTCTGCCCTTACCTCGCTCACTACCTGCTATTGCATTGACATTCGTCGCCAGCCCGACAACGAAAGACTGCGCAAATGCACCCACTTTGTGATGTGTATCATCTTTATTCTGTTTATTCTGTTATTCAATGCCATCAACAATGACAATCTTATCAATGCGGTCTACACTCTGGTGAGCTATACTTATGGCCCTCTGCTTGGTTTGTTTGGTTATGGCATACTGTGCCGTAAGCCTGTGGATGATAAATTGGTGCCCTACATTGCGGTGGCGTCACCCCTCATCTGCTGGCTTTTACAATTTTTTGCTGAAAAAGAGTTTCAATACAAGTTTGGCTATGAGCTGCTAATGCTTAATGGTATGATAACTGCCACGGCCCTGTGGTTGACTCGAAAGTTAAATTAATAGCAGTTATTGCTTCTTACCCATACCGTAACGCTTACGTGCTTTCTCTATAACACGCTGAATGTCCTCTTGGCCCTCAGCGTCGTAATGACCAGTAACTTTCTTAATGAGCTGCGGATTAAGCTCCAGTACACTCTCCATGTCGGCCTCGGCTCCTTGCTTGTCGCCTGTAGCAAGCTTAATAGCCCCACGTTCACGGAAAGCCTGTACACAATAAGGATCAAGCTCTATCACCTTTCCATATTCATCAATAGCCTCGGCGTGTTTTCCCATTGCCTCAAGAGCCTGGGCCTTAAGCAATAAAGCATCCTTGCTGTCGGGCATCAGTTGTAACGCGTGGCTGGCGTCAGCAAGCGCAGTGTGTGCATCATGCAACTTTAGCAGCACCTGTCCGCGCAGCAAGTAAGCATCGGCATTGTCGGCATTAAGTGCCAGAGCTTTAGTGAGCAAGGCCACGCACGTAATAAAATCACCTTTGCCATTATCGGCTACTGCAGCAAGATAATTCACCTCATCGTTATCAGGTGCCAGTTTCAGAGCCTGGTTGCATACGTCACCCATGGCATAATAGTCCTGTGTACGAGCGGCAATATGAGCCATGGTAACCAGGATATGCAAATTATCGGGCTCATGCTTCAGCAACAGGGCAAGCTGTTTGAAGGCGGGCAGCAGCTCATCGTTCTTGATAAGTGCCTGCGCAAGATAATCGCGTGTCGCCAGGTCATCTACTTTTTCTACCGACTTTGACAGAAGCGCTACAGCCTGTTCTGCATTACCAGCCTGCAAAGCCTTGATGCCTTGTTGCTTTAATGCAGCAGCCTCTTCATTGATATTGTCGTCGCTCTGTGTTGTATGTAAGAGCTTTTTCAAGAATTCCATGTGTAAATATAATTTGGGATTATAATGATAATAACCGCTGCAAAGGTAATTATTTCTTTGCAGAAGCGCAAGAATTACAAATGCTGATAACAAAAAATCAATAAAAATGTTAAAGCCCCGCTACTCTACTGATGTTTTTTATAAATTTGCAGTATGAAACTAATAAAACTACATATATTGTTTGTTATGCTGTTGTTGAGTCAGGGTATGTATGCTCAGACGAATCTGGAACAGCAAAAGGCATTGTGGCGTGAAATGGTGGCCGACACCGTGAAACAGCACAATCAGTCGGCTGAGGATTTTGGCGACGGACTGCACGAAGGCTTGAATGTGCAGGCTAACTTTTCGGCTTTTGCCACCATGGGCAGCCGTATGCCCCATAAAGGTGGTTTCTCTGAGGGTATAGATGCGTTGTATCTCACTCCATTAACGCGTAATAATAAGATGTGGATGGCATTGGGTGGCAGTGTTACTCACACTAACTGGGGTTCTGACCAGTATTATAACGCCCGGTTAAATGCAATGCTTGGTTACAAGTTTAACGAGCATTGGGAAGCCTGGCTCTATGGACAGTTGAATGTTTCTAACGACAACAAGCCTGTTGCCTCCAACTATTACTATGGTTACCTGCCTATGGGGGTGATGGGTGCGATGCCTTTTTCGTACAGTTATGCGCCAGGTCTGATGGGTGACTGGTATTACAACGATGCCGACGTGAACCGTATTGGCGCAAGCGTTAGATACACCAATGGAAAGTCGTTCAGCCTTCAGATAAATGTAGAGGGCAACTGGTATAACACCAACCGCCCTCTGTATTTTAATCCCTTTGCTTATCCGCGTTACTAACGCATCAACTTAAGTCGTAATGAATTAAGCACCACACTTACGCTCGACATAGCCATGAGCGCGCTGGCCCATTGTGGCGTAATTTGGAAGTGGTAGCCAAACAGATAGGTGATACCTGCTGCCAATGGTATGCACACAATGTTGTAGATGAATGCCCAGAAAAGGTTTTGCCAAATCATGTGCACCGTTTGCCGGCTAATCTTTACTGCCTCCGGTATAGCTCTGAGGTCGTTGCCAATCAAGGTAACCTGAGCGATATCAATCGATACATCGGTACCCTTGGCCATCGCAATGCTCACATCGGCCAGTGCCAGTGCCTGCGTGTCGTTAATACCATCGCCTGCCATTGCCACTTTCTTGCCTTGTTGTTGCAATTGCTTAACCATGTTTTCTTTATCGTCGGGCATTACCTTACTCTTATAGTGATCAATGCCAGCTTGTTTTGCCCAATAAGCCACTGCTTCTTCTTTATCGCCACTCATCAGATAGATGTCAACGCCATCGCTCTTAAGTTCCTCCATGGCTTCACGTGCATGAGGTTTCAGTGTTTCGCGCTCTGTAAGTGCAAGATCGCTCGATTTTGTAAAATCAACGTTTTCGTTGGGTATGGTGAGTGTGCCTGTCTTGTCGGTTACCAGGGCATCCACTTTATGAAGGTTCTCCAATGCCGATGCATCCTTGATGAGTATTTGCTGTTCGGCCGCCTTACCAATTCCTACCATGAGTGCGGTAGGAGTAGCCAGACCCATGGCGCACGGACAAGCGATAACAAGCACGGCAACAGCGCTTAGAATGGCGTGTGGCAATGCCGAACTGCCACCCACAGCATACCATATAATAAAGGTGAGCAACGAGATAGCCATCACCACCGGTACAAACACCATGGCTGCTTTATCTACAATGCGTTGAACTGGCGCCTTTGAACTTTGTGCCTGCTGCACCATGCGTATGATGCCGGCAATGGCTGTGTCTTGTCCAACTTGCCGGGCCTTCATACGCAATTTGCCCTGACTTGGTATGGTACCTGCGAGCACTTTTGCACCTGCTGCTTTCTCAGCGGGAATGGGTTCTCCGTTAATCATACTTTCATCAACATAGGCTGCGGTTGACTTCATGAAACTTTCGGCCGATACTACTTCACCGTCCACAGGTATTCGTTCACCTGCCCTTACTTCAAGCTCGTCGCCGGGTACAATAGTCGATACCGGTACTTCACGTAAATCTTCCTTGCCATTGGCGCTGGTAGTTACTATGCGGGCAGTTTTCGGAGCCATACCCATCAACCGACGCAAGCTTGAGGCGGTGTTGTTCTTGGCTTTCTCCTCAAGCAGTCTACCTGTAAGCACAAAGGTGATAATCATCACACTCGCATCATAGTAGGTGTTCCACGTTATGCCGCGACTGCCCCATAAAGCATCACCCCAGAAGGTGTTGAATACACTAAATACAAAACTAATGGCAGTTGAAAGTGCCACCAGACTATCCATATTGAACGACAGATGCATCATTTGCTTTACGGCACTGCGATAGAATGCCTGTCCGCAAACCACCAGGTTGATCAGAGCCAGCAACATGGAAGTTTGATTGGTTACGTTGCGGTCGCCCACGTGAAGCCAGCCCATTGAGAGCGACATCACCGCAAGGGCAAGTATCCAGCTCAGCGCTGTACGACGCTTGAGTAACGTAAAACTGCGTGCCTCGATTTTCTCAACACTTTGCGAGGCATCAATCACCATGTCGTAGCCTATGTCGTTAACCGACTTTTTCATGCTCTGTGGCGTAATTACTTTCTCGTCGTAATCCACCAGGGCACTGCGCATGGGCAAACTTACCGATACTTCTTTTACTCCAGGCAATGACTGCAGCTTGTGCTCGACGTGAGCCGAGCACTGCGAGCAAGCCATGCCAATAATTGGGAAATTGCGTTTCATTATAGAACCAACTCATATCCGGCAGCATCTACCGCCTTCTTGATGTCGGTATCGTTAACCTGCTGCTCGTCAAAATTCACTACTACGTTCTTATCCTCAAGGCTCACCTTGGCATCATTAACTCCGTTAACGGCCTTTATAGCCTTTTCTACTGTTGCAGCACAATGGCCGCACATCATTCCGTTTACCTGATATTGCTTTTTCATCTTGAATATGTTTTAAAATTCTACGGTTGCAAAAGTAGACAAAATAAACGAAATGTGAGTTATAGAATTATGGATAAAAGTTATAATTACATCGGATAAATCACCTGTAAATGATGATGTAGCGAGCGGAATTATAGCTGGTCGATTTCCTTCCGAGTTGTTTTTCGGCTCTTTTTAAACTCTGATGGAGTCATACCCGTTACATTTTTGAACTGACTGCTAAGATAAGCCACACTTGAATAGTCGAGCTTTACTGCAATCTGTTTCAAACTGAGCTCCTGGTATTGGATAAGTTCCTTAACACGCTCTATTCGCTGTAATATAAAGTAGCGCTCAATGGTTATACCCTCTACGTCGCTGAACAGTTTGCTTAATGCCGAGTAATCCTGATGCAGTTTATCCGACAAGTAAGTGCTTAAGTTTAAATTACTGCCAGGCCCGTCACTATACAGCATTTCAATAATTAGTGTCTTGATGCTGCTCACGAGTTTTTGCCGCTTGTCATCAAGGTATTCAAAGCCAAGTTGCTCAAGTTGTTGCTTTAAATGATTAGTTTCCTGCACGCTTAAGGCTCGCGGCAGCGTTACCTCGCCCAGTTCTACCTGTAAGGGCTCAATGCCCATATCATTCAGCACGTGGCTGACTGCCATCTTACAACGGTTGCACACCATGTTCTTTATATAAATTCTTTCATTCATATCATAAGCTATTTTATGTACTTCTGACGTATTTTAACTGGCAACTTACTAATTACCAGGTAATAAGACTTATTGATTAGAGATATTATCAAATCTTTATCCAAATCATCAATCACTAAATCACTCCAATGTGTTTTGTTCAGATGATACCTTCTGTCGGCTGGCTGAATGGCCTCGTGATGTTCACGGAGCATCTGTGCCTCGTCAGGATTCAACTTCAAGGCACATGTAGGTCGTGACGCATCAAGTCGTAAATGAAGAAAAATTTTCTCTTCAATACGAAAGAGCACCCAGTCTGGACCGTAAGCTTGATCTTCGGTAACAGCCGGTAGCGAAAGCGCATAGTTTCGCACATCTTCAATGTTCATTGTTTGTGCTTATTTTAACAGATCTGTATACAAGACAAAGTATTTCCATAGCGGTGTAGCAAGCGGCGCTTGCATTATTTCACCATTCATCAGCATGCCAAGCACCTCGCGCTTGTCAATACAATATACGGTAATATCTTCGGTTTTATCGAGATGCCGATGATGAGTGGGCGCTACGTCTTTGGCATAAAATCCATACATAATATTGTCTTGCAAACCTCCTTGAGCATACTCTTCCGAAAGCTGCGTCCATTGTCCGCCTGCGTAGCCGGTTTCCTCTTGCAGTTCACGCTTTGCGGCAGCCAATGGTTCCTCGCCTGGTTCTACTATACCTGCCGGAATTTCGGTAATCACCGAACGCACAGCATGGCGGTATTGCCGTTCTATGAGTAGTTTGCCATCAGTAGTTTCGGCTACAATGCATACCACGGGCGAGAAATGTAAATGATAGAATTCATCGTACACTGTACCATTGGGTAACTCTACCTTTTCTTTATAGGCATCCAAATGCGGACGGTGAATAATATTTTCTGATGCTATTACCTGCCACTTCAAATCATCGTCGTTGAATTCTTGCGTGCGCAGTTGCTTTGTCATCCAGATGCTTGTGGCAGTATGTCCGGAACGTCCCATTTGATGATACACATCTTTAAAACCAAAGCGTTTGTACATTCCTACAGCACTGGCAAACTCAGGGAAAGTTTCCAGATAGGCAGTATGGTAGCCCAGAGTTACTGCCGATTGTAACGCACGCTGGAACAACTGCATACCTATACCTTTGCCACGCATACGCTTATCTACATAAAATTTTACCACTTCGCACCAGTCCTTGGGGAGCCCGCCTGTTGGGTATATCCCGCAAGAGCCTACTACACAGCCTCCGTCATCGGCTACCCAAAGCACCGATCTGGCACATTTGCTGAACACCTCATACTGGTGGTCAGTGGCATCGTCATCGTAAACCGTGTGCTTGGTTTCCATCCTGTATTCATCGAAAGGTGAACGAATGAGTTGGGCTATCGCCTGGTCGTCTTGTGACTGTATCCGTCTGATTACCATATTTTTATCGTAATGAATTACATGTTAACTTCTATTGAAGTTCTTACTTGTTCACCACGAAGTTACAAAAAATATCGTACTCATCTTATAGATTTCAGAAAAATAATTAATTTTGCAGACAGAAAAAAACAAATGAATTATAAGTTATGAGTCTGAAAGAGATACTTGAGCACCGCCGGGCTGTTCGTAAATACGACCCCGACCGTAACCCTGACCCTGAAAAAGTAAAGCAGTGTATTAATCTGGCTATGCTGGCGCCCACCAGTTCGAACATGCAATTGTGGGAAGCTTATCACATCACAAACCCCGACACATTGAAACAGATGGCTGTGGCCTGTCTTGGCCAGGGTAGCGCACGCTCGTGCAAGCAGATGGTTGTGTTTGTTACCCGCCAGGATAAATGGAAGTCGCACGCCAAGGCTGTGCTTGATGCCAACATCCAGGATATCAAGCAGAACAGTCCGGCCGACCGGCAGGCACATCGCATTAAATTGCAACAGCAGTATTATGGCAAGCTCATGCCTCTTACTTATCGCCGTTGTTTTGGCTTGCTTGGACTCTTTCGCACCGTTGTGGCACAAATCATTGGTTTGTTCCGACCCATTGTGCGGCAGCAGAGTGAGAGCCAGATACGTGGCAATGTGCACAAAAGCTGTGCCTTAGTAGTTGAAACTTTCCTGCTTGCCATGAGCGAACAAGGCTTCGATACGTGCCCTCTCGAAGGTTTCGACAGCAAAATGATAAAGAAAATTCTGCATTTGCCCGCCTGCTGCGACATTGACATGGTAATTACCTGTGGTTATCGAACTGAAGGCGGTGTGCGCGGCGAGCGATTCCGCCTGCCCTTGCAAGAGTTCTACCACCGCGTGTAGAACATCCCGTTAATTTAAAAAAGGTATAATGCATTTGCGCTTGCCTACAGGCCGTAAACCCACGTGCGAAGTTAATAAAATAACCGTATATAATTCAGCTTTGCCGGGTTTACTTCTTACGATGCACAAAATAATGACCAACTCGCCACAGGGTGCAGCCTTCCATGAGGCTCACACCCTGCAATTTACTTCTTTGGCGACCCGGTAAATCTTATATCCAGTAGCGGCTATAATAATGCTCGTGAGTGGAGCAAGCAAGTTAAAGAAGCAGTAAGGCAGATAAGTAAGCGTAGGCACGTTGAGCACAGTGGATTGCGTCATGCCACAGGTGCTCCAGGGTATCAGCACGGATGTAACAGTGCTCGAATCCTCAATGCTTCGGCTTAGTAGTCGTGGTTCATAGCCCTCTTTCTCGTAAATTCCGCCAAACATGCTGGCATTGAGCATGATAGACAGGAACTGGTCGGCTGCTGTGGCATTGAAGAAAATACCCGACACAACTGTAGACGCTACCAGACCTACTCGTGTGCGCGTCATCGGAATAATCATATTCACGATTTGTGCCAACATGCCACTTGCTTTCAGCACACCACCAAAACAGATGGCACACAGGATAATCCATACAGTGTTGAGCATGCCTGCCATTCCACGTGTAGCCAACAGCTCGTTTACGGGCACAAATCCAGTGCTAATATGTGTACTCCCCACCCCGCTCTGCATGGCACCCTTAAACATGCTCAATGCGCCTGTATCGGTGCGACCTGCTACTTCAGCAAGGATATGGGGTTGAAACAGCACTGCAAACACTGCCGCTAAAACAGATGAGGCAAACAATACTACAATGGCAGGCTGGCGCTTGTAGATCATCCAGCCAGTAAAAACCGGTACTAAGAATACCCATAGCGTGAGATTGAATTTTGATGCCAATGCTGCGGTAAAAGCTGAAGTATCGATAGCCATACTGGGATGTACGAAGAAACCGGCCAGCAGAAAGATAACCAGTGTAATTGTGAACGAGGGTACGGTAGTTATCATCATGTAGCGTATATGGGTGAACAATGGCGTGTGGCAAAGCGATGAGGCAAGTACCGTGGTATCCGAAAGTGGTGACATTTTATCACCAAAGTAGGCGCCCGACAGTATGGCTCCGGCTATCCATCCGTCGCTAAAGCCTTCGGCCTTGCCAATACCCATCAAGGCCACGCCAATAGTAGCCACGGTGGTCCACGAGCTGCCGGTCATTACTGATACCACGGCGCTGATGGCGCAACTCGAAATCAGGAACACGTGGGGATTGATAATCTGAATTCCATAATATATTAAGGTGGGCACTACCCCACTAACCATCCAAGTGCCTGAGAGCAAGCCAATCAGTAAAAGTATTACAATAGGTGAACCTACGCTGCCTATAGAATGGTTGATTTCGTCTTCAAGGGTGTGCCACTTTACATGGAAGAAGCAAATGGCCAGCAAAGCCGCAACACCCGTGGACAGGATGAGCGCCAGCTGACTGGCCCCTGACAAGGCATCAATGCCATAAATGCGAATAACAATCGAGAGCAGCGCCACAAGTAAAACCACCGGCGCCAGTGACAAAAGTGTTCTTATTGAATTCTTCATTAATCCTCGAAGTACTATGGGTTACTGATAATTCCTTATCCTTACATCAATGTTGGTCGATTTGAGCAAATCTGCAACCTAATGGATTGGGGTATCAGAATAATGATAAGGGAAAAGCATTGATTTACCCAAACCTTTGGTAATGAGGTTACCCTCGCATGGTAATGAGGTTACCTTTGCATGGTAACGTAATTACCCTCGCATGGTAATGTAATTACCAAAGGCTGGTAATGGAATTGGTCGATGGATTTATTCATTAATCAACCCTATATCTTTAGCTTTTTGTTGCAACAACTTCATGAGTGGTTCACGCTCGTTGGGCACTTTATTGTCGAGCACTGCATCCTTCAGCGTTTTTTTCAGTACGCCCACCTGGGGTGAAGGCTTAATATGGAATATCTCCATAATCTCATTACCGTCGATGCAGGGTTGTAGCAATCGCTTATAGTCGCGTTCCTTCAGGTCGGCCAGTTTCGCCCTCACCAGCCTGAAATTGTCAAGAAAGTGCTGCTTGCGCTGTGCATTCTTACTGGTTATGTCGGCCTCGCAGAGTGTCATCAGGTCGTCAATATCGTCGCCTGCGTCATTCATCAAGCGGCGCACTGCACTGTCGGTAACCTCATCATCGGCTATCGCGATGGGACGCATATGCAAATCTACCATCTTCTGCACATACTTCATCTTGGCATCCATGGGCAGCTTCATGCGCCGGAAGATACCAGGAATCATCTTGGCACCTATATAATTATGGTTATGGAAGGTCCAACCGTTCGCTGGATCCCAGCGCTTACTGCGCGGCTTGCCAATGTCGTGAAAGAGTGCTGCCCAGCGAAGCCACAGATTGTCCGACTGCCGGCATACATTGTCGAGCACCTCAAGGGTATGGTAAAAATTGTTCTTATGTGAGCGGCCATTGCGGGTCTCCACCACGTCAAGGGCGCAAAGCTCGGGTATGATGAGCTGTAGCAGTCCGGCCCTGTATAAATCTACGAATCCACGGCTCGGCTGTGTTGTCATCATTATCTTGTTGAGCTCGTCAGCAATGCGTTCGCCACTGATAATTTTCAATCGGCTTGCGTTGCGCTGCAGTGCTTCAAATGTTTCGTCCTCTATATAAAAATGTAGCTGAGTGGCAAACCGCACACAGCGCATCATGCGCAGCGGGTCATCGCTAAAGGTGATATCTGGGTCGAGAGGAGTGGCTATCACGCCATCTTCCAAATCACGAATACCGTCAAAGGGGTCGACAAGTTCACCAAAATGGTCGTGGTTCAAGCATATGGCCAATGCGTTAATGGTGAAGTCGCGCCGGTTCTGGTCATCTTCCAATGTTCCATTTTCAACTACAGGCTTGCGGGAATCGTGACTGTAACTTTCTTTGCGTGCGCCCACAAATTCAATCTCCTGTTTGCCGAACTTTACCTGCGCAGTCCCGAAATTACGGAACACTGAAATATAGGCTCTGCGACCGAGTTGTGACTTGAGTTGGTGCGCTACTTTTATGCCGCTGCCTACAACCACAACGTCTATATCGTTGGAAGGACGTTCCAGAAACAGGTCACGTACGTATCCACCCACTACATAACAGGGCACGCCCAACGTATCAGCAGCACGACTGATTTGGTGAAATATATCCTGGTCAAGCAGTTCTGCTAACTGCTGATTTGAGAGATTTCTCATTATTATTTGTATTTTATGGAGTGCAAAGGTAAGAAATTAACTGTTTACGGCAAAATATAAAAAGAAACTTTATTGAAATCACTCCTTCATAACTATGCAACACCGTATGATAAACTGCAAACGAGAGTGTACGTTAAAAACTTTTAACGCAAAAGGTAAAGATTTTATGTGGCATTTGTTTGCGATTATCGTTTTTTTTTGGTTACTTTGCAATATCTTCTATGTAACTAAAAACAAATGGATATGGACACAAACGAATTGGAAAATGTATGCGGCCTGAAGCGCGCCGACTTTCAGACCACTATCAACGGTAAAAAAACCGACCTTTTCATACTAAGAAATAAAAACGGCAACGAAGTAGCCATTACCAACTATGGTGGTGCCATGGTAGCCATCATGATGCCCGACCGCAACGGTAAACTGGCCAACGTGATTCAGGGCCATGACAATATCAATGATGTGGTGAACTCGCCAGAGCCTTACCTCTCTACTTTGATTGGACGCTATGGCAACCGCATCTGCAAAGGTAAGTTCCAGTTACATGGCAAGGTTTACAACCTGCCTATTAACAATGGCCCCAACTCACTGCATGGCGGCAAACGCGGATTCAATGCACGTGTTTGGGATCCCGAAGTAATGAACGACCACTCTCTGGTGCTGCACTACATTTCTGCCTACGGCGAAGAGGGCTTCAGCGGAGAACTGAAGACTACAGTGGTATATACACTTACTGACGACGACGAGCTGGTTATCGACTATCTGGCTTGCACCAATAAGAAAACCATCATTAACCTTACATCTCATGGATTCTTCTCTCTGGCTGGCATAGCAAACCCCACCCCCACTATCGACAACCTGGTTTGCCAGATTAATGCTGACTTCTACATTCCTATTGATGAGACTTCCATCCCAACAGGTGAGATTCTTAAGGTTGAAGGCACTCCATTCGACTTCAGAACACCTAAGGAAGTGGGCCGCGACATTGATGCCGACGACCAGCAGATTAAGAATGGTGCTGGCTACGACCACTGCTATGTACTTAACAAGCATGAAGAGGGCGAACTTAGCTTTGCTGCTAAGATATATGAGCCCAATAGCGGCCGCACGATGGAGGTTTATACTACTGAGCCTGGTGTTCAGCTCTATACCGACAACTGGGCCGATGGCTACAAAGGTCAGAATGGTGCCACGTTCCCACGCCGCTCGGCCATCTGCTTCGAAGCACAACACTTCCCCGACTCTCCTAACCGTCCTTACTTCCCATCAGTAGTATTGAATCCGGGTGAGCAATACAAGCAGAAAACTATCTATAAGTTTGGTGTAGAAAAATAATTATCAACTTTACAACACATATCTTTAAACCAATGAATTCTCAACAGAAACCGAACTATACGTTCGCTCTTATCGTGGTGTTCGTGGTGTGCTTCCTTATTGGATTCATCACTACCATGAACAACTCTATGATTTCGTTTTGTTCACAGGCATTCCACCTTACTACTCAGCAGGGACAATACGTCAACACTGCGTTCTATGGTGCCTACTTGTTAAGTATTCCCTTTGCCATGCTCATGAGCAAAATTGGCTACAAGGGCACGCTGATACTTGGCCTGGCAGTAGCCGGTGTGGGCTTTATTATCAACTCACTTGGCATTGATGCTGCTATTAAGGCTCAAAGCAATGTTTACACGGTGTTCTTGCTTAGCATGTGCCTCGTAGCATGTGGCGTAGTGATGCTACAGAATGTAGCTAACCCCTACGTGATGGTACTGGGAAGTCCTGAGAAGGGTGCTTTCCGTATGACCCTGAGTCAGGCTCTTAACTCTGTAGCTACCACAGTGGCTCCGCTGTTTGTAACATACGTAATCATTAACGGCAAGGCTCCTACTCCATCAGCAGTGCCTGGTCCGTTCCTTGGTTTGGGTATCTTTACCCTTATCGTAGGACTGATTCTGGTATTCCTCAAATTGCCAAAGATTGACGAGGCTAAACAGGATGCTGAGGCTGGCGTTGAGCGCCACTACAAGAGCAGCGTATTTAAATATCCGCATGTATGGCTTGGTGCCCTGGGTATCTTTATGTACATGGGTGTTGAAATTGGTGTTCCTTCCATGCTGCCCTTCAAGTTCAAGGCAATGCCCGAATATGCTAACAATTTTGCACAGGTAGCTACTTCGTTCCTGGCTTTCTACTGGGGCGGTATGATGGTAGGCCGTTTTATTGGTGCTGCCATCCTGGCTAAGTTCGAACCACGTAAGTTGCTCACCGCATGTTTGGCTTTAGGTGCACTGTGCATACTTCTTAGTGTGGTGCTGCCCGGTATGCTGGGTATCTACGCTATGCTGGCCGCTGGTTTGTTCCACAGCGTAATGTGGCCACTGATTTTCAATCTGGGTCTGCAACAGCTCGGCCCTCACACCAAGGCTGCTACCGGTTTAATCAACACAGGTGTAATTGGTGCTGCTATCCTGATGCCTGTAATGGGTGGCTTGGCTGATAGAACCAATGTAATCGTAGCTTCTTGCTGTCTGTTCATCTTCTATGCTTACATAGCATGGTTCTGCAACTTTGGCAGTAAGATTGGTTTGGACAAAGAATAACACTGAAATTCATTACTATAACATTTAAAACTTAAAACACTATGGATATAGATTTCGTTAGAAGCCGTTTCATCAAGCACTTTGATGGCAAAACCGGAAATATTTATGCTGCACCAGGCCGTATCAACCTGATTGGTGAGCATACCGATTATAATGGTGGTTATGTATTCCCCGGAGCAGTGGACAAAGGTATTATGGCTGAGGTACGCCCCAATGGCACCAACACCGTGATGTGCTACAGCATTGACTTGAAGGACCGTGTGGAATTCCACGTTGACGATCCTAAGGGCCCGCATGCTACATGGGCTCGCTACATCTACGGTATGGTGCAGGAGATGCGCAAGCTTGGTGTAGACGTGAAAGGCTTTAACACTGCTTTTGCAGGCGACGTTCCATTGGGAGCCGGCATGAGTTCTTCGGCTGCTTTGGAGAGCTGCTTCGCTGCTGCATTGAACGACCTTTTTGGTGACAATAAGGTTAGCAAGTGGGATATGGCTCTCGCTGGTCAGGCTACTGAGCATAACTACATCGGCGTGAATTGCGGTATTATGGACCAATTTGCAAGTGTGTTCGGACAGAAAGGCAAATTGATGCGTCTCGACTGCCGCAGTCGCGAGTTTGAATACTTCCCCTGGGAGCCCAAAGGCTACACTCTGGTACTGTTGAACTCAAAGGTAAAGCATGAGTTGAAAGGTTCTCCTTACAACGATCGTCGCAACAGCTGCGAGAACGTAGTAAAGGCTATTGCCGCAAAGCATCCTGAAGGTCACTTTGAAACTTTGCGTGATTGCACATGGGAGCAACTTGATGAGGTTCGCAGCACCGTTGGCGAAGAAGATTACAAGCGTGCTCACTTTGTTCTTGGCGAAAAAGACCGTGTGCTGGCTGTTTGCGATGCACTTGAGAAAGGCGACTATGAAACCGTAGGCAAGAAGATGTATGAAACACACGAAGGCCTGAGCAAAGAGTATGAGGTAAGCTGCGAAGAGCTTGATTACCTCAACGAGATTGCAAAAGCCGACGGTGTTACTGGCAGCCGTATCATGGGCGGTGGCTTTGGCGGATGTACCATCAACCTGGTTAAAGACAGTGTATATGATTCATTCATCGCTGATGCCAAGAAGAAATTTGCTGAAAAGTACGGTCATGAACCTGAGGTTATACCTGTGGTAATTAGCGACGGTGCCCGCAAGATCTGCTAATCCATACGTAATATTAGATTGATTCTTTTCCCGGAACTGCATATTTTTGTGGTTTCGGGATTTTTTTATGTCTTTTTTAATCTCTTTAATTACACAATTAAATTAATCGGGGATATGGTGAACGGCAAGGTTTCCACGTTCACGGAAGAATACAAAGCCATGCTCAAGCAAGCGCTGGCTGATATGTCTGATAACTTTATTCATAGCTAAATAACTCAACTTTCTTTGCATGTATGCTTTATTTTGTGTAAATTTGTACCAAAATATAATTTGGCAACTTATACTCAGACACATGATTAGACGATTCATTTCTTTTATTTTCCTGTTGTGTTTGTCGACAACAATGTTTGCCGACACTTACTCATCGCTGTGGAAACAAGTAAGCAAGGCAGAGAAGCACGATTTGCCTCGTGATGGAATCGTGGTGCTTGACAAGATAGTAAATAAGGCCGAAGGTGAGAAAGCCTACGGAGAACTTATCAAGGCTGAACTTAAACGATGGAAGCTGCAGGTAAATATCTCGCCCGACTCCTTGCAACCGGCCATCTCCCATCTTGAAAATCGGGAAAATGATGCACGCCGGAACAAGAAGGATGTATTGCGTGCTGTTTACGACAATGTACTGGGTATGGTTTATGCTGCTAACGATAAAGAAGGATATAAGCAAAAAAGCAGGGAATATTTTGATGCATCGCTACAAAATCCCGAACTGCTTGCGGCAGAGACAGCTGAGAACTATGAGCCTCTCATAACAACCGGCGCCGACAGTAAGATTTTTTATGGCGACCTGCTGCATGTGCTGGGTATCCAGGCAGAGCGTTATGATGTACTCGACCACTACTATAGCACACATGGCAACCGGGCAGCTGCCTGCATAAGCGCCTATCTCAAATTCGCCCAGAACAATGAGAACGATATCCCGGAACTCAAGAAGTCAAGGGCTTTACTGCGAATAGACTCCCTTTTGCAGCAGTACGGTGATTTGCGCGAGGCAGGCGAATTGGCTATTGCACGCTACAACCTGATGGCCAATGCGAGTGATTTTACAGCTAAAGAGCGCTACGATTACATTAACTATGCCCTGAACCGCTGGGGCAGCTGGCCTCGCATGAACGTGCTGCGCAATGCTTTGGCACAAATTACATTGCCCAGTGTAACTGCTCATATCAAAAATTATTTGCTCACTACAAAACAGAGCATCAAGGTTCAGCTCACGCAGATTACTAACGTAAACTCGGTAACTTTAAAGCTTTTCCGTCTGAATACCACTAAATTCGAAGACATTGACATAAATGACAAACAGCAGTACGAACGCTATTCCAAGCAGATACCCTCAACGCCACTTGCTGTAGAAAGCCGTCAGTATGTGGGTCAGCCACCCTACCGGGTACTCAGCGACTCAGTGATGTTTAGTCCCCAGGCCCCTGGTGAATATATGGTTGAAATAACTACCGACAACAATGATATTCAACCTAACCGGCAACTCATCGCTGTATGCGATTTAAGATTGCTCATGCAAAGTCTGCCCAACAACAAAGCCCGCATGGTGGTGGTTAATGCCATAAGTGGTAAACCTGTGCCACATGCACGGATTGAGCAAACAATTAAAGATTATTCGAATGATGGGAATAAGGAAGACATTAAGCAAGCTGCCACTTATCAGACTGATGAGAAGGGTGAATATACCTGGATTCAGCCCAAACTGAGTAGCAGTGATGTTATGTTGCGACCTTATACCACTGACGATAACTACGGTCCCGCCACCAGCTGTTCTAACAACTACTGGTATTACGGAGACAAGAAAGAAAGTGAACGTTGCGAACTTTACACCGATCGTAGTATTTACCGGCCTGGTGAGCAGGTACAGGTAGCTGCCCTTGTATGGAATACCGATACAGCCGAGACCATGCATACCGTAAAGGATAAAAACATAAAGTTTACTCTGCATAACGCTCAGGGCAAAAGCATTGCTGAACAATCGGCTGTTACCGATGCTTATGGTATGGCAAGCGCTCATTTCACGTTGCCTTCAACAACACTTAATGGCACCTTTAGAATTTCGACAAACAATAACGCCGGTACCAGTTTTATGGTAACTGAGTACAAGCGCCCTACCTTCCAGGTTAAAGTAGACAGTGTAAGAACAGCTTACACCAACGGTGATACCATTAAGCTTACCGGCAATGTGCGCACTTACAGCGATATGCCGGTAGCCGGTGCGCGTGTGGCAGTTAAAGCAAACACCCATCGTATATGGTGGTGGATTAGCAACACCGTCAATGGCACTGCCGAATTTACCGATACAGTTACGACCGATGAAGCTGGATGTTTTAGCGTTAATGTGCCTATGCAACTGCCCCGCGACGCGGCAAGGGCCAAATACGCTTATTATACCGTTGATGCAACGGCAACGGCTACCAACAAGGCAGGTGAATCGCAACAAGGCTCACTCTCGCTGCCATTGAGCACCCGAACGGCTTACTTTACATGTAGTCTCCCATCAGCCATTGAGCGTGACAGTATCAAGACGTTCCAGTTTGATTACAAAAACATAGCCGGCAAACCAATACCAGGAAGTGTTACTTATACAATTAACAAGAAGCAGGCTGTGGTGAATGCCAACACAGCGGTTACAGGCAACGGCAATTTGCTTGAATCGTTACCCTCGGGCCGCTATTTAATGCAAGCTGTGTGTGGCACTGACACACTCAATAAGTGGATTACGCTGTTCTCTATGCAGGATAAGCATGTGGCCCCTGGTACGGATGAATGGACTTACCAGTCAGCCAAGACTTTTAATACCAACGGCAAACCGGTTTATATCCAGGTGGGCAGTGATGAGTCCGACTTATACCTTGTGTATTCTATCTGCTCGGGTAATACTGTTCTTGAGAAAGGCACGGCCCATGCTGATAATGGATTGCTAACCAGACAGTTCACTTATAAGCCCGCCTATGGCGACGGCATCATACTAAGATACCAATGGGTTAAGAATGGAGATTATCATGACGCCACGTTCTCTATCACCAAGCCACAGCCCATAAAGAAACTGCAACTTAAATGGAGCACCTTCCGTGATAAGCTTACACCAGGGCAGAAAGAGGAATGGACCCTTCACGTGGCTGATGCCAAAGGCAAAGCACATGTGGCACAGTTGCTGATAAGTATGTATGATAAGTCGCTTGATGCAATAACGCCGCATAAGTACAACCTGTCTACGTTCTTGTTCCGCCGCATGCCCTACTGCCATGCATTGATAGTGCCTTATTCTAATGATTTAGTGTTCAGCTTGGAAAAGTCAACGCGTTTCTTGCCCGAAACTGATCTCAATTTCTCGCACATCGACACGGATATTTTGCCCGTTGGACGTCCGCTTCTGATTGGACGTATAGCTGGATTAACTCGCATACGTGGAACAAGAAGTGTAATGATGGCTGCCGCCGTGATGCCTGAGGATGAAATGAAGGCTAAACAAAGCAACATTGTGCTTAGAGAAGTTGAAGTCAATGCTATTTCCGGAGACAACTCAGTGTCAAGTGACGTTGTTTCCAATGTTAGTACCCGTGAGAATCTGGCTGCCACTGCTTTCTTCTATCCTGCGCTTATAGCTAACCATCAGGGTGATGTGCAAATTAAATTTACATTGCCCGAGGCTCTTACCACATGGCATTTAATGGGCATTGCCCACGATACACTTATGAATCATGCACAAATAGAGGCTGATGTTGTGGCCAGCAAGGACTTCATGATTACCCCAAACAACCCGCGCTTTATCCGCAAGGGCGATGCAGCCAACATGGCGGCCACGCTGATGAATAACAGCAGCAAACTGCAACGTGGCAATGTTTACCTTGAACTTACCGATGCAAAAACCGGCAAGGAGGTTTACCGTGCACAGAAACCGTTCTCGCTACAACCCAACCAAAGCAATGCTGTTAACTTCGATGTCGCTACTACAAAACTGAGCACATCTGATGGTATGCTTGTATGCAAATGGATAGCAACCACTGCCAGCTACAGTGATGCTGAGCAAAGTTATCTGCCTCTGCTTAGCAACAAGGAGCAAGTTACCAACACTCTGCCATTCACACTTACTGAAAGTGGCAGCAAGTCAATCTCACTCAGCAAACTGGTGCCCGATAACACCAATGCCCGTGTTACGGTAGAATACACTTCACAACCGCTATGGCTTGCCATTCAGGCACTTCCCACAGTTGCCATCACAGCAAGCAATAATGCCATCAGTCAGGCTACTGCTTATTATGCCAACAGCCTTTCTAATTACATTATGCATAGCAACCCCGGCATCAAGCCTACTCTTGAACTGTGGCAGCAGGAAAAGAGTAATACGTCAACTCTTATGAGCAATCTTCAAAATAACAGTGAGCTTAAATTGATTGACCTTGACGAAACGCCATGGGTTACAGCAGCCGAACAGGAAACCAACAGCAAACAACAGCTTATAAATTATTTTGATGAGAATCTTACCAGTTATCGTCTGAGCGACAACCTCAGCAAATTACGGAACTTGCAGCATGCTAATGGTGCATTTGCATGGTTCCCAGGCATGGATGGCAGTGTTTACATTACTTCTAATGTAGTGAAACTGCTCACGAGGCTAAACTCAATGGTCGGCACCCAGACAGAAACTGCCGGTTTGCTTTCCAAAGCATTCACATACCTCGACACACAGATTGCTAAAGAAGTAACGATGCTTAAGCAGCAGGAAAAGAAAGGGACCATGAATCCAGTGCCTTCCGACTGGGCTTGCGATTACCTCTACAGCAGTGCGCTGGCTCATCGCAGCATCACTACCGACATGCGCTATCTGCTCAATCTGCTCACTCGCCAGCCGGCTGCCCTCACCATTTACGGGAAGGCCGGCAGTGCAGTTATTCTTGAGCAGTATGGCTATACATCTCAAGCTAAATTGCAGCTTAAGAGCCTTGAACAATATCTTGTATCAACTGCCGATAAAGGCAGCTACTTCGACACATCCAAGGCTCCCTATAGCTGGTTTAGTTACCAGATACCCACACAGACAGCAGCCATTGAAGCCATCGCATGCCTGCAGCCAGCCGATTCAGTGCTGCTTAGCAGCATGCAGCAATGGTTGTTGCAAGCCAAACATACACAATACTGGAGTTCTCCGGCATGTGCTGCTGACGCAGTATGGGCACTGATGCTCAACGGCGGCAAGCAACAGTTAACCAGTGCTCCTGGTCAAACCGCTGATGAGTTGCTGCTCGACGGCAAGCCACTCCCGGTATCTGCTACATCAGGCTTGGGTTATATAAAATATGTCACCGATGCTCAGCCACGTCAACTCACGGTGAATAAAAAATCAAATCACGTTTCCTGGGGTGCTGTTTATTCTCAATACGCACAAGATACACAACAGGTTGACAGTCGTAGTAACGGACTCAAGGTTAGCCGTACGATAGTTGGCAACCAAGGTGTAGGTGACAAGGTTACAGTGAAGTTAACCATCACGGCCGACCGTGATTACGATTTTGTACAAGTTGTAGATAACCGGGCTGCCTGTCTGGAGCCCGTTAACCAAGTAAGTGGTTACAACGGTGAAGCTTATGTTGATATGAAAGACAATGTAACGCGCTATTTCATCAGCAAGCTTACCAAAGGCACTCACGTGCTCACCACCGACTACTACATCACCCGCCAGGGCAACTACAACACAGGCACCTGTTCGGTACAATGCGCCTATAGCGCTGAGTTTGCAGGTCGTGATGCGGCAAGAAGCATTAATGTAAAATAAAGGAAAACAATAAAGTAGATGAAATATTTAAAAACATGTGCGGCACTTTCTCTGGCTCTTACAGCTATGCCTCTATCAGCCAGACCATTAGGTGCCGATACCTTACAATATGATTGTGGCACGGTGAAATATCAGAACCCTGTGAGTGCCACATACCAAATTAACAATACTACCGGCAAACCGGTCAAAATAACCAAAGTGTTAACCAGTTGTGGTTGTACAACAGCCAACTATCCAGATAGTGTCATCGCATCAGGTTCCACTTACAATATCACACTCACCTACGATGCACAAACTCTGGGTCACTTCAACAAACAGGCAGCTGTTTACACCACAGCAGGCAGTAAACCTGTTGTTCTTACACTTACAGGTTTGGTGACAGGCGAACAATACACCTATCGTGGCAACTATCCCTACACGCTGGGCATTCTGAAAGCCGACAAAGATTATCTTGAATTCGACAACGTGAATCGGGGTGAGACGCCATCACTTAAACTCAACGTTTACAATGCTACCGACGAAACTTTGCAACCGGTACTTATGCATCTGCCATCTTATCTCCACGCCAGGGCAGTTCCCACCATGCTGGCACCACATCACACCGCTGTTTTCACGGTAACGCTGGATGCCAATAAGGTGCGGGATGTAGGATTAACACAAACAAATATTTATCTGGGGTCAAAGCTAAGCGATAACGTAAGTGCCGATAAACAGATCACTGTCAGCACAGTAATTCTGCCCCAGTTCGGCTCTTCAGCTGGCTCTGCTATTGGCGATGTACCTGAGCTGAAACTATCAGCCACCCAGCTCGACCTGGGTAAATTTGGCAAGAAGAAGAAGTTGAAAGGCACCATTACACTTACCAATGTGGGCAAGGCTGACTTAACAATTAAACGCCTGCAGATGTTCACATCAGGTCTGGAAGTAACGCTCAATAAAACAACCATTCATAGTGGCGAGCAGGCACGTATGAAAATAACTGCCCTGGCAGAATCATTACGCAAGGTGCGCACCACACCACGTATACTTATGATAACCAACGATGAGCAGAATGCCAGCGTAACCATTCAAGTAAATACAGCATTTTAACTTATGTTGAAAATAGAAATTGACAATGGAAGTGGCTTTTGCTTTGGCGTTACACGCGCCATTAAAAAAGCCGAAGAAGAACTGGCACAGGGGCACCCACTCTACTGTCTGGGTGATATAGTGCACAATGGAATGGAAGTGGAACGGCTTCATGCCCAGGGACTTATAACCATAGACCACGAACAGCTTAAGCAACTGCACGATGTTAAAGTGCTGCTCAGGGCACATGGTGAACCCCCTGAAACTTACCTCATTGCACAACGCAACCACATCGATATTATTGATGCCACCTGTCCGGTAGTGTTGCAGCTTCAGCGCCGCATCAAGACCAAAAGCCAGGAAGAAAGCAATGCGCAAACTGTAATTTTCGGTAAAAATGGGCATGCCGAAGTACTGGGACTTGTGGGCCAGACGGGTGGACATGCCATTGTGATAGAAAAATTCGAAGATGTAAAACAGCTCGATTTTACCCGCGACATCTTCTTGTTCTCGCAAACCACCAAGAATCTTGATGAGTTCCACCGCATCATAAGCTACATTCAGCAGCACATAGCCCCCACTGCCCGCTTTGAAAGTTACGACACCATCTGCCGACAAGTGGCTAACCGCATGCCCAACATCGCACAGTTTGCTTCGCGCCACGACGTTATTATCTTTGTGGCTGGCAAGAAAAGTAGCAACGGCAGGGTGCTTTACGAAAAGTGCAAGAGTGTGAACAATCGCAGCTATCAGGTAGAAAAAGCCGAAGAGATAAATATGCAGTGGTTCAATGGTGCGAAAACTGTGGGCATCTGTGGAGCCACCAGCACACCAACCTGGCTTATGGAGCAATGCCGTGATGCCATCCTGAAGCAATGTGCACAGTGATCAGGCAATGATTGTTGCAGTGCTACATGCTGAAACAGAAGGCTCAAAATGCTGCTTTCATCGTATCAGAATCGTACCAAGGCGTGATGCTGTGAGTATCAAGGCGTGGTACTATGAGTATCAAAGCGTGGTACTGTGAGTATCAAAGCGTGATATCGTGAGTATCAAAGCGTGATACTGTGAGTATCATAGCGTGATACTGTGAGTACCAAAGTGTGATACAATTCTGGTACGAGCGACACGGCTGGCAAGTCATCGATGTCTATCTCGGCAACCCCATGCGCCACGACGAGAAGTACCTGCTCATCAACCAGGGCTTCGCCGGCAAGCAGCGCCTCATGCCGTTCTTCAACCGACAGAACAACGATGACCTCATCCTCGCCATCCAATCGGCTGGCGTGGAGCGTGGCCGCAATGGCTTCCGCAAGAACAAGTCAAAGGAGAAAGACCCCGAGTCGGAAGAGGACCTGCTTGAGCACCGCACCGATGGCACCGATGCCTTCGACACCCTCTACATCGGCTGCGAGAAGTTCCCACAGCACGACATCTATCCCGTCGGAGCTGGTGGGGTGATGTAACTTTTTTCGTTCGACAAAATGAGATTATTAGTTAGTTAGTTTGTTTGTTTGCCATAATTTGCTTATTTTTGCAACTATAACGTAAAACCTATATCGCACACCGTTCGGTGAGATGGTATTATGTCATACTATTAATAAAGCAAAATGGAAGAACATCTCGAAGTCCAAACTAAGGGCGACAAAATATATGCACCTCTCAAGGGTAAATGGCTAGTTCAAAAGCCAGAAGAAACCGTCAGACAAAAATATATCTGTCGGCTTGTCAATGATTATGGCTATGAGCTATCTCAAATGGCACAAGAGGTACAAGTTAACAATTCTCACAGAGGACAGGGTGCTGCAAGAGGGGACATTATTATTTGGCGAAACGCCAAAGACAAGAATGCGAAGCCCCCAAAAAGCCCATTGATAGTTGTAGAATGTAAAGCGGAGAAGGTAACTATTCATGAAGAAGATTACTTTCAAGGGTACAACTATGCATCATGGGCAGGAGCTGATTTCTTTGTGACTACTAATCTGAAGGAAACAAGAATCTTCCGTGTAGTAAAGGGCGAAATTCCCAAAAGGCTTGAAGAGATAGTCGATATTCCTGATGCTACAAAAGCTAGCAACCAAAAGGAAATAAACAAGTTATTAAAGCAAACGAAATCGTTTACCAGAGACGAATTCTCTAAGCTTCTTCTAAAGTGCCATAACATTATACGGAATAACGACAAGTTATCTCCAGAAGCAGCATTTGATGAAATAAGCAAAATTCTCTTTATCAAAATTCGCTATGAGCGAAGTAACGATGAAGGACAAATCTTTTCGTACGATCGATTTGTAAAAAATAGAAGAGATTATGAAAGGTTAAAGAAAGAAATGGGCAACCCAGATGATCTACCATTCTATCAGCATCTCTTCGAAAACACAAAGAAAGAATTTGCAGACGACCATCTGTTTGATGAAAGTGACTCTATCAAAATTAGAGAGAACAGCTTTGAACAAATTGTAAAAGAACTAGAGATATATAACCTTTCAACAACATCAGATGATGTCAAAGGAATAGCTTTCGAGCAATTTCTTGGGCGTACCTTCCGTGGAGAGTTAGGACAATTCTTCACGCCAAGAACCATTGTTGATTTTATGGTCAAAGTTCTGGATCCACAAGAAGGAGAGTATATATGTGACCCATGCTGTGGCTCGGGTGGATTCCTGATTAGAGCATTCGAGTATGTCCGTGAACATATAGAACAAGATATCGAAAAGAATAAAGAGAAAATCAAAGAGGAAGTTTATGGAGATAAATATGACTCCATGAGCGATGAAGACAAAGAAAAAGCAGACAAAGAAGTTATAGAAAAGTTTAACCTTCTAAATACAGAGTTAGACATCAATAACGCAGAGGGAAGATTGCGTTCGCTATCTTTTGATTGCATCTATGGTACAGATGCGAACCCTCGTATGGCTCGTACTGCTAAGATGAATATGATTATGCATGGTGATGGTCATGGTGGCGTTCATCACCATGATGGGCTTCTAAACGTGAATGGCATTTTTGAAAACCGTTTTAATGTCATTCTAACGAACCCACCATTTGGTGCACACGTCGAAAAAGGCCAGTTAATAGAAGAGCAAGATCGATTCACCGATGAAGATAAAATAAAAGTCTACACGGAAAGGTTCGGTGATGAATATCGATCAGCACTGGCAGAGGTCAATGATAATATAGGCACTCCATTATTGAACTTATTCGAGACCAGCAATATTAGCAAACTCACAGAAACCCTATTCATCGAAAGATGTCTCAAATTGCTTAAGCCGGGAGGTCGTATGGGAATCGTCTTGCCTGAAGGAGTCTTGAATAATTCTGATCTTCAAAGATTTCGAGAATATGTAGAAGGTAAGGCAAAAATACTTCTTATTGTTTCGATACCACCAGATGTATTCAAAGCATCTGGTGCTACCGTAAAACCAAGTTTGCTGTTTTTCAAAAAATTCACAGAAGAAGAAGCAGATCAATATGCAAATATCTGTGTTCAATCAGAAGTGGATGTAAGAAAGGAATATCCAATACTTACCGATATTGACGAACAGCTTCAAAAGAAAGGTAAGGAAGCCCCATCAGCAGCAGAGAAAAAACTCTTACGCAATAAGCGTAAACAGATTGAGGAAGAAATTAAAGAAAAGACCAAAGCTCTTGTCAAAGAACGTTTTGACTATGAGATTCCTATAGCTAAGGTCGACAAAGCAGGTATTAGCTCAACAGGCACGGAAATTGAAAATGAGCTCATACCACTCGAGCAAGAGTATACACCTTATCGTATAGAGAATCATCTTTGGTCGCAGCCATACAATTCTATAAGCTACTCTCTCGACGGCATTGGAGGACTTATGCGTACTCGTTCAACGGATGGTTTAGTATGCGAGCCAGAGCCTATAGGATATAAGAAATAATCATGAATCAAAACTATAGATATTTAGACTTTATCCGTTTTAAGGCACTGAGCAACTGGGGTGTCTTAAATCATCAACAAACGGAATTTGGCTATAATTGCCGTTTCCCGCTTGTTAAGATCGGCACGTTCCTGCACCCAATCCAAGAAGATGTTATAATCAAAGATAGTACGGAGTATAAACAAATTACAGTTCGCACATCAGGTAGGGGCGTCGTTTTAAGAGGTACGAAGTTAGGTAAGGATATTGGAACTAAGAAACAATGGATTGCTCGTAAAGGTGAATTCATTCTATCAAAAATAGATGCTCGAAACGGTGCAATGGGAATTGTGCCAGATGATCTTGATGGGGCTATAGTCACTCACGACTTTCCTCTATTTGAGGTTGACTCACAAAAAATCATCCCTCAATTTCTACTATTAGTTACTACCACTCATAAATTTGTTGAGTTCGCTCAAACATGCAGTAGTGGAACCACAAATAGGCAAAGAATTAATGTGAGTAAGTTTCTAAATACAGAAATTCCTTTACCCCACATTGAGGAACAGCAAACTCTTGTCGATAAATATATCGATAATATTGATAGAATTGACTCTCTCAAATTAAGAGTTGAGGAGCTAGAAGCGTCTACTGATCAATATATAATTTCAGAACTTGGCTTGCAAAAAAGAGAGAAAGAAAATAGCCATCATCTGAGTTTTGTAAAATTCAGTGTCATAAAAGAATGGGGGTATAACAAAATCACCAATCTTGATAATCAGTTGTCGTCTAAGTATACTCTTGTTTCCATTTCTAAGCTTTCAGAAGAGAGTCTAAGAGGTGGCAGCCCGAAATATGACATCAATGGAGAATTCAGAATATTAAATCAAAAGTGTGTTCGATGGAATTCGATTGATCAAAGTTTCATGAAGCAGGTAAATAATGAATGGTTTCTATCATTAGACAGATCTAGATTCACCATGGAGGGAGATATACTTGTTAATTCAACTGGCGATGGCACATTAGGAAGGACAAGTGTAGTCAGAAAAGGAGACGTAGGACTCTTTTATGACTCACATGTACTTCTACTACGTTTAAATAATAATGTCATTCCTGAATATGTTTCATATTATCTAAATAGTAGCATCGGCCAACAAGAAATTCTTAACCATAGATCTGCAGAGGCTACAAAGCAAACTGAACTTGGCGTAAACAACTTGGGACTTGTGACAATTCCTCTTCCTCCATTAGAGAAGCAAAAGGAAATAGCCGAAACTATAACAAATAATATTGAAGAGAAAGATACATTGAAAAATGTAATGAATAAATTGAAAGTAGAGGCTATCGAATCTTTTGGTGCTTCAATATTCGAACAATAACTTATTAATCCAAATTTAGCAACGAACAGAATGAACGAGCAAGTATATAAAGCAGCCATAAGCCGGTATATCAAATGGGCTAAGGACAACCAAGAGCAGGTTGCCAAAGATATACAGGAACGGAAAGAGATGTCGGAGCACATTCAAGCATACGACAAGAAAAAACTTTCTGAGATTGATGCAGCAGGTCTGGTTGATCTTCTGTCATCACTATGGGCTATGGGCATGTGGGGCAATAAGCAGAACCATATAGAAAGCATCATTGCCTCAAACGGACTGGAGACTCTTCAAAAGCAGTTCACCAATCTTCTTTATGGTGATGCTCCTATTGAAACACGATGGGATGAATTCCGTAGTAAGGTTAAAGGCATAGGTCCAGCCGTCATGAGCGAGCTGCTGAACAAGATGTACCCAGAGAAGTACATCCTGTGGAACAACAAAGCTAAGACATCGTTCTTAAAGCTAGAAATACCCAAGACTCCCAAATACTATGCAAGCCTCGATGGTAAGATGTATGCTTACCTCTCCGACACAGGGAGAAAACTAATAGATAAAGCAAAGGAACTAAAGTCAGAAGAAATAACCGATCTCCTTTCATTCGATTACTTCATCTGGCAGGAACTTCAAGAGGATATCCCAGCAGAAAACAATGAAGCCCAGGAAGAGGCCAAAACAACAAAGAAGCAGTCAAAATTCATCCATAACGATGTAAGAGACCGCATCATGGACATCGGCACTTTCCTTGGCTTCAAAGCTTCAACCGAAGAGAAAGTCGCTGATGGTGCAGTCGTCGATGCTGTTTGGGAGGCTTCAATCGGTAACATGGGTAGAGTAATCTACGTCTTCGAGGTTCAGACTTCTGGCTCTATAGACAGTCTTATCCTCAATCTTATGAAGGCTAAGAGCAACAAGGCAGTCCAGGGTATCATCGCAGTTAGCGATACCGAGCAGATAGAGAAAATCAAGAAAGAGGTTACTTCACTTCCTCAAATTAAAGATGCTATCAAGTATTGGGACTATCGTGACGTTCTGAATGTCTACGACCAACTTAGTTCCGCTTTTGAGTCCATCAACAAGTTGGAACTTGTGCCAGAAGGATTTACGAAGTAAACTTATCAACTCTTATGCCTGTGACCAAAAACAGCAAAGTAACATACAGCATCCCTCTCCGACAAATGTGGGAGATATTCCGCAAATGGGGCGCTACTCGAAAAGAAAAGAGTGGCGATGTGTTCTATGCAGAAGCACGTCGCTTCGCATTTATGCAACCCAACCAAGAAATTCAGAAAGCAGAGATTCTTTCTTTGAATTTCTGGTACGCGGACTTCAAACATAAGTTCCGACATATTTGGTTCGAGCAAAAAGAACTCTATGATTTCCTTGGCGAAATACCACTCAAAGACCTAGCCAACATTAAGCAATATTTGAAAGAGAATGGCGACCAGGAACATACACAAGATATAGATCAATTACCGTACATCAAATATAGCATAGCTCTCCATATTCCTTTTGAGGAAATTGGATTAGCTTACTCGTTCGCACTAATGCCAGATGAAACGGTAGCCTTATTCTTTGTAAGCGACGATGGCGTAGGTCAAATTCATGAGCTTCAATACGAAGAAGCTAAGAAAGGGACGGACGAATCTTCTATCGGAGTCGTCAGAAACTTTAGATTAGCTGTGAATCTTTTGGCCTACATGGCATGCTTCCCAGAATGTGTTAAAGATGGCGTTCCAGATACTAACAATGCCACATCATATAGAGTTAAAGGTGATAGTGTCATTCTTAAAACCTCGGATAAAGTCAAAGAAACAGCTAAAGGCACGAAGAGACCTCATTTCAGAAAAGGCTATTTCAAGCGACTTACTTCTGAGTTCTACACACACATGCGAGGACAAATCATCTTTGTCAGCGAAACGTCGGTCAATTCGCAGTCTAAAACTGTTGAAATGTCTGATGATGACAAGAAACTAAGCGATTTCAAGAATTAATTACGTATACTCCAATTATTTGATAACGCTCAAATAGATAAGAAAATGAAACAGGTTTTAATGACAATAATACTCGTGTTGTTATCTTCATTGCCATCCACAGCTCAAAAACATCTTACATTTATGGGTATTCCATTAAATGGTACAATATCTAATTTTCAACAAAAGCTAACTACAAAGGGGGTTAAGTACAATGCAAATCTGAGTAAAATTTTCCCTGTTGGCTGTAGAGCTTTCGATGGGACTTTTGCTGGCCACCCAGCAGAAATTTATGTATACTACGATGAAAAAACGAAAAATGTTTATAGGGCAAAAGCGGTATATTCAGCTCTTTCAGAAGACTACTGTAATAGGTTGTATGATGAAACCAAGAACTCACTTACATACAAATATTCCGATGCAGAGACTGAAAGTGAAAACGTCGATGGTGTCAGCAGGCCTGGTTTCCACATTTTTACTTTAGATACTAATGATAATCGATATGGTGAAATCGACCTTTATCAATCAAAAGATGACGTGCATTTGCCATATCCAGATTATTATAATTTACATATTGATTATATTGATTTACAAAACTACTTCGCTCACCAAGATAAGGTTTCAGACGATTTATAGAATATTATAAATTTACAAATGTCTTTCAAACTATTCTGGACAACCAAGGAGAACGAGACCATCAAGACGATGGCCAAGGCGGGTGCGAGCCTCGGTGAGATTACCAAGGCTCTGGAGAGGCGCACGAATGTTGCCGTGCTCTTCCAAGCACGCAAACTGTCGGCGCTCAATACCGGCGTAGTGCCCGAGGGCTTCAAGGAACGGCAGCAGAACCAGACGCTACCAGTGACTGGTGTCTATGTCAACTTCGGCCGTCCTTATAGTCCAGCCGATGAGCGCCAACTCCTCGACATGTTTCATCAGTCATATAGTCTTGAGGAGATGGCCGACAAGATGGGACGCAGCCCTAACGGACTGTTCCAGCACATCCGGAAGATGGCTCAGGATAAAAAGATCAATCTGGCACAACTCTTCAATGACATTCGTCCCTTCCTATCAATGAAGAGAGTGTAACCAAATAACAGGCTGGCTTCTGTTGGGGCTGGGCGCTTCGGTGTCCGGCCCCTTTTCGTGCGCCGCCCTGTGGGCGAGCTGCACCTTGCCAGCGATGCAGCGCACCTTCGGCTTGGGCGGCGAGGGCGTCACCGACCATCCTCGGCATCAGCTGAGCCACCACCGGCACCTTACCGAACTTCGCTTCTCCTTTTGGCTACCTCCATCCGGAGGCATGCCGCCCATT